>Ga0209487_1004800_pt1 | contig 10272 bp, 7 predicted proteins | sample Poulit2012_FD_187524 | JGI IMG/M metagenome (GOLD analysis project Ga0209487, IMG submission 187524) | Agricultural soil microbial communities from Georgia to study Nitrogen management - Poultry litter 2012 (SPAdes) (version 2) | ecosystem: Environmental > Terrestrial > Soil > Agricultural land... | reverse complement strand
CTCCCAAAATTCTTCCCTCTTTCTTTTTCGATCATCGCTCGAACTTCAATAGGGTGGAAGGCGGGTCGTTGTGGTCGAAAACTTGATAAAGCATCGTAAAACTCAGCAACGGCGATTAATTGTGCCAATGGTTCGATATCCTCTCCGTAGTGGCCTACAGGATAACCTAAGCCATCGTACTTTTCGTGCGTTTGCATTGCGAAACCAATCTCGTTTTCAGGTAAACCAGCCTCCCGCATCATCTTTACTGAACCGACGGGGTGTTCCTGTATTTTTTCAAAATCACCTTTCCCTAACTTTTGCTCTCGACTTGTGATTTCTATAATCTCAGGGTCCCCTCGGCCTATATCGTGAATGAGGGAATAGTAGGCAATTGAAACTAGGTGGCTATCCACACTATTCCTGAGCATCATTAGATGAGAAACAATCACGGATATATTAATAGATGCCGCAAAGGTCATATAGTCATCCTTCCATAAAACTCTCAAGTGGTTGGCAATTTTTTGATTCTCATTGATTCTCTTTTTAACTCCATTAAACAATCTAGAACCACTTCGCTCGTCTTCCCAGATTGTGTTAGCCAAAAATACATCTTCAATAATTTCAATCATTCGTTCGATTGTGTATTCGTCATCCCTTTTCTTATCTCTAATGCGAACCCTTGTTATTTGAAGATCTTTTAAATACTCTAATTCTCTCTTCTTTAGCACTGTCCCAGATGGTAAAGCCAAGAGTGAGTCGTGCCGATATATATTCTCTCGCAAAACATCACCTTCATTTAAATTTTCATAATCCACTACATCTCTCACATCGCTCCCCCCTTTTTTTATTTATAAGGAAAAAAATCTATAGAATTATACATATCCCCGAGTCTTTTTCAATTTATTTCTTTATCAATTAAATAGATTGGTTAACTCTCTGTACCATTCAGTTAAGTACACTTCAAACTTCTTTTTCTGCTCTTGGTTTGGTTCCATCTCTTCCGCTTCTTCTTCTTTATTCTCGACGATCACGTTGACGGGTAACTCTCCTGTTTTGACTAATCCAAGTCTCTCTGTAGCTACCTTATGAATATGAACATCTGTGTTCGCCAACTCGAGATCCTCCTCAGCGCTCAAAAGCATATTTTCTAATTCAAATATTTTGTTTTCTAACTCTTCATTCTGATATCTGAGTTGAATGGTATAAGATGCATTCAGCAAGAAAGAAAAAAGAACAAAGACGAATGCGATTCCTAATAAAAAACCCTTGATTTTATTAAAGAAAACGAGTATAGAACGTATCAATTGGCATCTCCCCCTTTTCCTTTTGAAATATTTACTTCATCAGTTTTTGCCAAGAAAAAAAGATGTCTTATAGACATCTTTAAATATTATTTGAAGAAACCATTTTTATCGAGTATTCTTTTGGTTTGTTTACTCAAATCTCTCTTGAATTCTTTTGGTTCCTTTTTATTTTCTTTCGCTTCTAAAATCAATTTGATATCTTTAGCCAAGATACCTTTGATCGATAATAAACCAGGAATAACCTTCCCCTCTCGGAAACGATACAACCCATTACTTTTTTCATATGAGGGCTCTCCTATTTCAATCCCCCGCATTTTCATTTCCTTCTTTATTTCTTCGTTTTCTTGATGTCTCTTTTGTTTTCCTGTCAAGTTGCTATTTAATAAAGAGAGGTAAAAGTGCACAGGGTAATTAGCTTTTAGGTAAGCGGATTCATAGGTGAGTAATGCATAAGAAGCGGCGTGAGATTTAGCGAATCCGTAAGCACTAAATCTATTAATTAACTCATATAAATCTTCGGTAGACTTTGGATTCCTCCCCATTTCTGCGCTTTTGTTAATGAATTTTTTTCTTTCTTTGTTCATTAAGTGCTTCTTTTGTTTAGAGATAATATCTCTAAATAAATCAGCTTCTATTTCTGAATATCCTGCCCATATCGAAACAATCTCCATAATTTGTTCTTGATAAACAATTATGCCCCTCGTTTCTTTTAGCACAGGCTCCAGAATTTCCGCTCCTTTAATCACTTGTCCATCTAGTGACTTCGGTGCAAATTTCTTGTTGTTTTTGGCCTGGACAAAGTTGTCAATCTCTTTGATCGGACCTGGACGAAACAATGATAAACCAACCATAATCTCTTCAATATTTTTTGGTTTTATCTTTTCAAAAGCCTTTTGAATACCTGGAGAGCGAAGCTGGAACAAGAAGTCCTTGTTTCCTTCCTGAAGTAATTTAAATGTTTTTGGGTCATCATAAGAGAATCTTTTAGCTCCTTCTTCCCCTATATATTTCCACGCCCTCTCTAAAATTTCCAGGTTTCTCGAGGACAAAATATCAAACTTGTCCATCCCTAGATCATAGAGATCACTGTTTGAGTGGATTAAGGAAAGTGTATTTTTACCATCAAGAACTTTGGTAGGTAAGTTTTTTACCTTTTCATCTATGATGATGCTTGCACTTTGAATGGAACGAGACTGTGGCAATTCCTGCATTCTCTTAGCTATATTTATATAGCCACCGTAACCCTCCTTTTGCGCGGTCTTGATTGCCTCCCTTCCTTTGGGTGTATCCTTAAACTCTTTATAAGAACCAATCCCAGTAAACTCTTTTTCTATTTCATCTTCGAAACCTAGGGTTCTCCGAATAGTTCCTAATGCGTTCCGAAAACCAAAAGAATTATTCGACAACATCCTCGCAGTACTTTCCTCACCGTATTTCTCCTCTACATATGAGTAGATCTTATCAAGGTGTTCAGTTGGCACTTCAAGGTCAATGTCAGGTCTACCTGTTCGATAAGGGTTCAAGAACCTTTCGAAGATTAAGCCAAATGTCATTGGGTTTAAATCAGTGATTCCCAAGCAGTAAGCAAGCATACTAGCCACCGCGGATCCTCTAACACCCATCCTGAAACCTTTGTTTTTTCCATACCTCACAATATCCCATATGACTAAGAAATACTCATAAAAGTCGTTCGAAGCAACTGTTGTTAATTCGTGCTTCAAGCGCTTTAAATACAAGCTTTTCTTTTTTTGAGGGACGTTGCGGAACCTCTTGTTAAAACCTTTCCCGCTCAGTACACAAAGAAGATGTAATTTCTTTTGGTCCTCTTCGTTTTGAGGGATCTTATAGTCTCCTGAGAAGAATCTATCCCAGTTTACTCTCTTTACCGATTGGTTTTTTATTCGTTCGACGTCCCAAAACATAGTTCGTGGGGTTTTGTCGAAAGTGAAGTGAGATTCGATTCCTTCGAAAAAAGGTTTACTTTCGAGTACTTGTTCGCTCAAGAATCTTTGAGGTTTCAAGAAAGAATCATATGTTTCTGCATCTTCTCCTGAATTTACCCCTCTATTCTTGAGGACGATTTCACTGTACTCTTTATCTAAAGGAGTTAGGTAGTCCACTTCTTGAAAATGAACAACTTTATTCTGATTTTTCAAGGATATGTTTTTGTTTATCTCAGTAAAAGAAACTTTGGAACTAACTCCTATGTAAACCTCTCCCACCTCTCGGTAAAGTTCCATATATTGTTTTTTGAACTCCTCTTCCCCTGTCTGTTCATCGATTAATAAAAGGGGGATTGTCTCGACACTAGAAATGGTTGCCAAGGATTGCGTCTTCATCGCATCTTCTATCAAAGATGCATTTTTAAGTACGTCTCCTCGTATTAACCAGATTACTTCTAGTCCACTCATCAACCTTTTTCTCAGAGAAAAGATGAGTTTCGTTTTTGATTTTTTTTGGTCAGAGATCTTTTTTAAACTCACCCAGTCACTTGAAAATTCATTAGCTATTACAATTTCTTCGATGTTATTCGTAATAGCTGTATCAATCAACTCTTCAGGAGTGATGATGGAATCTAAGTTGGAGCTCGTTTTAACGACGTACAATTTCTTTCACTTCCTTCCATTTTGGTTTTGAAGTATTCTACCATTCATTTTTACTTTTTTGGATAAAAAACAAACCGTCCGATAAACGAACGGTTTGGTATGTTAATGATCTATTCTTCTGTTTCTTCCTCGTTGCCTTCGCTATCTTCATCCTCTTTTCGAGGCTGAAAACTATGATCTCGCGTCTCGATCGCTTCTCCATCTTCATCTAAAGCGGTGATTCGATTAATGACAGCTTCATAGACATACTCACCAGGGAATCCATTCTTTTCTCGCTTTCTTACATATCCACGGGCTTTAACCATTTGGTCAATGTCGATGTCGTCACAAATCTGTCTTGCTACAGCACCGTATCCGATCGCTGGTATGTAATCTCGATGGATGACTTCAACCTCTCCATCTTCAAGCTCTCTTTCGTTTTTAACTAAGAGAACGACATCATTTACCTGTAAGTTTTCGTGGTTGCGACGCGTCCAAGGAATTCTTTCGCCGTCTTCGTCTAAGTCCGGAACTAAACGACCATCTTCGTCTCTCAGGATGTTTCCTTCGTCATCGAATTTCACTTTATACAACTTGGACTTCAGATAACCGTGTAATTCGATTTTGTTCCTTGTGCGAGTCATTTCTTCTACCTTCTCAATTTTGGAAACAGTCCCCATCGGTGACGTATAGCGTTTTCCAGTTTCCTCATCGCGTAGACTGAATGCTCTCCATCTACCACGAATGAATAAGTAATCTCCCACTTTCACATCTCCAAGCTCTTCTAGCATATCATCTGAAATTAGGAAAGGAATGGTGGACTCATCCCTAACTGTTTTTGTTCTGTTTTCAAATAAGAGCTCTAATTCAATTTTATAAATTGTTCGTATGACCTCATCTGTTTCTCTGTCTTTAATTTCGTGATCAACCACCGGTTCTCCAGCTAGTGGACCACAAAAAATTCCTCTGTTGAACCCAAAACCAATCTGTTTTTGTTCCATAATTTTACTGACCCATTTCTTTATATTAAGGGTCAGTGTCACCCCTTTCTGTTCTATGTTTGAATAATTTGGCCTTAATCCATATCTAAGTAAAAGAACTTACTGGATGAATTCACTTAGTAGTTTCGTAAGTCACTCTCGATAAGTCCTTTTATGGAAGTGGCAGCCCTTAAGTTATTTTCATATAACTTTTGTTTTACCTTCCAGTTATCTATTTCTTCTTCTACTTTTATGATATCTTCTTTGAGTGGAAGCACTTCTTCATTATAGAAGGAGAAGTTTTCGCTTTCAGCTCGGTCATCTAAATCCTTTGTTGTCGGTTTATCCGGGCGAAGTAATCTAACGACATCTCTCGCTTGTGTGTGGTTACACCCAGTTGTTATCATATAGTCCTTGATCTTCTGAGGCTCGTTTTCGAGATGATCTTTTAGCTCTGAACGATACATTTCTAACTCTCGTAGCCTCGATTCTCTAATTAAGTTCGAGTACTCTCTTTCAGCTCGATCTAAAAGGAGTTTTTTGTTTGACAATTCTTTTTCCTTCTCTTTCACGAGGTTGCTAATGTAAGAGATGATTGATGGATTCTTTGATAGAATCTCAATGATCTCTTGAGGCGAAGGGTTTGATGGAATCTGTTGATAAAACGGATCATTTAACAGACTTTCTGCCTCACGTACTCGGTCTTCTTTTTTTGGGATAGAATTCATATGTCTCTCTCCTATTTTCCTTTTTTCTTTTAAAAAACAAAATGGGTTCGGGTCTGTGCTTCTAGACGGTTTCTCTTACCATCTGTAGTATTATTTGTATATTTCATTTAAAAAACAAGGGGTAAGGAAAAAAGAAAAAAGAGACTTTGTTACAAAAGTCTCTTTAACTTCCTAATCTATTGGACTCTATTTCCCTTATTGAATCTGCTGTTTGGAATGTTTTTGCATTCATTGAATATCCTTTTTGTGCTGTCATCAAATCAATCATTTCTTTATTTAAATTCACATTAGACGATTCTAAGAAGCCCTGGTATATGTTAAAACTTGCTTCGATAAATTCTGTTTCATCCGTGAAAGCAAAACTATTATTCCCCACTTTCTTCAAGGTGTCAAGTGTATCACCACTGACAGAGGACATAGCTATTTCATCTATCACATCTCCTGTTATCGTGTCCAGTATTTGACCCTGTCCGTTAATAGTGATTTCATTCATATTGTATCCAGAAAGATTGATTCGTTCTCCATTATTATTTAAAGTGTATAAATTTCCATTAGATACTAAATTATGATCAACATCTAATTTTAGGTGGCCATTCCTTATCAAGAGTTCCTCTCCGTTTCTTTCAACGGTGATAAACGTGACCGCTTCCCCGTTTAAGTCATCAATAAATATATCTAAAGGTTTATTCGTCATTTGGGGGAAACCTTGGCTATAGTCTGTGTGCACTTCATCTGTGAACACTTGGTGATGGTAGCTTCCAAGCGGGGTTCTTCCTGTGTCATCAATTCTGTTAAGAATCACTTCCTCAAATACCCTCTCTGTTGTCTGATCAGATTTGTACCCATTTGTGACAGAGTTGGCAATATTATTCCCTGTTGTGTTCAGGCACATCTCGTTAGCCAACATTCCCGATAAACCTGTATAAACTGTACTCATTTTTCACACCTCTCTATTTTTAAAAAAAGAGCATAAGCATCCCTCGCCCAGCAATTTGTTGAGCGAGGGTTGAGTTTACTTACTATACACATTTTTTATCTCTTTTAAATGATTAACCTTTCTTCTTTTTTGTGTGCAAATTCCAACCAAAGGTAATTTAAGTACTCCTCTACTCGAAAAGGTTGGATGAATGCCGTTACGTTCTGTCCGTTGGTAATGTACCTTATCGGCTTACCAGACTCCATCGCTATATTAACTATTGTCCCTGGTTCATTGGTTTCATCCATTTTCGTGACAATTATATGATCGATACCTAATTCATCATAACATTTAATTGTGTGTATCAGATCTCTGTTCTTTTGGGTGGCGCACACGATCAATGTTTTTTCAATATCTGTTAGGTTTTTTGTTCTTTCGTGGACCCTCTTAAGTCTCGCTAGATTCTTGGGGTTGGTTCCCGGCAAATCTATATGTAAGTTCTCATATGGTAAATGTTCAATTTCTTGGTGAATATTCTCTAAATCAATTTTCTTTCCGAAAAGATCATAAGTTTTTTTATAAGCTTCTAGCTCTGTTTCAGATCCGATTCTCACATTATCTCCAGAGAGTACGAACGATCCACTTTTACCTTCTTTGTGCATCAACTTAACAATTGTAGATGTTTTTCCGACACCTGTTGCGCCAAAGTACATTGTGCGGTGACCAATTTTAAATCCTTCCTCATTACTTTTAATATAATCTGAAAGTATTTCGTTAATTTCTTTTTGAATAACCTCAATTGAATCATTGTTACTTGAAGTCATTTTTTGTTGCATTTTGTCCAAAGAAACCCCAGCAACCCCTTGCTTTTCTAAGTACTCAAATACTCGACCTAAGTTTCCTTCTTTCGTCTTGAATTCTCGATCTTTTTTCCTAATTAATTTCAGTTGCTCTTGCTTTTTTTCTTTTTTTATCCGCTCTTCCATTTCGAAAAGTGCTTTTTCTCTCTCCTTCTTCACTTGAGCGAGTGCCTTTTCTTTTTCTTTCTTCGCTTGCTCAAGTGCGGCCTCTTTTTCCTTTTTTGCTTGTTTGAGTTCTTTTTTGAGTTCTTTCAAGGCATCTTTATTTTCTTGTTCATTCTCATTGTCAATCTTGCTCTCCTGCTTATTTATTTTTTCTCTAGAAGTTTTTCGTGGTCCGCTCCCAAACGCATTTTTTTCTGTCGAAAATGTCTGAAAACGTTCCTCAAGCCCTTTTTTGTAAGCAGTGGCGATCTGGATCTCCTGTTCAGTTAAAGGTTCATCATTTTCATAGGCGCTCAAGAGCTCTCTTGCTTCTTTAAGTTTGTTGAGTGAATGGCCTAATTTTGTCCTTTCATCATCAGTGACTTCCACAATCAAACGAACATCTCGCTTAAATATACTTTTTAGTAACCCTTTGCTTCTTCGGCTGTCTATTTTTAAAATTCGACAATTTTTATCCCTATGACCGAGCTCTTGTTCAAGTTTTTCTTTTGCCCTTTTCTCTGTGGTTTCTTTGTAAGTTCTTTCAATCACTTTTAAATACTTCAAACTTATCCACTCCTATTTATTTTTTTAAATTAACCTAAAGACTTGGTCAATATCTGTTGGTAATTCAAAAGACGATATCACTGGAGTCGCTTCATTTCTTGCCTGCAATAAACTCGATAAAGCCGTCCTGAACTCGGCGCTATTAGCAAAAAGGACAAGATCGTAGTTGATTGTTCGGGCCACCTCCTTCTCCTTCCGGATCCTATCGATGATATCTTCTAACTGTTCTCCGCTGATGTTTAAGATGTATCTCCCGCCTTGGTTGACAACTTCGTACTCGGACTCATTTTCAAATCCTGCCAAATAAAGATTGCCGTCCTGGTTCAAATAATTAGTCACAATTTGTCTTGAGATCGATTGTCTAACTAAGGAAACAATTGTGTCCAATTCTTCTGTTGCGGATACTGCATCTAAAAAAGCCTCAATGATCGTAGGTAAATCTTTAATAGATATTTCCTCTTTTATTAAAGAAATGAGCACGTCTCGTAATAGAGGTAACTTATTTAGTTCATCGAGTTTCTCTTTTAATATAGGGTGCTTAACTGAAACCTCTTCCACCATATCTGATACTTCTTGAAGAGTAATAAAGCGCCAGATATTTTTTTCTAATACAGTATGAAGATGAGTGGCAACTATATTCAAAGGATCCCAAATATCGTATTCTGCTTCAATAGCTTCGTTGACGTTAACCTCGTCAATCCACAAAGCATCTTGATTATGCACAGGATCTTTTGTAGGTTTGCCCTCGATTTCTTTTGTTGAGAAAAGCGATGGTATGGCTAGCACCTTTCCTTCTTCAATCTCCCCTTCAGCTACTTTAGTCTCTTTAATATAAATGTTATATTTAGTTGGAGGATTAATCGTAATGTCATCTCTCGTTTTAATTAAAGGGATGCTAACGCCAAGCTTATTTCCAAAGATACCCCTCATAATTTCTATCTTATCCTGTATGGTCTCTCTTTTATCGCCAAATATATTTTTTCCTTGATCCATAAACACAGGAACAAGTTTGTAACCAACTTCAATGGTGATTGGTTCAACCTCGTGTTTAATATCTTCTTTCTCAAGTTCTTTTTTTTGTTGTTCCTCGACACGGAGCCTTTCTTGCTTTTCTTCTTCTTTTTCTTTTTTCGTTCGTATACTCGCAAACAATCCGCTCACAATCAAGAAAACCCCAACAGAGAAGAAGGGTATCATCGGTAACCCAATTAGACCTAGAGAAAACATCACAACACCAATTACATACAAATTCTTGCTGTTAGGGAACAGTTCATAGTAAATATTTAATAGGAAGTTTTGATTCTTTCTTTTCGCTCTTTCTTGTTTTGTATCTTCGACCCTTCCCATAACAACTGCTCCAGATACTGTAACCATTAAGGCGCTTACGAGCATAACAACTCCGTCACCAACGGAGAGTTTTGTAAATCTGTTCAATGATTCTTCGAAAGTCAAATCCATTTCGACAACACCAACAATCAAACCAACAACCAGGTTAACGACAATCATTGTCACCGAGGCCCAAACATCGCCCCTAATATATTTACCTGCACCATCTAAACTTCCGTAGTAATCGACCTCTTGTTGGAGTCTTTCTTTTCGTAAACTAGCTGTCTCTGCATCGATTACCCCTTGGTTCAAATCATTATCAATTGACATTTGTTTCCCTGGTAAGGAGTCTAGTGTAAATCTAGCGGTAACTTCTCCAAATCGATTCGCACCAAAAGCTATAATAAATTGGACAACAATTAAAATCACAAAGATAACGAATCCGATGGCAATCTGGTCCCTTATAATGATCTCACCTGCTGCTTCAATGACATTCCCGGGACTTTGGCCAGATATAATCTTTCTAGTTGTTGCGATTGATAACGCAATCCTGAAGATAGTGGCCATTAATAATATTAAAGGGAATGTCCTGAACTTTTCCCAGGTGTCAATTGTTGAGGCTTGAATCAAAATAACCATTGAAATAGCGATTGTAAAAGATATAGAAAAATCAATAACGATCGCTGGCATAGGGACGATTAGAAAAATGACCCAACCTATAGCACCAAAAATAAACACCGAATTTTTTAAATCCTCATATCTTTCAGAAAACCTTTCTAAAAGATTTTGATTCATATGCACTCACCTACCTTTAATTTCAATCTAGTGTAATTTTACTCTCTTTATAAAGTTCAGCCACAATCTTTCCCACAACTTCAAA
>Ga0209487_1004799_pt1 | contig 10272 bp, 11 predicted proteins | sample Poulit2012_FD_187524 | JGI IMG/M metagenome (GOLD analysis project Ga0209487, IMG submission 187524) | Agricultural soil microbial communities from Georgia to study Nitrogen management - Poultry litter 2012 (SPAdes) (version 2) | ecosystem: Environmental > Terrestrial > Soil > Agricultural land... | reverse complement strand
TGCGGGCTTTTCGTTGTTTCCATGGGTTGGACCCAGGAAACGCTTGTTTGGTGGAGGCGGGGGGAGTTGAACCCCCGTCCGCCAGTCTTCCGCCGTTGGTACTACATGCTTAGCCCAGTCTTTGTTTTAACAGCCGGCAACCCGACGGGCAGGGCGCACCGACTGCGAGCCCGGATGAGTGTTTAGCGAATCCACTCCGGGCGAGCTTCATCGCGAGCTTGTGAGAGTCGACGCCTGAGTGCTTCCGAAGAAGCCCGGACGCACAAGCACGGCTCCGGTCAGACGGCACCCTACTGGGTTTTAAGCAGCGAGTGCGTAGTTGTCGTCGTTGGCAACTATAGTTTTGTGACATTTCATTTACGAGATATGTCACACTCTCGGCATGCACCTCGGGCTTCCTTACCGGCGTCGAATCCGAATCGCCCCCATGGTGTTGTTCCGTTGCGGCCAGGGTCTGCAGGGTTGGTCCTGGAGAGCCTGACCCTTTTCAGTAACAGTACTGAGACGGTCCCGTGCTGCAAAAGTTCCCTAGTCTGGAGCCTTTTTTTGCAGCCTTCCCTGCTTTCCTTCTTTACCCTTCCTTTTCTTTCTTTTTCTTTCCATGCCCGTTCCCGGGCTATGGTTCTCGACCGCTCGCCAGCCGGTTCCGAAGGCTTGGGAGGGCGCGAGAACCGGCCATTGTATCGCCAAGCGCCGCCGATGTCACGATCAGCGCTGGCTGTGGCGCATCAGGCGCTGGCGCTCCCGGTCCCAGTCGCGCTCCTTCTGGGTGGCCCGCTTGTCGTGGTGCTGCTTGCCCTTGGCCAGCGAGACCCGGGCCTTGACCAGATGCCCCTTCCAGTAGAGCTCGGTGCACACGCAGGTATAGCCTCTCTGCTCGGTGGCCCCGGCCAGCCGGTCGATCTCGCGTCGGCTCATCAGCAGCTTGCGGGTGCGGGTGGGGTCGACGTGGCGATGGGTGGAGACCGTGGGCAGCGGAGTGATCAGGGCACCCAGCAGCCAGGCCTCGCCATCCTTGAACAGCACGTAGCTGTCGGTAATCTGGGCCTTGCCGGCGCGCAGGCTCTTCACTTCCCAGCCTTCCAGGACGAGGCCCGCCTCGACACTGTCCTCCAGGTGGTAGTCGAAGCGTGCCTTGCGGTTGCTGGCTATTGTATTGTGGGCGGTCTTTTTTCTGCTCATGGGCGCAATTATAGTCGGGAGAACGAGTCTTGAGTATGGGCATGTGCAACGAGGTGGTCCGGGACCGCGGGGTGGGCTGTCTGCCCCGGCGGATGGGGCGTGGCAGCGGAGCGAGGTCGGCGTGAGCTGGGAACCCGTCCCCGTCCATGGTGCCTGGCAACGGCCCTGGACCTTTATCGCGGCGGTGGCGGCCACCGTCATCGGCCTGGGCAACGTCTGGAAGTTTTCCTGGCTGGCGGGGCAGCATGGCGGCGGGGGGTTCGTGCTGGCCTATCTGCTCTGTCTGCTGCTGGTGGCCCTGCCGCTGCTCATCGCCGAGCTGGTGCTGGGCGCTCGAGGTCGGGCCGACCCGGTGCATGCCATGGCCACCCTGCAGGTCGAGGTGCCGGCGGGGCGGGGCTGGCTGGCCCTGGGCTGGCTGGCGGGGCTGGCGGCCCTGCTGGTGCTGGCCTATCTGAGCGTGGTGGCGGCCTGGCTGCTGGACTATGTCACCGCTCTGGCCGGGGGCAGGCTGGAGGCGGTGAGCGGGCGCCAGGCGGGGCAGCACTTTGCCGAGCTGCTGGCCGATCCGCGACGCCAGCTGATGTGGCACGGCATTTTTCTGCTGACCGCCGCGGTGGTGGTGGCGCTGGGGGTGCGACGGGGGCTGGGTGCCCTGGCCCGGCTGCTGGTGCCGGTGCTGATCGCGCTGCTGCTGGGGCTGGTGCACTACGCCTGGCGCTATGGCGACATGGCGGCAGGGCTCCGCTTTCTGTTTGAGCTGCGCCGGGAGCAAATCCATGCAGACATGCTGCTGGCCGCCCTCGGGCAGGCCTTTTTTTCGCTGGGCATCGGCATGGGCGCGATGATGACCTATGGCGCCTATGCGCCTCGCAGGCATTCCCTGGTGGCCATGACCGCGGCGGTGGCCGGGCTGGATGTGCTGGTGGCGCTGCTGGCGGGGCTGGCGATCTTCCCGCTGGTCTTTTCCCTGCACGTCGAACCCAATTACGGCCCGGGGCTGATGTTTGTTACGCTGCCCTACGCCTTTGGCAATACTCCCTATGGCATGCTGGCGGGCACGGCCTTTTTTGTACTGATGGGGCTGATCACCCTGGGTACCGCGGTGGCCCTGCTGGAGCCGGGCACCGCCTGGCTGGTTCAACGGCTGGGTTGGCGCCGGCCCCTGGCGGCACTGGTGCTGGCGGCGCTGAGCTGGCTGCCGGGGGTGCTGGTCATCGGCAACCTGTCCTGGTGGCCGGAGGCCAGCTGGCAGGGCCGCAACCTGCTGGGCTGGCTGGATGCAGTGACCGCTCACTTGCTGCTGCCTCTGGTGGGGGTGATGATTGCCCTGTTCGCCGGCTGGCGGTTGCGGGCCGAGGTGGCGCGGGACGAGCTGTTTCAGAGCCGGCCCTGGGTCGTGGGCCTCTGGCGGCTGTTGTTGCGCTGGCTGGTGCTGCCCGCCGTGGTGGCGGTGCTGGTCACTGGCCTTTACAGTCTGGGTTGGGGATGATGAAGCTACGCTCTTCGGGAAGTCGTATTGAACGCAGCGCCCTGCTGCCCTATCCACCGAGGAAGGTCTTTGAGCTGGTCAACGATGTCGAGCGCTATCCCGAGTTTCTCTCGGGCTGCATCGGGGCCGAGGTGCTGGAGCGCGACGACAGCAGCATGGTGGCGAGGCTGTATCTGGCCCGCCACGGGCTGCGCTTTCACTTCACCACCCGCAACCGACTCTACCCCTGGCAGCACATCGATCTGGAACTGGTGGACGGCCCCTTTCGCCACCTGGCGGGGCGGTGGAGCTTCGAGCCCCTGGGCGAGGATGCCTGCAAGGTATCCCTGGAGCTGGAGTTTGAGCTGTCGAGCCGGCTGTTGAGCAAGGCCACGGAGCACCTGTTGCGCAGCGTGGCCGCAGACCTGGTGGATGCCACGGTGCGGCGGGCCCGACAGGTCTATGGTTGAGGAAAGAACCATGGCGAAAAAGCAGATCAGAGTGGAAGTGGCCCATGCCCTGCCGGAGCGGCAGAAGATCATCGCCCTGGAGGTGGAGGAGGGCTGCACGGTGTACGAGGCCGCGGAGCGGTCGGGCATCCAGCAGCAGTTTCCCGGTCTGGATCTGGCCACCTCGCGCATGGGGGTGTTTGGCAAGGTAGTGGCCAAGCCCCGGGAGACGGTTCTGGCCGAGGGCGACCGGGTGGAAATCTACCGGCCCCTGCTGATCGATCCCAAGCAGGTGCGCAGGCAGCGGGCAGCCGATGCCCGGGCCAAGAGCGAAGCCTAGGCCGCGTCGTTGCCGCCGGGGGCCCAGTCGCCGATGATGCGCTCCAGGCGTCCCCCCTCGAAGAACAGGCTCAGCCGCTGACGGGTGTAGTGGCCGTCGCGATCGCGCAGGGTGTAGAGGTAGTCCCAGCGGTCGTCGCGGAAGGTGTCCACCAGCAGCGGGGTGCCCATGATGAACTGGACCTGGCTGCGGGACATGCCCGGCTTGAGCTGGTCGACCATCTCCTGGGTGATGACGTTGCCCTGGTCGATGGGCAGGCGGTAGACGCCAGGAAATTCCAGCGAGCTGCAGGCACTGAGCAGGGTCAGGGCGATGAGGACAGCGGGGATGCGCATGGAGCCGAATTCGTCGTTTCGTGGGTGGCATGCGATAATAGCGCAGCTTGGCCGGGAACGCGAAGGTTTGGAACGGAAGAAATTGCATGAGTGATGAGAGCCAGGAACTGCGCAGGGCGGGGCTGAAGGTCACCTTGCCTCGGGTCAAGATTCTGCAGTTGTTGGAGCAGGCCGAGGCCGACAATCAGCACCTCAGTGCCGAGGAAGTGTATCGCTCCCTGATGGAGGCAGGGGAAGACGTCGGGTTGGCCACGGTGTACCGGGTGCTGACCCAGTTTGAATCAGCCGGTCTGGTGGACCGGCACAACTTTGAGACGGGCCATTCGGTGTTCGAGCTGGCCAGCGAAGACCACCACGACCACATGGTCTGTACCGAGACAGGCCAGGTCATCGAGTTCTACGACGAGGTGATCGAGCGTCGCCAGCGGGAGCTGGTGGATGCCCATGGCTTCGACCTCGTCGATCACAGCCTGGTGCTGTATGTGCGACCCAAAAAAGCCGGCAAGGGCCGGCAGGACCAGGGCTGACGCGCACCGGCCAGGGAGCCCGGCGGCGGTATTCCGGCCCCGCCGCCGGCACCCGGTCATTCCGCCGGCCCACCCAGGGCGGCAACCACCTCTTCCACACAGTGACCCAGCTCCAGGGTCATCACTGCAAAGCTCTGATCAAAGCGCGCCCGGGCATCCTCGGCGTCTTCGGCATCTTCTCGCAGGGCATCGGAGAACTTCAGGCCCCGCAGGCTGCCGTCGTCGTGGAGGGTGAACTCGATGGCCTCGTTCCAGCATAGGGCGAGGCGAAAGACCTGCTTGCCATGGTCCAGATGCTGGTGGAGCTCTTCGGCGTTCAGGTCCTGGTCCCGGGCGCGGATGACATTGCTCTGGGTCAGCGGGTCGCGCAGATCACAGCTTCGCCCCAGGGCGAGGTTGGCCGGCAGGGAGCTCGCGCCGGTCACCCAGTCGGTCATGGCCGTCTCGGGGTTCTGGCGAGGGGTCAGGGGAATGACTGGCAGGCTGCCCAGGCATTCCCGCAGGCTGTTCATCAGCTCCTCGGCGTGGGTGCGGTTGCTGCTGTCGATCACCAGCAGCTGGCGGCCCTCGTCCAGCCAGGCGTAGCAGCGCCGGGACCGGGTCAGCGCCCGGGGGAGCAGGGTCTGCATCAGCTCTTCCTTCAGCTGCTGGCGCTCCTTGCGGTAGACCGACCGGCCCTCGGACTGCTCGATGTCGCGGACTTTTTCCTCCAGTTTTTCATTGACTGCCCCGGCGGGCAGAACCTTCTGCTGCCGGCGCTGGCAGAACAGCACCTGCTGGCCGGCGCGGTGGTAGAGCAGCTCCCCCTCGGGCAGGGGCGGCACCCAGCCCAGGGCAGAGCTGTCCTGGCTGCCACAGCCGCGGAAGAGATGGGTTGCCAGCTGTTCCTGAAGGCGGTCGTCGTCCAGGGTCAGCGGGCGGACCAGGCGGTAGATCAAGGCATTGCGAAACCACATGGAAGCGAAGGTCCTCGTCGTCGAGTCAATGGCCGCTCAAAACGGCCAGGGAGATCGGGTGATGGCCACCGCCACGATGTAACCAAAGGTGGCCAGGGCCAGCACATAGCCCAGGGCGCGCTGGCCCTGGCTGCGGGCAAAGCGCATCACCCACAGGCCCAGGGCGATGTAGACCACCAGCCCCAGCACCTTGGCCGTCAGCCAGCTCTGGGCGAGGGGGTACTGGGCGCTGAGCACCGCCAGGGCAATGGCCGTGGCCAGCAGCAGGGTGTCGATGACATGGGGGGCAATCTTCAGCCAGCGCCGCTGGAGCAGGGCAGAGTCCCCCAGGCGCAATCCGCCCCGCCAGGCAAAGCCGGCGATGGACAGGGCCGCCGTCAGCATGTGCAGATGTTTCAGTCCCATGTACATGGGCAGGGTTCTCCATCCAGAAAGAGAAGGTTCAGAAAGAGGCGGTTCATGGCAGGACCTTCAGCCGCAGCCGGCCCTCGGCGAGCTGGCCCTGGAGCACCTGGCCGGGGGTGGCCTGGTCGGCCCGGCGCAGCACGCGGCCGTCTTCGTCCCGCAGGATGGCGTAGCCCCGGTCCAGGGTGGCCAGGGGGCTGATGCCGTGGAGCCGCTGCAGGGCATGTTGCCACTGCTGCCGGGACCGCTCGAGGTGGCGGACCATGCTCTGCTCCAGGCGTTGCCGGCCCTGGAGCAGCCGCTGCCGATGCCGCTGGAGTCGCAGCCCGGGGTGCTGGCGCAGCAAGCGGCGGTGCAGCTCGGCCCAGCGGCGCTGAGCCCCCTCCAGCTGGCGGCGCTGGAGTCGCAGCAGCCGCTCCTGGTGGTCATCCAGGCGCTGGGCTCGCTGCTGCAGACGCTCGCCGGGGTGGCGCAGCCGGGCGAGCAGATAGCTCAGGCGCTCTCGCCGCTGCTGCAGCCGGCGCTGGGCGGCGGTCTCCAGCCGCTGGCGCTGGCGGGCCAGCAGGGCGAGCTGTTCCCGCCGGTCGGGGCTGAGCAGCTCGGCGGCGGCAGAGGGGGTAGGGGCCCGCCGGTCGGCGGCCAGATCGCTGAGGGTGACGTCCACCTCGTGGCCCACGGCGCTGACCACCGGCAGCCGGCTCGCGGCAATGGCCCGCACCACGACCTCTTCGTTGAAGCACCAGAGGTCTTCCAGGGAGCCGCCCCCGCGGCCGCACAGCAGCACATCGAAGTCGTGGATGCCGGCCTCGGCCAGCCGGTTGGCCAGTTGAATGGCGGCGCTGATCTCCGCCGCTGCCTGCTGTCCCTGGACGGCGACCGGCAGCAGGGTGATCCGGGTGGCGGGGCTGCGCCGAGCCAGCACGGCGAGGATGTCGCGGAGCGCCGCCCCCGAGGCCGAGGTCACCACGGCGATGTGGCGCGGGCTGCGGGGCAGGGCGCGCTTGCGCTCTGCGGCGAACAGGCCCTCCTCCGCCAGCCGGGCCCGGAGCCGCTCCAGGGCCAGGTGGAGGTCGCCCTCCCCGGCATCCTGCAGGGTCTCCACAATGAGCTGGTAGTCGCCCCGGGCCTCGTACAGGCTGATTCGGGCCTGGACGCGGACGCGCTGGCCGACGCTGGGGGGCTTGAGCACCCGCAGGTTGTGGCCGCGGAACATGGCGGCCCGAATCTGGGCCCGGTCGTCCTTGAGGGTGAAGTACCAGTGCCCCGAGGCCGGTCGCGACCAGTTGGTCAGCTCCCCCTCCACCCAGACCCGGGCAAAGCTGTCCTCCAGCACCGAGCGCGCGAGGCGGTTGAGCTGGCTGACGGAGAGAACGCTGGATGAGGTCGGGGCAGTCATCCCGGCATTTTAGCAGTGTCGGCCGGCAGAAGGGCAAGGGCGCTGCAGCAGGCGTTGTTCCGAGGGCGCTCATCCCGTAAAATAAGCCTCTTTCCCACTCCCGCTTCCACTGGACCAGATCCCATGCTGCGAATCCGCAAAGAGGCGTTGACTTTCGATGATGTCCTGCTGCTGCCCGCCTACTCGGAAGTCACCGCCAAGGATGTCTGTCTCGAGACCCGCCTGACCCGCAACATCGGCCTGAACATCCCGCTGCTGTCTGCGGCCATGGACACCGTGACCGAATCGCGCCTGGCCATTGCCCTGGCCCAGGAGGGGGGCATCGGCATCATTCACAAGAGCATGTCCATCGAGGCCCAGGCCTGGCAGGTCAGAGCGGTCAAGAAGCACGAGAGCGGCGTGGTCAAGGACCCCATTACCATCGAGGCCGACGCCCCGGTGAGCGAGTTGATCGCGCTGCGGGCCGAGCACAACATCTCCGGTGTGCCGGTAATGCAGCAGGGCAAGCTGGTGGGCATCGTCACCAGCCGGGACGTGCGGTTTGAAACCCGCATGGACGCCCCGGTCTCCTCCATCATGACCCCCAAGGCCAAGCTGGTCACCGTGGGCGAGGGGGCCGAGATGGCCGACATCAAGGAGCTGCTCCACCGCCACCGCATCGAAAAGGTCCTGGTGGTCAGCGAGCAGTTCGACCTGCGGGGCCTGGTCACCGTCAAGGACATCAGCAAGGCCCAGACCTGGCCCGATGCCAGCAAGGACGACCACGGCCAGCTGCGGGTGGGCGCCTCGGTGGGCACCAGTCCCGACACCGACGAGCGGGTGGCGGCCCTGGTCGAGGCCGGGGTCGATGTGCTGGTGGTGGACACCGCCCACGGCCACTCCCGCAACGTCATCGAGCGGGTGCGCTGGATCAAGCAGCACTACCCCGACATGGACGTCATCGGCGGCAACATTGCCACCGCCGAGGCGGCCCGGGCCCTGGTCGAGGCCGGCGTCGATGCCGTCAAGGTGGGCATCGGTCCGGGCTCCATCTGCACCACCCGCATCGTCACCGGCATCGGCGTGCCCCAGATCAGTGCCATCGCCGACGTGGCCGAGGCCCTGCAGGACACCGACGTGCCCCTGATCGCCGACGGCGGCATCCGCTATTCCGGCGATCTGGCCAAGGCCATCGCCGCCGGTGCAGACGCCGTCATGGTCGGCTCGCTGTTCGCCGGCACCGAGGAGGCCCCCGGTGAAATCGAGCTCTACCAGGGGCGCACCTACAAGTCCTACCGGGGCATGGGTTCCCTGGGGGCCATGAGCCAGGGCTCGTCGGACCGCTATTTTCAAAGCAGCGAGGCCGGGCTGGAAAAGCTGGTGCCCGAGGGCATCGAGGGCCGTGTTCCCTACAAGGGTTCCCTCAGCGCCATCATCCACCAAATGGTGGGGGGGCTGCGCTCCGCCATGGGCTACACCGGCAGCCCCGACATCGCCACCATGCGCAGCCGCCCGGAATTCGTCCGGGTGACCGCCGCCGGGGTGAACGAATCCCACGTCCACGACGTGAGCATCACCAAGGAGGCGCCCAACTACCCTCGCAGTTGACCGCCCGCCCATTCACGCCAGGCCGCCCCCGGGCGGCTGCAACCGAGCCGCCATGACCACGACCCTTCGCGCCCACTTCATTCTCGTTCTCGACCTGGGCTCAGCCCATGCTCAGCAGCTGGCCCGACGCATCCGCGCCGCCGGCGTCTACTCCGAGGTTCGCCACGGCGATCTCGACCCCGCCGAGCTGGCGCGGCTCCAGCCCAGGGGGGTCATCGTGGCGGGCACCGGGGCCGGACTGGATCCCGCCCGGGTGGCGGCGCTCTGGCAGGGGGTTTGCGATCTCGGCGTGCCCGTGCTGTGGAGCGGCCTCGCCGTGCCCCGCTGGCCCGGCCCCGAGGCGGCGGCCCCGGCCGAACCGGTCCGGGCAGTGCTGCAGGCTGCCGAGTCTGTAGAGGGAGCGGGGGAACTGCTGCGGACCCTGAGCGCCCAGCCATCGGTCTGGCTGGACGAGCAGGGCTTGGCTCCGGCCCTGCCCGAGGGCTTCACCGCCCTGGCCACCACCGCCTCGGGGCAGGTGGCCGCCTCGATGACGGCGGATGGGCGCCACTACGGGCTGGCCTTCCACCCCGAACTCAGCGAGGAGCCCTGGAGTCAGCAGCTGTTCGAAGCCTTCGCCGTGGAGCTCTGCGGCTGTGAGCAGCGCTGGCAGCCGGCGGCCATCGTCGACGACCTCATCGCCCGGGTCCGGGCTCAGGTGGGCGAAGGGCGGGTGCTGCTGGGCCTGTCCGGCGGGGTGGATTCCTCGGTGGTGGCGGCGCTGCTGCACCGCGCCATCGGCGACCAGCTGGTCTGCGTCTTCGTCGACCACGGCCTGCTGCGCAAGGATGAAGGCGACCAGGTCATGGCCATGTTCGCCCGCAACATGGGGGTGGAGGTGGTGCGGGTCGATGCCGCGGACCAGTTCCTCGGCCGCCTCGCCGGGGTGACCGACCCCGAGGCCAAGCGCAAGATCATCGGCAACACCTTTGTCGAGGTCTTCGACGAGCGGGCCGCCCGGCTGGAGGGCGTGCGCTACCTGGCCCAGGGCACCATCTACCCCGATGTCATCGAATCCGCCGCCCTCCGCAGCGGCCAGATCCGGGTCATCAAATCCCACCACAACGTCGGCGGCCTGCCCGAGGACATGCAGCTGGAGCTGGTGGAACCCCTGCGCGAACTGTTCAAGGATGAAGTGCGCCAGCTGGGCCTGGAGCTGGGCCTGCCCCGGGCCATGATCCACCGCCACCCCTTCCCCGGCCCCGGCCTGGGCGTGCGCATCCTGGGCGAGGTCCGGCCCGAATACGCCGCCATTCTCCGCGAGGCCGACGCCCTCTTCATCGAAGAGCTGCGCGGCTGGGTGGACGAAGCCACCGGCAAGAACTGGTACGACCTCACCAGCCAGGCCTTCGCCGTCTTCCTGCCAATCAAGTCCGTGGGCCTGGTCGACGACGCCCGGCGCTACGAATGGGTGATCGCCCTGCGGGCGGTGGAAACCATCGACTTCATGACCGCCCGCTGGGCCCAGCTGCCCTGGGACCTGCTCGACCGCGTCTCCCGCCGCATCATCGAAGCACTGCCCGAAGTCTCCCGGGTGGTCTACGACGTCTCCAGCAAACCGCCGGCGACGATTGAGTGGGAGTGA
>Ga0209487_1004798_pt1 | contig 10272 bp, 9 predicted proteins | sample Poulit2012_FD_187524 | JGI IMG/M metagenome (GOLD analysis project Ga0209487, IMG submission 187524) | Agricultural soil microbial communities from Georgia to study Nitrogen management - Poultry litter 2012 (SPAdes) (version 2) | ecosystem: Environmental > Terrestrial > Soil > Agricultural land... | reverse complement strand
AAGATGCTGAGTATTACATTTACCGAGACGGAGCGTTAATTGAAGTGAGGAACTCAAATGAGTTCAATGATGAATTCGTCAATCGCGGTGAGACTTACCAATACAAAATTGAAGGTTATCATAAAAAGTCTGGCAAACTTTTATTTGAAACAAAAAACAAAAAAGTAAAACTACGTTAATGTGAGGGGGAAACTTTTTGAAGAGATACGGTATTTTTCTTTTAGTCATTTTACTCGCTACCAATGGGTTCGTTCTTGCCGACCAATGGGAAGGCAAGGAAGACAATCGAACCCCCGAAAATGAAGTGGCAGAAAATAACGAAGAAACGAATGGAGAAAACACAGAACAAGGAAATCAAATCTATGACACAGGGGAAGATTGGGTTGATATCTCAAATGAGCTTAGTAAAATATCCGAAGACATACTGAAAGGTGAGATCAACGGACGAACAGTGCTCGCCTATCAAGGCATTGATGACCATTTGTTTGTCGATGGTGAATTTACAAAAGTAGATATGGCAGCTCAAGGCGATCAAACAGGATATAAACTAAACATTGAAGAGTTTGAAAAGATTTTCGGATTGGAATATAAAGGTGTGGATGAGTTTGCTTCTGTCGAAGAACCTCAAGAAGCCTTCTGTCAAACAGATGTATCCGAAACAGAAGTTTTAAAATTACTAGAAAACATCTCACAACCAATCAACTACGCAACATTCCCAACTAACCCAGGACAGCATCCTGGGGCACCTAGGGAATACCGAAACGGAGTCCACGAGGGAATTGATTGGTTTTCTGGAGCTGTTGGCCGCGAGGTGACAAAAGATACAGAAATATTCCCAATGTTTGAGGGCAAAGTTGTAAGAATTGACCACGATTACAGAGAAATGTCCCGAGCAGAACGAGAAGGACTTCTTCTAGACGCTCAAAGAGTTGGTTATACACCTCAATCTATTTTGGAAAAAATGAGAGGGAGACAAGTGTGGGTTGAGAACGAAGACAACGTGCTCGTCCGTTACGCTCATTTAAATAGCGTGAATGAAGAGTTAAAGGTAGGAGATGAAGTCGGTCTTCACACCGCAATCGGAAGAGCAGGAAATAGCGGCGCTGACCAAGCGTCAAGTAATCCAGATAATGGCGTACACTTGCATTCTGATATCTTGGTCTGTGGATTAAATTTTTGGGAGTATGGCGACACCGTCTCAATGGTTGAAGCTTTATCTGAATTATATATGAAAAACTTAAACGAGAACCCCGACATCCGGGAAGAAACAACTAGAACAGAGGAAGAAATCAAAGAAGATGTAACCACTTCCGAAGGTTTCTTCGAGGGATGGCTTGACGATACATCTATTTACATCAACTGGGGAAAAGAAGGAAAAATTAGGTTCTATCTAACGGAGGACGTTATCAATAGTATGCACGAAAACGACATAAGAAAAGGTGAGCGAGTAGCCTTTAAATATTACGTCAAAGAAGAGACCTTATATATCGCGAAAATTAAAAGTATGGAACACTAAGTAAAAAAGAGCGGGATACCGCTCTTTTTTTATTATTCGTTTGCAAGAAACCTTAATTAAAATCCTTGAAAAAAAAGAGTTATTTACATATAATTTTTCAGTGTTTTTTATAAATAGGGGTGAATACTTTGCGGAAGATCAGAAAGTTTGAAGACTTGTTAGAGTTGATGTTTGAAAAAGATGCTTCGGACCTACATTTGGCTCACAACAACCCGATCACTTTTAGGATCTCGGGCCAAATAAAAAAGCTAGAGACTTATATAACAGGGAGAAGCATCTTTAATTTATTGAATGAATCAAACGTATTATCCAAGGAAGCGCTTAGACGTTTAAACGAAGAGAACGCTACGGACTTCGCAACAGAATACGGAGGAGCAAGATTTAGAGGTGTTTTAACGAGGAGTAGGGGAGACTACACTTGCGCCATCAGAAGATTGAATGACCGAATACTAACGATGGAGGAGTTGGGATTGCCAGAGTTTATCAAAGAAGAGCTCAAAAGATTAGGGGGAATGATTCTTGTGACTGGTCCTACAGGATCCGGAAAAACAACCACGCTGAACTCGATTATCCACCACTTGAATAAGACTGAACCACTTCATATTACGACTGTTGAAGACCCCATTGAATATGTGCACCGATCCGACAAAGCGATTGTCACACAACAAGAAGTCGGGAAAGACATACCGACTTTTGAAGATAGTATGAAGTCTATTTTACGTAGGGACCCCGATGTAATCTTAATTGGGGAAATGAGAGACTTAGAAAGCGTTAGTACTGCTTGTACCGCTGCGGAAACAGGACATCTCGTGTTCGGTACTTTACACACAAATACAGCAGCGAGCACAATTAGTCGAATCACTTCCATTTTCCCTCATATGGAACAAGACTCTATTCGAGCACAAATTGCTTCTAGTTTAAGAATTATTATAAACCAAAGATTGCTCCTTAAAAAAGGTGGGGGACGTGTAGCTGCTTTTGAAATAATGGTAGTTGACGAAGAAATGAGAAGAGCCATCCGAATGAACGAATTAGAGGAACTTAACAAACTCGTGCGCGAAAGCGAAGACGACAGAAATGTCACAATGGAAGAGGCGGTAGAGGGGTTACGAAAGCTAGGAGTCATCGAAGAAGAGCAAACTTACTAATATGTCCCACAAAGAGTGGAACTCCTTGTAAGATATTAGAAAAAAGGAGAGGTTTAAATGAGTTATTACAAGACGAAAAGTTACTCACTGAATGACAAGGAGCTCGTAGCTAAGGTTAACATCGCCTCAAATAATATCAGGCCTTTACATTTTTTCAAAGCAGAAATTAAGTATGGAGATATTGTTGAAGATCACTTTATTGTTAAAAGCGGAATGCTAACAAAGAGAGAAGGGTTCTATTTATTGGCCGTTTTTGACTTAATTAGTGGAAATTTCCAATTTTATAATAGTGTGTACTACAAATACAGGTATGCTCTTGAGCAAACAAGAGGAGAAATCAGAAACCACTTCAAAGACTCTTATGAATTTTATAAGAAGTTCACTTACGTCAAGTCTGGTCCACAAAAGGAAGGAATCACTAACAAAGATTTTACAGAGCTAATGATAAAATATAAAAAGATAGCGAATGCTTTTATTTACTACCTTGAAGAAACGAATGAAGCGGGAGACTTTATCATTAGAATTAATGGTTCTGCCAATCGATACTTTATGAGGAGACTTAAAAGGGGTTACCGGTACTCGACCTTTAGTGACCAAGCTCAAATCTTTCCAAGTAGGAAGGCTGCAGAAGCAGAGGCGAAAAGTATCTTCTCTAGAGGGAGTGATTATGACATCATTAGAATTTCTTAACTCTTGATAAAACAAAAACACCCAGGAATTCCCTAGGTGTTTTTTTCTTTAATATTCAACCCTTTTATGATCTGAGGCCGTCAATGTCTTTGCGAACTCATCTAAACATAAGGTGATTTCCTGAATAGTTAACTCACTTTTTCTTAAATCTCCATTAGCCAGCTTTTTATCGATAACTTTTCCAATCTTCCTTCTCATCTCACGGTAGTCGACACCTGAAAGAAGTCTAGAGTACGCTTCGCATACATCTGCTAACATAAGGATCGTTTCTTCCTTCGAGACGGGTGGATGAGTTTTATATTGAAAGTCTTCTGGTAAAATATTTTTCACACCTTCCTTAAGCGCCCTCTGATAAAAGTGTTCCAGTGTAGAATCTCCGTGATGCCTCTCGATAAGTTGTAGAACTTCTTTCGGGAAGTTGTGTTCCTTACCCATCTTCACACTTATATGCGGATGATCTAAAATTACTTTGGCAGCCTCTAGGGGGTTCATTCGATCGTTAATGTTACCCTCTGGAGTTGAGTTCTCGATGAAATGTTCGGGATGTTCGAGTTTTCCGACATCGTGATAAAGGGCCGCTACTCTAAGTAATAGTGTGTTCGTTCCTATTCTCTGGGATGCAACAGTGGCTAAGTCGGCAACATTTCTTGAATGATCGAAAGTTCCTCGCGCTTCTTCGTACAACCTAACCAACAAAGGATGTTCTAATGTGTTTAATTCTGTAAGTCGATACACTGTCACCTTCCCCAGAGCCTTCTCTAAGAAAGGGATGGTTCCTGTGGCGATGATCCCGGCGAATATACCTGACAGAGCCAAAGGGGTGAAGGAATCCAAGGCAACTGATTGCTCAAACATTAAGCTGAAGAATAAACTTGATGAAGCGACAACAATACCAAGGATAAGCCCGTTTCTTAAAGAATCCGTGAAACCTGTAAATTGTTTATGTAGGATTGTCGAGAATAGCCCAGCCACTAGGATAAGCATTAAAGTGATTACTTCACCACTGCTGATTAATAAGCTTAATAAGACTGTGACAACTAATACAAAGCTCCTGGGCCAAAACATTGTAAGTATAATAAGAACAGAAAGTATAGGAATCAAATTCCAATCAGAGCCAACGGTGATGTCCGACAGTAAAATAACAAGAAACAGCAAGCCTAAAGTAACTGAATATGTGCGGATACTCTTCATATCTTCTAAGAGATATTTTGAACAGTAAAAATGAAAGAGGAGTGAAACCAAGAGAACAATTGGGAGGCTCTTAAATAACTCCTCAATATCAATCTCTCGCTCCATTAGCCCAAGTTCTTCAAGTTTAAGTAAATGCTCTTCGCTAATTTCCTCGTGCTTTCTGATAACAGCTTCGCCTTTCTTGATCTTTTTATAGACAGGTTCAAGTTCTTCCTCAACTCTAACCTTTGCCTCTTCTGTCTCAACTACATCTAGGCTTTGATTGCTGCGCATATTCATCGTGATCCCGTCAAGTACATCTTCTCTCAACACTTCCGGGAACATAAAGAGATTTGAATCCGATCGGATGATTTCAATTGTTCTCTTCAATTGGTCTTCGGGTACTCCAGCATCGTAAACTTTATCCAGTTCATTCCCGATATAATTGAAGAAGTTCCTGATGGTACCTTCACTTAATTCAGTGACTTTTTTGATTGTTTTTTCCCCTAATTCAAGAGGGTCTTCAACATCACTTAACTTCATCTTTTTAATCTTTTCTTCTTCAATATCATCTTTATCTAAGTTCTCTTCATTAGCTTTCTTCTTTGCCTCTCGAACTCTCCTTCTCTCTTTTTTAATTTCTTCTTTGTTTTCTTGGTAAGTGGCGATACTCACTTCGAAATTGGAAATGCTGTCCATAAGGTCCTCGAAGACCTCCGGATCCTTCTTATAAACATTATCCACTTCCTCTAATTCACTTCTAAGTAGATCTTTTGTCGCCTCTTCATCTTCATAAGTGATTGATTTATGAGCGATGACATCCTTTGTGCTAATTTCACCCACTTCGTAATTTGAAACAAATATAGGACTCGGCTGGTAGATGAGCAATGAGGCTGCAACAAAGGAAACAAGCACAAGAAAATGTTTGTAATTGTTAATGCAAAACACCCCTCTCTGAGTAAAAGTATTTCTTATCCAAGCATTTATAGAGGAAAAGTATAATACCTACTTGATTATTTGGAAATATTACTGGAAAAACAAGGGTTTCCTTCGAATGGAAAAGGTTTGTGGGAAAAAGAAGAGAAAATATGCTTCAGTGACACTATTCATTCAACAGGATGTGAACACTTTGACTATTATCATCCAATTAATTGTGATTACATTAGCCTTTATTATTGTAAGAGGGATACAAACTCTAATAAGCAGGTTGGCGATAGATAATGACAAAAACGTTTTTAAAACAAGAAAAGTTATCCAAGGGATTTACACAGATTATGAACAAGCTTTCGGAATTGAAAAAATGCCCTTAAACATATTAAGAGGAGTATCTATCAGGTTACAGCTAAAAAATAAAAAGGTTCGCGATGAACTCCTGGAAATGTTAGAGAAGGTTTTCTTTTATTTTTCACCAAGTATGCTTAAGTTTTTGACCAAGAGAATTTTTGTCATTTTGATACATTCAGCAACAATTATCACGATTACAATTACTACTTACGGACCGCAAACAAAATATCTAGCGTTAGTGATGATCGGCTTTTCCGTTGTCTATTCTATTTACTCAAGACACGGGCGTGCTCGGATAATCTTTACAACAATTATCTTTGCTTATATTGGTTATTTTTTACCGTACACGACTGTCTACTATATTGTAATTTCACGCATCTTCAGAAGAGGGTTACTTTTCTAATGAAAGAAGAGAGAGGAGGATAAAAAATGAAGGAGCAAAATGAAAAAAGTTTTTCTCGTGGCGTTTTCATTATGGCAGGGTCTTTACTTTTCGCTAAGTTCCTTGGTTTTATCTATGTAATGCCTTTTGTTAGATGGGTGGGTAATCAAGGGTATGTGCTGTACGAATACGCATATAAGCCTTATACCATTATGATTATGGTTGCGACAATGGGGATCCCTGGGGCTGTCTCAAAATATGTAGCCAAATACAATGAATTAGAGAAGAGCGAGAATATAAGGGGAGTCTTTTGGTTGGGCATATGTCTAGCAGCTGTCTTTGGTTTCATTTCCTTTTTCATCTTGCATTTTACTTCAGAATATTTAGCAGAAATTCTTGTCGGAGATGGGGGAGAAGGAAACACAGTCCAAGAAGTTACCACGGCGATTAAACTTATGAGTTTTTCCTTGTTGATAGTACCTATCGTAGCCTTCTTAAGAGGGTTTATGCAGGGGCACAAAGAGATGACTCCTACATCTATATCACAAATCACTGAACAGATTGTCCGTGTGATCATTATACTGGCTTCATCTTTCTTTCTGGTCGTCGTCTTGCACAAGGAAGTAGAACTATCAATTTACGTCTCGATCCTAGGAACTGCTGTCGCTTCAATATCGGCCCTAATCGTGATGACATATTTTTCAAGAAAGAAGAAAATTATCCCGAGTCGCAAAGAGAAAAGTGTGCCCAAAAAAGATGTATTAAAAGAACTATCCGTATATGTAACTCCATTCATATTTGTTGGTGCAAGCATATCTATTTTCCAGACAATCGACACTTTTATGATTAATTCAAATCTAATGTTAAAAGGTTTCACTTTACCCGAAGCAGAAAATATAAACGCCATTGTATCCCTCGTTCTCAAGCTGATATTCCTACCAGTTACATTAGCAACAGCTTTAAGTGCTAGTTTAATTCCGTACATTACCGCCAACTATGAATCTGGCAATGTTCATTCGATAAGAAAAAATATATCAAAATCTCTATTCCTTAACTTTTTCTTTGTGTTACCAGCGTCTGTGGGGTTCACTTTAGTTAGTAAGCCAATATTTGTTACTGCCTTTGGGATGAATAGTGAGTTTATAGCAGGGGATATATTATCTTGGTATGGAATAATGCCGATATTCCTCTCTTTGTATACACTTACGTCTTCGATCCTACAAGGAATGAATCAAATTCGGTGGATTATTATTTCTTTAGTCTTAGGTTTCGTCCTCAAGATTATTACAAATAAACCCCTAATATTAATGTATGACGGGGTAGGAACCGCCTTTTCTAACTACATAGGTTTTGGAGCAATGATTCTCCTACAAGGTTACATCATACAAAAGGAAGCAAAGTATAGCTGGTTAGATGGATTAGGAAACATAAAGAAGATAATTACACCTTGCATCATCTTAGTTTTCGCACTAGCACCTATTGGCGTTATATCAATTACAATCGAAGTCTATTCAACACTTATATTTATCGCTTTAGGATCAATCGCTTTAAGCGGTGTTATATACTTTTTCCTCATCAGACAGAATGGTGCACTAGACTTATTATTAAAAGAAATAAAAAAGTAGAGGGATAATAGAACCCCCTCTACTTTTTTGTTACATTCTTAAGTTGTTCCAAGACTAGAACTCCCTTTGAAATTTTCGTTGACCTGATGTACCACAATGAAAAACACTGTTAACAACACAAGGTAGGATATGGCTTGGAAGAATAACTTGATAATCCAAAAGCTCATCAATACAACAGTCATCAAAAGTGTTGTTCCTGTTAATTGTCGGATTAAAATGAAAAAACTCCTTGTTTTTTACTTTAAAATCCTGACTGTCCTTATACAACTTCTCTATTGGTTTTAGATTCACTAAACACACCCACGATCTCTAAGTCGGGCTTTATAACATCTAGAACTAAAATATCATTACCTTCTACCAAAAACTCAATGATGTGTTCCTCATCTAATTCTTCCGTGTACTGTCCATCTTGGTAGACCGTACTCCCAAACTCAATAATTGATGGATTGAACACACTCTTTCGAATCTTACCAAAAACCTCTTCATTTAAATAAACGCGGTTCCCATTATGATACTCTCTGAAATAAAAGGCCTCGATGCTACCCTGAATATTTGGTTCACTGGAGCGAAAAAGCCTTCCATTACTTACATTGATTGCCTTTATGTCAACCAAACGAATGGTCATTTCGTTACTTTTTATGAAAGTTAATACAATGTCACTATTTCGATTGAGTATAGAATATTCACCTTCCGGAAACTTAACAGAAGAGATCTCACCAGCTGAGTATGTAATGTCAGCCATCGAAACCCCCAAATGATAGCGTAACCTAGAGGTTTTTTTGATTAGTATAATTCTAACTCCCTTATAAAATGTCTCGATATCATCATCAAGTTCTCCCAACAAATCAATCACCGCCTAAAAATATTTATTATATTAACTATTGAATATTTTATAGCCAAAAACAAAAACACCTTTATAGACCGTTGCAAGAAGGGTGGTACAAAGATTAATTAACAGTAAGAGTTTTTTTAAAAAAAAGAGCAACCCATTAAGAGGGCTGCTCTTGGTACTGCTTGCATCTACTTATATAATCTTGTAAACGAAAAGTGTCAGTTTCTATATAGTAAGTGAAAATACTTAACGCAGCCTCATCGGATGACTTGGACTCATAATCTTTATACATCTGATACCTAAAAGATAAGATTGGGTCTTCATCAATCATTTCATTGATAATCGGAATCAAGATTTCAAAAGTTCGCGCCATTTAACATCATTCCTCCGGAGCAAAAATCTCCCAAAGCGATCGATTAATCGTGAAAAGAGCGGAAATTTTAATTTAAACTTCGTCTTCTTTCGATGCAAGTTATCTTTTGCTAATAAGCAATCTTCAAGATCTTTTAAAACATCGTCTTCAGAAAGTAAGATTCTTTGCAAGGTTTTGAGTAGTTCAGCAGAGGTATCAATGTCGGCATAGCGAGCTTTTAGTGCTAAAATAATCTTTTCCAATGCCAGTCTAGGATACTTTTGGGTAATGGAGAAGAATTCGTAATGCGAGAGCACGTCCTCACCATTACTTACAATGAGAGTTGCATCAAAACAATGATTCACTTCATCAAAACTGTGATGCTCAACAATCACATTAGGTTCAGGTCTTTCCGGATGCAAATCGTCCTGTCTGCGTTCATTGAATTCATCAAAAACGTCATTTATTAATGTATCAATTTCATAACTAATGGCTTTGATATCCTCGATGATATCATCAGCTGTTCGGTATTTTAAATCCATAATTACACACCTTCCTGCCCGATCTTAGGGCTTTTTTTTCAATCATACTTGAAAACAATCACTCTTCAATACACTAAAACTGAATTTCGGACACTAAATGATGCGACGACACCCTTGCTTGAAGAAGTCCCCCGATTTATTCCTAGGGCAAGACCACAGGATTTTCTCGAGAAAAATTCGATAATGAAGCCTACTTTTTGTGAACTGACCATACATCAAACATAAAGGCACACACTTTTTTCAAGAAAAAAATTATAGCCGGCTCGAAAAGGATAACACTGTAAACAATATCGTAATCCCAAGAAAAGCATAGGGTACCCAGTTGTATTTCTTAGATGGTTCAAATAAAAAATCGATAATACCATTAACGTCTATGTTCTTAAAAATGTTTATTTTTTGCCAGAGGCCTTCTTCATTTACACCTTCGTAAGGATCGTCTTGTCGCTCTTCATAATCATTGTCAACGTTAACTGTTGAGAAAATCTTATTGAAATACTTATCACTTTGAAAAACGGAAACTTTCTCCCCCACCCGGTTAATCTCGACTTCCAATAGATCACCATCAACAACTTTTGTCCATAAAATATTCTTTATGTTTTCTCCGTCTTTATCTCCTCCTTTTAGTTCAAATATACCTCTATTCTTTTTATATTCAAACTCAACTAGTCCAACGCCAAACAATATCGGTATAGGTTTAAGCATTCGTTCTCTTTCTTTGGAACTGGCAAGAG
>Ga0209487_1004797_pt1 | contig 10273 bp, 8 predicted proteins | sample Poulit2012_FD_187524 | JGI IMG/M metagenome (GOLD analysis project Ga0209487, IMG submission 187524) | Agricultural soil microbial communities from Georgia to study Nitrogen management - Poultry litter 2012 (SPAdes) (version 2) | ecosystem: Environmental > Terrestrial > Soil > Agricultural land... | reverse complement strand
TTTTTGAATAAACGGAATAGACCAATGCTCACATTTATCTTTTACATAGTTACCTTCTGCTCGTGAAACATCTCCACGTAATTGATGATCCACTGTAAGAGCAATAAGATTAATATTTAATAAGTTTTTGTATTGATTTAAAAAGTGCAATAAGGCCATTGAATCAGGACCACCCGAAACGCCTACTAAAACTGTTGCGGGGCCTTTAATTAACTGGCGCCTTTCAATAAAGGAAAGTACTTCTCGTTCCATAGACCTCATCCTAAATTTAATTTTTGACATCTTATTTATTATACCACTAACTACCATTTATCTTAAATATTAACGCCTTAAAATTATTTTAGATCTTCATTTAATTTGACTCTTTTAATTTTCTCATGTAACATGACTCATTGTAATTATTGGCGGCGTAGCTCAGCTGGCTAGAGCATTCGGTTCATACCCGAAGCGTCGGGGGTTCAAATCCCTCTGCCGCTATTTATAAAAGCACTTAAACTAATAGTTTAAGTGCTTTTTTTATATCAAATATAATAAAACCCTTTTAAATTAACACTAAGTATTAATTTTAAAAAGGGTTTATAATTATTCATTTAATTTTAACATTTATTTACTTGAGAACAGATTCATGTCAAAAGTCTATTATAAAAGTTACTAGGAACACAATAATTGACTCTTAAAAGGGTATAGGAAATACTTTTAGCCTCTTTTTGCTCCTCGTCCACCGCGTTTAGTTTCAGTTTGCTTCTTTAATGTGCTTAGACGATCTTCAGAATCTTTTAAGAAATCATTAATTTTGGATTCAAAGTTTTCTGTGCGTTCACGTGAGCTTTTTTGACGTGTTGGTTTTTCTACTGCTTTTTTAATAGACAGTCCAATTTTCCCGTCTTTTTCTACATTAATAACTTTTACTGTAACAGTTTCTCCAACCTTCAAATATTCATTTATATCTTTCACGTAACTATCTGCAACCTCACTAATATGCACAAGACCAGTTGTATTTTTTTCCAATTCTACAAAAGCACCAAAATTTGTAATTCCTGTAACCTTACCTTCTACCTTACTACCTACTTCAATTGACATAAAGAAAATGCTCCTCCTTGGAATATTTATTTATTTTATATAATAGTATAGCCAAAAGCCTCTACTAAAGTCAATACGAATGCTTTTAACATTCTTATTTATCTTCTGTTAAGAAAATAAGTTCATCCTCTTTAGATAAAAAATAATTAGTTCGAGCAAGTTCCAAAACATATTCGTCATTATTTAATAATGATATCTCTTCTGTTAAGTTTTTTTCTTCTTTTTCCAACTTAGCCATTTCTGTTTTTAATTCACTATACTCAGTTTTTATATCTGCTTGTAAAGAACGTTGCTTTAAATGGTATACTGTTAACCCTCCGAGGACTAATGTAACTATTAAAACTGATGCCATAATACGTCTAAAGAGCTTTTTTTGTCTCCTCTTTTCTCTACGTATTTGTGCATCATATTGTTTCATATAATCTGATTTTATGCGTGCTATCGTATCATTCGATTCACTCATCTATTAGTCCTCCTTTAAAAAACTATCTAAAACAAGTTATATGTTTCATTATACTATAAAACCTTGATAGAAGACAGTCTTTTTTAAAAAATTACTCTACTCTTTCTTCTTTTAAGATTTTATACAAGTTAGTTGCCTCATTTTTGTTAACATGATCTTTTAATTCAACAATCTCTATTGTTAAAGTAGTTTGGCCAAATTTGATTTCAACTTGATCGCCAACTTCTAAATTAGAAGACGCTTTTGCTTGTAAATCATTAATTTTGATTCGACCTTGATCAGCTACTTGCTTTGCTAAAGGACGTCTTTTAATTAATCTTGATATCTTCAAAAATTTATCTAATCGCATACACTCACTCCTTTTCTTTAGCCTGTTCCCAAAATAAATCTTTTTCTTCTTCTGTTAAATCTAATACACTTTTATAAAGAGTTTTAGCTCCTAATTCAACAGATTGAAAACGAGAAATGAATTTGTCATTTACACGCAGTAAAGCTACTTCTGGATTTATCTTATAATAATGCGCTAAATCAGTCATAACAAACAAGACGTCTCCGAGCTCTAATTCCATTTCATTCATATTCCCAGTACTAACTGCTTCTTTAAACTCTGTTAGTTCTTCACTTAATTTATCCCATAACTGAGCCACATTTTCCCAATCAAAACCTGATTTTTTAGCTTTTTTAATTATTTCAGTCGTTTTTAACAATGCCGGCAAACTTTCTAATATATTATCTAATGCAGACTCTTCTGTTTTATTTCCCTTTTCAGCTGCTTTAATAACTTCCCAATTCGCATTAATTTCTTCAACAGAATGAACAATTGTTTTATCAAAAACATGTGGATGGCGACGGATCATTTTTTCATTTACTGTTTTTATAACATCATCAATTGTGAAATAGCCTTCATCTTCACCAATTTGACTGTGTAACATTACTTGTAAGAGTATATCTCCTAATTCTTCAATGATATTTTCATCATCATTATTATTAATTGCTTCAATTAATTCATAGCTTTCTTCTAATAAATATTGACGTAATGACATATGCGTTTGTTTTTTATCCCACTGACAGCCTTCTGGACCTCGGAGTGTAGCAATAGTTTGCTTAAAATCAGAAAAATTATGACGTAAAGCTTGTTTAATAGGTGGCACATAAATCGACATTAAATTATCTAGCTCTAAATTATGATCTAATTCATGCAAAGGAACTTTTTTTATTTCTTCAAATTCACTGCCTACAGCTTTAACAATCATTATTTCATGATCTGGATTTAAATCTTCTAAGAGAGTTAACTTAACTTCTGAAGCAATAAGTGAGTCATATACTTGAGCAAAGATAATATGTTGTTGATAATTTAAATCATTTCTAGAGAAATTTGTACCGTCTACTAATTGGAATCCTTCAATTGGATCAATTTTCAACGTCGTAAAAAGATCGTCTAAAAAACTTTTACCTCCTTGGATTTCAATTGGTACGTCACTTTGGTTTAATAAAGTTTGTACAGTTTGTTCAGCAACTAAAGGATGTCCTGGAACGACATAAATAATGTCTTCTTTTTGTCCTAAATCTAATAATTTAGTTGATATATTTAAATAAACACTAGCAAATTCATTTTGTTCAACATAATAATCATCAAACGAATTAAAACGAACATCTTCATGGATTAATTCTTTAATTACTGGATGTTTATTTGTTCGACTAAATATTTTACTATTTGTATTTATTAATTTTTTATAAATACCCAAGGGTAATTGGTTTAAATCTCCTGCTCCAAGACCTATGACTGTTATACTCAATACTATCTCTCCTTTTTAAACTTGGCGATTTGTTGTAATTTGAAAATAATGTTTGTTAACGGAAATGCTTTAAGTTGGCGTTTAGATAGTGCATCATATCTAAGCAATACTAATAAATAGATGCCCCCTCCTATACCAACAATGATCATTACATAAATGAGTAACATAAAGCGTGATTGAATAAAATAATTTCCCAGGAAATATTGTGTTATCAGCAAGAAACTAACCATACTGATACTTCCGTAAATAAAAGCACGCCAATTGATCATTTTAACAAATGATGTTTTAGTTAATTTTAATTTTAAAAACGAAAGACTAAAAATAGTTAATATTAATAAACTTAATGTTGTCGCAAAGGAGCTTCCTATAATCCCTAATTTAGGTACAAATAAATAATTTAAGATTATCTTTGCAAAAAACATACTAACTATAAACATAGTAATTTCTTTATAATAACCGTAACTTTGTAAAATAGCATTTGAGGTTACTGCTATAGAACCAAAAAGTATTGCAAACATTAATATTTGTAAACTTTTTGTTCCACTTTTATCTTCAAATAATAAAATGTTAGCTTCAGGTAAAATAAAAATGAGTCCTAATGTAGCTCCTGCTGCTATATAAAAACTAATAGTAAGTGTATCTTTAATCGTTTGAAGTGTCTTTTCTTTCCACTCTTTTTTTCTACTCGTTATTTCAGGAATTAATGCTAACGCAAACGAAGAGCCAAGCACCGCTCCAAATTGAATAAGCGGCTGACCTCTATCAAAAATTCCTTTCATTTCCATTGCTTCTATCTCTGCATACCCTGAATCAATTAAGTAGGGTACGAGCGTAAATACATCAGCAAATTGTAATAATAGCAATATCATATGGTTTAACGCTGCAATAATCCCAAATAAAAATAACACTTTTATAAAATAGCGCCAAGGAACTTTAGATTTTACTTGTTCAAAAATTTCCTTTGGCTTTTTAATTTTAAAAATATATAAAACAATCGTGCCAATTACACCGCTAAAAAGCGTTGCATAGACCGACCAAACACCTAAAGCATAAGTATCAAAGAAGTTTCGACTAATCAAAAAAGCGACAACAACTATAATAGATACTCTAAATAATTGTTCGAAAACTTGCGAGTAAGCAGTTGGTTTCATATCACCAATACCTTGAAAATACCCTCTATAAAAGGAGGTAAGTGGAATCAATAAAAAGCCTAAACTGACTAATTGATAACTAGCGATTAACTTTTCGTCACCAACTAAGTTTGTTAAATATGGAGCTAAACCAAACATTATTGCTGCCAAACTCAAACTAAAGCTAAACAATATAATTAAAATTGGCCGCGTAAATTTTTTGAAGCTCAAATCTTTATTATTTGCTTGTTGTTCAGATGTTAATTTTGAAACTGCTGCCGGGAAACCATATAAAGAAAGCATCATTAGCATACCGATAAATGGATATATTTGTTGATACACATAATAACCATAATCGCCAGTTAAATTTTGAAGAGGAATGCGGTAGAGAGCACTCAATACTTTACTTATTAAGCCTGCTAAAGTTAGTATAAATGCTCCTTTTAAAAGTTGGTTTTGTTTATTTTCTACCATCGATTCACCTCATTACCGTTTACTTATACATTAGATGGTTCAACTTCTTCAACTCGGTTAATATGTGTCATTTCTTTTATGAAGTTACTAACTAACTCATAACGCTCTTTTTTAGTTTCTTTTCTATTAAATGAAAAAGTAACTTTTAGTTGATCATTTGTCGTTCCTAAACGAACAGAGCGACCATATTCATTAGCAAGTTCAAACAACTTAGTACCATCAATATCTTGACTTCTTTCTTTTGTAACAAGTAGTTCTATTTTTTTATCAGTTTCCATTAAAGATTCTACTCGTTCTTGTTTAGCAAACATTTTTAGTTTCGATACTAGAAATAGATATTCAACTTCTTCTGGGTAATCACCAAAACGATCAATTAACTCGTCTTGTAAGTCTGTCATTTCTTCTTCTTCACTTAGTGTTTGGAATCGTTTATACATATCGATTTTTTGTTGTTCGTCTTCTATATACTCATTAGGTATATAAGCATCAACGATTAATCCAAGTTCTGGATTGAACGGCTTGACTGCTTCAATTTCTTTACCTAATTTTCTAGCATCAATTGCTTCTTTTAACATTTGTGAATATAAATCAAATCCAACAGAATCAATAAATCCATGTTGAGCAGCTCCTAATAGATTTCCTGCTCCACGTATTGATAAATCACGCATAGCAATCTTAAAACCTGAACCTAACTCTGTGAATTCTTTAATTGCCAGTAATCGTTTTTCTGCAACTTCATTTAAGACCTTATCAGCTTGATAAGTGAAGTAGGCATAAGCTACCCGGTTGGAACGACCCACTCTTCCTCTTAATTGGTAAAGTTGACTTAAGCCCATACGATCAGCATCATAAACAATTAATGTATTAACATTAGGTATATCAACGCCTGTTTCAATAATTGTTGTACTAACTAAGACATCATATTCACCTTCTAAAAAACCTAACATAACATCTTCTAATTCACTTTCATTCATTCTTCCATGAGCAATACCAATACTTACATCTTCAACAAGACCACTAATTTCTTGAGCAACTTTTTCTATGTTTTCAATCCGATTATAAAGTAAAAATACTTGCCCACCTCTAGCCATTTCCCGTTCAATAGCTTCTTTAATAAATAATGGATTTTTCTCTAAAACATAAGTTTGGACTGGAAATCTATTTTCTGGTGGTGTTTCAATAATAGATAAATCTCTAATCCCTAACATAGACATGTGTAATGTTCTTGGTATAGGTGTTGCTGTTAAAGTTAATACATCTACGTTTGTTTTAATTTCTTTGATTTTTTCTTTATGCTTAACGCCAAATCGTTGTTCTTCATCAACAATTAATAAGCCTAAATCCTTATAGACAATGTCTTTTGATAATAATCTATGCGTTCCAATGACAATATCTACGCCTCCTGTTTTTAACTTTGAAATAATGTCTGTTTGTTCTTTTTTAGTACGGAAGCGGCTTAATAAACCAATTTCAATTGGATATTCGCTAAATCTTTCAGTGATTGTTTGATAATGTTGTTGTGCTAAAATCGTTGTCGGTACAAGTAACGCTACTTGTTTACCTTCAGAAATAGCTTTAAATGCAGCACGAATCGCTACTTCTGTTTTTCCATAACCTACATCTCCGCACAATAATCGATCCATGGGACGTTCTTTTTCCATATCTTTTTTAATTTCATCAATACTCGTTAGTTGATCTGGTGTTTCTACGTAAGGAAACGAAGCTTCAAAGTCATTTTGCAATGATGAATCAGGTTCAAATGCATGACCTTTTCGTGCCTGGCGCTCAGCATATAACTCAATCAAGTCATCTGCAATATCTTCTACAGATTTTTGAACTTTATTTTTAACTTTACTCCATTCAGTTCCGCCTAATTTATATAGACGTGGTTGTTTTCCTTCAGAGCCGACATATTTTTGAACAAGATCTATTTGATCAACTGGTACATATAATTTATCGTCTCCAGAATATTGAATGAGTATATAGTCTTTATGGTTATCTTTTACAACTAAGGTTTCAATGCCGATGTATCTTCCTACACCATGATTTCGGTGTACAACATAATCACCTATATTAAGTTCTTGATAATTCTTTATTCGTTCAGCGTTTGTTATATTTTGTTGTTTCCTCACACGTTTTTTCTTCTTTTTAAACAATTCATTTTCTGTTATGATAGCTAACTTAGATGCTGGTAATTCAATCCCCTTACTTAATCGACCAACAGTAATAGCTGGTTCACTTAAAGGGAATTCTAAATTTTCAATAACGGGTAATTCAGCTCCATAATCTTTTAATATGGATTGTATTTTTTGTGCACGTTCTTCATCAGGTGCAATAACAACAACCGAGTATTCTGCATTCTCCCATCTTTCCAGCTCACCTATGAATAAAGGCATCTGCCCATGGAACTCTTGCATTGTTCGTGTAGATATATTAACTGTTTGTTCTGGTTTTGTATTTGGGATATGTCGCATAAATACAGAAAGATAGATTTTTTGTTGTGATAATTTCTTTCTGATCTTTGTGACGTCATAAGAAAAGGTCATATTATTCATCAAATAATTCATTTCTAAAGAATGTTTATACCATTCAGCTTCTTCGTTATCTAATTGTTCAGCAGCTTCTTGCACTCTACTCATCTCATCGAAAAATACAACAGCGTCTTCTGCTAAGTAATCTAAAAGATTAGCTGGTTCGTCATAAAAATAAGCATTATAAATTGACATACCTGTAAACTTCTCACCAGATTTAAGACGTTCGATATCGTAACTTACTGATTCTAGAAGTTTTTCTTTTGCTGTATTTGTTTTAAGTGACTTCATTGTCTCATTTAATAAATTTTCTAATTTTTGTCCTGCACTTAAAAACTCATTTTGAGTTAATAAGATTTCTTCTGCTGGATGAATAGTAATTTCATTTATTTGTTCTAATGATCTTTGTGTATCTGCATTAAAGTAGCGAATCGAATCAACTTCATCATCAAACAATTCTACTCTAATAGGATATTTTTCTGTCATCGGATAAATATCAATAATCCCTCCACGAACACTAAATTCTCCTGGTGCAGTAACCATTTGAACTCGTTTATATCCCATAGACACAAAATTATCTAGGTATTGTGGTAAATTAATTGAATCGCCTTCAATAAATGTTAATTGATATTGTTTCCAAATGTTTTTTGGAGGCAAAATACGTTTTAATGCAGCAACTGGCGCAATAATAATTTTAGCTTCATTATTTAATATAGCAGACAATGTACTCATGCGTTCACTACGCATTTCAGGACTTGCAACTGCAGCTTCCGAAGTAATTAACTCATTAACAGGATATAAATAAACATCATCTTCATTTGTATATTCAACTAAATCTCCATACATTTCTTGCGCTTGGCTTAAATGGTTAGTCACAATTAAAATTTGTTTGTTAGCCGTTTTTTGAATTACTGAAGTGAATAAACTACGTGAAGAACCAGTTAAGCCTGCGACAACTTGTTCTTGATAATCTTTTTCTAACCCATTTATAACATTTTTTACACTAGAATCTTCTTTTATATATTCATAGATTCCTTCCATAACAAACACCCTCTTTTATATTTTACAATGAAAATTTTAATACTTTGAGTGAATGACAAAAAGCTTTGGTTATCACCAAAGCGGAACGTTCATTTATTTAATTATATTCATTCATTGTTTCTAAAAACGTATGATCCAACCAATATTCACAGGCATCACTTGAAAGTAGAACAGCATGTTCAACATCTTGTTTTTGTTCTTTTGAAAATGGCCGTAATACATAATCAACAACTGTCATTGAATTTGTAGGCCGTCCAATACCAACTCGAATACGATTAAATTCTTTTGTACCTAAATGATCAATTAATGAACGAATACCATTATGACCACCATGCCCACCTGTTTTTCTTAATCTGATTTTTCCCGTTGGTAAATCTAAATCATCATAAATAACAACTAGATTTTCTACCTCTGCATCATAGTAGTCCATTAAAGGTCTTAATGCTTCTCCAGATAAATTCATAAATGTTTGTGGCTTTACAAACATAACTTTCTCACCGTTAATAAATTCAATAGCGTAATTTGCTTTGAATTTTTGTTTATCTAAAGTGATTGAATGACGTTTTAGTAGTTCATCTATAGTAAAAAATCCTGCATTATGCCTTGTGCCTTCATATTTTTTACCAGGGTTACCCAATCCTACAATTACTTTCATTATATTCTTCCTTTATAAATTATTGTAAAATAAATAGAATAATCCCTCTAAATCAGAATTGAATTCTATTTAGAGGGCATCCTAATAATTTGAATTTAATTTTCTTCGTCTTCTTCGTCTTCGTCTTCATCGGCTCCAACTAATTCAGGTTCAACACTTAAGTCAACCTCTTCATCAGTTTCTTCTTCCTCTTCTTCAGGAGGTAAGACCGTAACGATTGTAGTATCTTCGTCATCTAAAAACTCGTATAGATCAGAAACTGGTAAGTCACTTACAGAAATACTATCACCAATATCTAATTCATCAATATTTACGTTAATTTCTTCTGGAATATCTCGAGGCATTGCACGAACTTGTAGTTCATATGATGGTTGTTGTACAATTCCACCTTCTTTTGAACCTACAGCTTCTCCAATTAAGTTTACAGTAACTTCAACATCCATCTCTTCAGTTAAGTTAACAATATAGAAATCAATATGTTGTACTTCTTTTGATACAGGATCTGTTTGATAGTCATGTAACATAACATCTAAAGGTTCATCACCTTCAACATCCAATGTTAAAATTGCGTTACGCCCTTCGTCGCGTACTGTTTTAAGTAATTCGATTCCTTCTACTGAAATTGTCATTGGTTCAGTACTTTGACCATAAACAACTGAAGGTATAAAACCTTTTTCTCTAATTTTCTTTGTTGCTGATTGTTTTAAATCCACTCTTTTTTCTGCTTGTAACTTAATAGCCATAATAATTTCCTCCATCTAAATAGATATATTTTTAATTTTTTATTCAAATAAAATACTTACTGATTCATCTCTATTAACACGTTTGATAGCTTCACCTATTAAACTTGCAACTGATAGTTGTGTAATTTTATCAATTGTTTTAGATTCTTCTAAAACAATCGTATTCGTTACAACTAATTCTTTAATTTTAGAGTCTTCAATTCTCTCAATTGCAGGTCCTGATAAAACAGGATGTGTACAACAAGCATATACTTCTCTTGCACCTTTTTCAATTAAAGCATCAGCTGCTAATTTAATTGTTCCTGCTGTATCGATAATGTCATCAATAATAATAGCAGTTTTTCCTTCTACATCACCTAT
>Ga0209487_1004796_pt1 | contig 10274 bp, 13 predicted proteins | sample Poulit2012_FD_187524 | JGI IMG/M metagenome (GOLD analysis project Ga0209487, IMG submission 187524) | Agricultural soil microbial communities from Georgia to study Nitrogen management - Poultry litter 2012 (SPAdes) (version 2) | ecosystem: Environmental > Terrestrial > Soil > Agricultural land... | reverse complement strand
GTCACTCCATGCCCATTCTGTACTATTAATTGCCATATCTTATGTTTTTAAAATAAAAAATTACAAAGCAGGATTATCAAAACCTAGTTGTACATTTATCTGACTTTGATATCCTACTGGAACTATTTTCAATACCACATTAGTTGTACTATTAGCCAGTATGTTTTGCCCATCAGGAATAGAAAATTCTACTGCTCCACTAATCGCATCAGCCATTTCCAATTGAATACGAGATACTATCCTGTTTTCTAAATAAATCTTATAACCTGGCAATAATTGTCCATCAGCATCTACCTGTATGTCATCTTCTATTTCATCTAAGAAAACATCATAAGCGATCCTTTGCGCTTTGTCAATTACACAACCCCTAGACAGTACAGCATAATCATCAGTATCACTCGTTGCAGTTGGTTCGCCAGTAAAGTAGTAGCCAGCACGAGATGGAAAAGTACGCAATGCTATATATCCTTTATCGTGTAGCATTTCTAAACCACTTACTTCTTCCACTTTAGTATCTCCAATGAAAACCTCTGGAAAGTGTAATGCTCCATTCTTTACCCGGCTCAATTTCCTTTGTACAGCCAATGCAGATTTAAAACCTAAAGTAAAAGCTACAGAAGAAGAACCATCATTCTGCGTACTCCATAATACCACGGACACTCTATTACCTTCATAACTTTTCAAATCTTCCAAATCTCCAATATTCTGATTTTCAAAATACAAAGCTTCAACAAGCACACGCACTGGAGCTTGTTTTTTTGCAAAAGCATCAGCTAATCCCTGCGCTTCCATTATTGCATTTATAGAATCTTCATCAATTCCATATTGCAAATCAGGATCATAAGAAGAGCTCGGAGTTCTGCTAATTGCCAATAAGCGAATTCTACCTTGCGCATATTCTAGTAGCTTCTTAGCACCATTAACATTGCTATAATCTGCAACATCTTCTAAAGTAGTGGTGCTAGAAGTAAGCATAATGTATAATTCTGCAATTTCACTTCCAGACACAATTCTACGAGCCTCATAAAACTCTTTAATGTGTCTATATGCTGACGCATTGTCTCCTGTCTGTTCAATACCCAATTCTTCAGCATCAGCTAAAGAGAAGATAACACGAGGCTCATTTATCTGTATTTTATTAGGCACTGAAACACCAGTCAGCACTAATCCTGCAACTCCATCCTGGTTTGCACCAACAGAACCTAAAGCCCCATTAGTTAATTCTATATTTACATTTGGTAATGCCATTTCTTAAGTTTTATTTTATGTTTAAAAAATTATTCCTGATCTTCTTCCTGCACTCCTGTATTATCTTCCTTGCTTTCTTCATCAAACTCTTCATCTCCTTGATCTAACTCTTCTTCTAAATTAACATCCTCTACACGTTCCACTATCTTAATATCTTTATTATAAAGACCATTGGCGTGAGAGTTTGCCCACATGTGTTCAGCAAACACATTATTATCTGAAGTAATGAAAACTTTATCAAGTTTTGGATGTGTTTTAAATACCTGCTTAATTTTGTCTTGTAGGTTCATTTTAAATTCTTTTTAATTACTGTTTAAATGTCTGTTATATGCTGTTTGCAATCGACTGTCATATTTAAAAGTTTTATAACCAGCACCATTATAAAACTTTGCAAAATTCTGCCAATCTTTATTCTTGGCCGCTCTTAATAATCTACTATCTGTTTGAATGAACTTTAATCCTAATTCTATTTGATTCGCTTCTGATTCTTTTGCAAAATCCCACATTGCACCGACATTTGTAAAGCCTAATCTTTTATAATGCAAACCCATAACTTGCATTAGTCCTATCGAAGTAGATTGCATAGCTGCATCTTTATTTATTGCAAAAGCTGAATTAAATGCTTTCCATTCTCCTGGTTGCGTTTCTACTTTGTTAAAGAACCAAGCTTTACTAGCATGCGCACGCCAATTAGAATACAATCTCTTGAACCAGTGCGGCTCAAATTGAATAATTATCTTTCCTGTTTTTGCATCAAATCCATGTCCGGCACTCTCTACCTCAACTATTGCAGCGAGGACCGCATAGTCAATGCCGTATTGCTTAGCCAATCTTTTTATATCTTTTCTCAAACGCATCATTTAAATATTAAAACAAATCGCATAATAAAGAATACTATAATCCCAGCCCCAATAATAGCTAATACTCGAACCCATTCTGGGATGTATTTCTCTTTTTCCACAACACTTTCTTTCTCTATTTTTTTATGTGTAATTACACTTTCCTTGTCTTTTAATTTTGCAAGAATGGAAAACGTATCACAAATGCAATCTATATTCCAAGTTCCAGTTTCTTTGTCTTTTCGAATATCAAGTTTAGCTTGCTTTGCCTCTCTATTTAGTTCTAACAAACTATCTAACTCTATATGTATTTTAGCATCCGGAACCCGAATAAAAGTATCTCTTTCAATCTCTACATTCTGTATCCAAAAAGTATCAACACTTTGATAAGAAGGATAAACTTTCTTATTGCAAGCTGTCAGCACCACTGAACCAGCGATCAGCAAGAATAAGAAGAATATTGTATTGTATTTATCTACCTTTAACATCATCTACAACTTTCCAAAATCCTTTAAAAGTTTTTCTCAACTTACCAATCACATCATAACCCATACGCTTTGAATTTTCCAAAATACTCCATATCTCAATAGACATACATAAAGCAAATGTGATAGATACTATATTGAATTCTTTATCGCTCATGGGTAATCCAGTTGTGCCGTTAAAAAATGTTACGTAAAGAATATAGCTTGCAAAAACAAACAAGAAGTAAACAATAGCTTTAACCAAAGTGCCTCTTATTTTCTTGGATTCTATAAAATAAGGTGCTGATTTTATCCTTTCCTGGTCTTTCTTACTTTCCACCCAAGAAGCACCAACGCCACTTGCTAAATCCAGAAAATACAATATACCTAATCCGATAAAGCCTGCTTTAAACCCAGTAACCATAAATATTTGGCAAACAGCCAGAACTAACCAACCCCAAATAGAAGTCAACAATTCAGATACTTTAAGAAATAAGTTCCCAATATGACTTATTAATGTGTTTATAAAATACTTCCAATCCATATCATCCTTTTAGTAATAAGGGGCTGTTCATTATCTCCAACCCCTACATCATCAACAAAACAACTCCTATCCTTCAGCTTCTACAATTGCATAAATACCGCTTGGTCTGCGTTGACGCCCTCCAAAGTACATCATTGCTGAAAATACATCACCATAATAAAGTGCTTGCCCAGGATTATCAAAAACATCTACCGTTCCTAATGCTCTTTCTACTGCATTTTCTGCATAAACTAAAGAAGCAGATAAATCATTTGGACCCGGAGTGAAACTATCATCTAAAGTATCTACTGCAGTGTAAACACTTCCTGACTTACGATAACGTAAAACAGAAGAGCGCATGATGATATCAATGCCCATATAACGTCCAATAACGCCATCGCGAAGATTAGCTACATTATTGAAGTTTGTTTTCTCTGCATCGCTCAGGCTTTCGAAAAACTGATGATAATGCGCCGCAGTTAATACAGCAACTTTTGGGAATGCGCCAAATTCTCTTTTATCCAAAGCCTTTGCAGCCTTCTTTAATTCTGCTTTAGTAAACACTTTACGTGTACCTATAGCTGTATCATCAATCAAGTCTTCAGCAGTATCATCTCCTGTAGTTTCAATGATATTAGCAACAGCAGTCGGAGCCCAACGCCATAAAAGATTATCCATAGCATTTTGGATTAAGTTTTGTGTGTCTTCCCCGACTACAGACTGACGCTTATCATAAGATAGCTCATATTTATCTAAGTTGGGAATACGGCGAGGCAAAGCATATAGTGCGTCTAAAGCATATGTATTGTCAACGTCTGTTCTTACAGTTGCAGTTTGTGGGAATGTACTTAAATTCTTCTTTACACCCGACGGAGCTCCTGCAACTGGTGTATGAACCACAGTACCGTTCAACACGTCTCCATCTCTGTTAATACATCTTGTAGCAAAACTATTATCTTTATATAGATTATCGATAATATCCTGCGTCCAAATCTCTTTGTTTAATGCCATTTCTTTGTTTTTTTAAAAAATTATAAATCATCGTTCTGTTTTTATGAAAAACAGCAAAAAAAAATGTTATTTAATCTCTATTTTACTATTTATTCTTACACGTAGTCTTTCCCAAACTTCTCTTTAAACTTCTCTTTAAATGCTTCGAAATCTCTAGCTTTTAAATCTGGAAGCTTGCCGGACTTATCCAACTCATCCCACGACTTTTCAATCAATGATGCGCTTGCACCTCCTGCCTTTTCAATACTATCACTCAGTGATCTATATGCAGGCAAACCCTCAATTAACGAAGCTAACCCCTCAGGATCGTCTGCATACTTATCAGCCAAATCCTTTGCAAGCTTAGCCGTAATCTTACCAGCTTTTTGCCCAGCATCTAAAAGATTCTGAATTTTATCCTGATTGATTTGATTTTTGAAATCAGTTAGATTTTGTTCTGCTTCTTCTTTCTCTGTTTTTAAGTCTGCTAGATTTTTTTGCAAAATTTCTACTTTGCTCGCTTTATCAACAAGGTCTTTAATACCTTCTTGGATAGTCTCATCATCTACATTGTCTGATAAATTCAAAGCTTGAATCAGAGCAATTCTTAATGCTAAACCTTTTGCCATATTTACTTTTTTAATTGGTTTTTTATATTTGTTGTTAAATTCTTCTATATCTTTCTTCCTCCAATCTGACAAATTAATTTCATTACCTTCCTCATCATACAATAATGGGGCTAAGGCATTAGAATTACCAGGGATATCTACTAATGATATCTCTTTAGGATACCATTTAGTTACAGTAGGTCCTTCCTGTCCAGGTAATTTCAATTCCTCCGAATCAGATATCTCTAGAACTACAATCTTGCCTACGCTTGCTGCATTCAGGAAGTTATTCTCAACCTCCTCTAGTGTTTGTTGTCCCAAAGGATTTGATAAATTAATAACAGGTTTAGCATACACCCTATCTTCTTCACGCCTAAAATCCTTCCATCTTAAAACCACCCCTTTATCACGCTCATGCATCCTATACCCAATTGGATTGCGCATGTATTGTTCTTGCTGGAAGCCACTCGTTAATAACCTGAAACCATACACATTCACACTATCATCCGTTAACTTATACTCTCTCTCTACTTTTACTGCCTTATCTTTTGCCATAATTTTCCCTCAATTCATACAAAGATTAACCCGCATTTGCAGTTTTCAAAATCCAGATTACATGATGGCACACTGAGTGTACTATGATGGTGCAATGAGTGTACTATGATAGATTTAAGATTATGACAAATGCTTTGTCCGCTGTTAATTTGTATTAAAACAGTGCAGAATGGCCAAGAAATTAACGAACGAACAAAAGAGAGAATGGGCACAAATGCTTTTCACCAAAGAGCGACTGAGCCAAAAGGAGATTGCAGAAAGAGTTGGAGTGACTGAGAAGACAATTTCTAACTGGAAGCAAAAGTATGAATGGGATGCTTTAGGTCAAAGCATTAATGTAACAAAAGAAGTACAATTAAAAAGGATGTACGCACAGCTAGATAGACTTACTCAAGCAATTGAAGATAAGGAAGAAAACAAATATCCTGATATCAAAGAAATAAACACAATGACACAGCTGACTAACAATATTCAAAAGCTGGAAACAGAAACATCTGTTGCTGAGATCATTGACGTAGGGATGAAGTTTGTCAACTTTATTAGAAAAGATGATTGGGCGATGGCGCAAAGCATTACTAAACTACTTGATGCTTTCATTCAAGATACAATGAGTTAAAAATATGAAGAAGATTAGTCAAAAGCAAAAATTAAACATTTGGGAAGCGTTCCGGGATAATCTCATAAATGAAACTCCTATAGACACTACAGAAACCGTATCGCAAAAGAGAAAAAGAGTAGCGAATTTAGAGAAAAACCCAGAAAAATGGTTTGAATACTACTTCCCAAATTATTATAAAAGCAAGCCAGCTCCTTTTCACATTAAAGCAACTAGGAGAATATTGCGAAACCCAGAATATTATGAAGTGAGAGCTTGGTCTAGGGAGCTAGCAAAATCAACTAGAACCATGATGGAGATATTGTTTTTAGCTCTTACGGGTAAAAAGAAGAATGTAATCTTAGTAAGTTACTCAGCTGATAATGCTGAAAACCTTATTGCACCTTACAAAATTAACTTAGAAAGCAACAATAGAATAATCAACGATTATGGAAAACAAGCAAAAATAGGAAGCTGGGAGTCTTCACACTTTGTAACAAGATCGGGTGTATCTTTTAAAGCTTTAGGGGCTGGACAATCACCAAGAGGTACTAGAAATGAGGCAATTCGTCCTGATGTGCTTTTAATTGATGATATAGACACCGATGAAGATGTGCGCAATCCAGAAATTATTGACAAGCGTTGGGATTGGATAGAACAGGCTTTAATTCCTACTCGTTCTATATCTGAACCTTTGCTTATTATTTTCTGCGGAAACATCATTGCTGAAGATTGCTGTATCACAAGAGCTGCTAAGAAAGCTAATAAGGTAGAAATCATAAATATTAGAGACGAGAAAGGGAAAAGCACATGGCCAGACAAAAATACAGAAGAACACATTGATCGAGTTCTAGACATTATTTCTTACGCATCCCAACAAAAAGAATACTTTAATAATCCAATTTCAAAAGGAAAGACTTTTAAAGAAATAAAATGGGGTAAAGTGCCAAAATACAATCAGTTTGAATTTGTATTACAGTATGCTGATCCTGGAGTATCTAACAAGGATAAGCCCAGTAAGAAAAGCGGATTGCAAAATTCGCAAAAAGGTACAGTATTAATGGGATACCATCAGGGTAATTATTATGTTATTACTTGCTTCCTGGACCACATGAACCAAGCTTCTTTTATTGACTATATGTATCAAATAAGAAACATAGTCAATAACAGAGCTGTATTATATTCTTATATTGAAAATAACAGTTTCCAAGATCCTTTCTTTACACAAATATTATTTCCTTTAAACTATCAGTTGGGACAAGAAAAGTACCAAGGGAATGTACTGCCTCTTATAACGGACACAAGAAAGAAACCAGAGAAGTGGTTTAGAATAGAAGCCGATTTAGAACCACTCAATCGCTTAGGAAGATTGATTTTCAATGAAAAAGAAAAAAACAATCCACATATGCAACGACTGGAAACGCAATTTAAAGGAGCGCACCCTAATGCAAAACTTCTGGACGGCCCCGATATGGTACAGGGTGCTTATAAAATTATTTCTGAAAAGAATAGTCTTATGGCTTTGGATAGCATTACTACGATTAAAAGAAAAGGGAACAATAAAAGCTATTAATATGGAATTTACTTTTAAAAACCACAATGTTATAATTCGAGAGAAAAACGGGAATTACTTCCTTATAACGATACAGTTTGGAGACATGGAGCTTAGAGAAGAAGTGCAAGCCAATAACATCAAGTCCGCTAAAGCTTTGGCAAAACAATTAATTAATGAACTATGCGCAGAATTACCACCTGCTCTTAGTTACAAATACTATAACGATGGAAATTAAAAAACAAGACTTAGAACTTGCCATTTATGGCGAAATAACAAATGAAATTACAAGAAATAATGATGATATCATAAACGCAAAGATTCAAGTAGGAACAGGAGAAGTTTATAGTTACCTAAACAGGTTTGATACGGATACTATGTTCAGTATTGATTTTGAAGATGATTTACTAAAACAACTATGTGTCAATGTGATAGCATGGCATTTGATTAGCTTATGCAGCCCAAATATTAACATAGAAATGATTAGAACCAATTACGACGATGCAATAGAGTTTTTAGAAAAGGTGCAAAAAGGAACAGTTCGTCCTAAATGGCCATTGCGAGCTGATAATCCTGAAACACCTATGGATGAGGCAGGAAACATTCAATGGTCATCAAATAAGAAAAGAAATAATCATTATTAATATTTAAGTATTTACAATGGCAGACAATAAGAAAGTAATTAGAAAGGATGAAAAACAATTGGTAGTCCATGAGATTAACCGCGTAAATGTTGACAGAACTCCAAAAGAAGTGGCAGATTGGAGGAATGCGCATAGAACAGCTGAAAGTGTACATTATCCAAACAGGAGCAGACTTTTGGACTTATATCAAGATGTTTGGTTAGATGGACATCTTACAGGAATATGGGGCAAAAGGCAATCAGCAGCAACGAATAAGGAAATTAAATTTCTAAACAACAATGGTGAAGAGGTAGAAGAACTCAATACACTTTTTGAGAGCCAAGAATGGGAAAAGCTTATTAATCTTATAGTTGACTCGAAATTGTGGGGACTTAGTGGTGTAGAGTTCATACCAGGACAAAAATTCAGATTTAATACTTTGCCTCGGAAACACATCCTTATTGAAAAAAAACAAATAAAAATAAATCAAAATGATATAAAAGGAATTGATTATAGTGACAATCCATTTGTTATGGTATTTGGTGATGAAGAGGATTTAGGTTTGATGCTTAAGTGCTCATATTATGCATTAATAAAGAAAGGAAACTTCTCGGATTGGGCGCAGTATTCAGAAATATTCGGACAGCCTATTCGTGTAGCATATTATGATGCTTATGATGATAAGACAAGAATGCAGTTAAAAGAAGTTTTAGATGATTCTGGTAGTTCATTGGCTCTTATGATACCCAAACAAGCTGAATTCAGCATAATGGACGGCAAAACCTCCAATGGGAATGGAGAACTACAAGAGAAGCTCAAGAATGCTTGTAATGCTGAAATGTCCATCATAATACTTGGAAACACAGAAACAACTTCTAATGAGAATGGCGGTTCGCAAGCTAAAGCTGAAGTACATAAAGAGGGAGAAGAGGACTTAAACAAGAAAGATATCAAACTACTTTTGTCTTATTTAAATTCAGAGAAGTTTATAAATATTCTTGATACTTACGGTTATCCTGTTTCTGGAGGTAAGTTCACCATACAACAGGAATCGGATCCAAAGAATATAAAGGAAAGTGTAGAGATAATAAGTAAAGTGAGAGATGCAGGAACGCCAGTTGATGACGATTATATTTATGAAATTACAGGTATCCCAAAGCCTGACAACTACGATGAGCTTAAAAAGGAAATGAGAGAACGAAATGCTTTTAATTTCCATGCGAACTACTTAGACCAGGATAAAACACATTTCAAAAAAACTACAAACAACAAAGATGAAGATAGCGATGAAGACGATGTAGAAGATCTCAAAGATTCTGTATGGAATAAATTACGCTTAAAGCTTGCTGATTTTTTCGTCCAAGCCCCGTAAATAAAAAAACGGGGCGCATCCGTAAGGAATTAGAAGATTTATACTTTAGCAATACTTGCTGTACTCCTGATCTAGCTGATGATGAGTTTACCGAATGGTTTAGCATGGAAGAAGCATTGACCATGGTAAGAAGTGTTTATCAAGGAGACTATAAGGCTAATGAAGTAGATGCTAAGGCGGTAAGTGAATATGATACCAAATTCACTGAAGCTTTAAAAACAGGCTGGGAAAAAGCAGGAAGTAAAATAGACTTTGATAGTCCTGATGAAAAAATGTTACAAAAGCTAAAAGACAACGTATGGCAGTTTTCAGCCGCAAAAAACAAAGAGGAGCTTAATCAATTAAACGCATTATTAAGAGATGAAAAAGGGAAATTACGCACATGGACTTCTTTTAAAGAAGAAGCTATTAAAGTAACAAAGGATTTTAAAGAACGATACATGCGCGTGGAATATGACATGGCTGTAAACGCCTCTTATTCTGCAGCACGATGGGAAGATTATGATGATGATTCTGTATTGGTCTATACTACAGCAGGAGATGATAGAGTACGAGAAAGCCATGAAGAACTAGACGGCATTACACTTCCTAAGAACCATCCTTTTTGGGATACCTATTATCCTCCTAATGGTTGGAACTGCAGATGCACTACTTTTCCAACCACTACAAGAAGAAGAACGCCTGATGATGATATCCCTTATGGAGTGATTGACAATGTGCCTCCTATGTTTAGAACTAACATAGCTAAAGAAGGGCTGGTATTTCCAAAAAGACATCCGTATTTTTCAAATAAGGTAGAAGATGCTCATCTCCTTCTACCTTATGATATGAGACCAGAACCTCAACTGGTATTTAGTTTCTAACCTGTTTCTCAAATACAATCCTTCCGTCAACGACTGTTTTCA
>Ga0209487_1004795_pt1 | contig 10275 bp, 8 predicted proteins | sample Poulit2012_FD_187524 | JGI IMG/M metagenome (GOLD analysis project Ga0209487, IMG submission 187524) | Agricultural soil microbial communities from Georgia to study Nitrogen management - Poultry litter 2012 (SPAdes) (version 2) | ecosystem: Environmental > Terrestrial > Soil > Agricultural land... | reverse complement strand
AAAGCCTTTTTATCTTGCAAAAGTGAATCATTGTGATTTTTCAATTCACTAACTTTTGATTGTAAATCAAGATTCTCTTCGTACAATTTTTCATACATTTTTCCATGCATGTAAATGAAGATGGTATAAGCGATGAGGCTGCCGGTGATGACGCCAATGATGAATCGTTGCCAGCTTGTCCGCTTGTAATATGGTGGGATATGCATTAGGAAACATCCTCTTGGATAAACCATTGAATTAATAGAAAAGCAGCTCGAACGCCGCCCATCGCTGACAATATTAACAAACCTTGCTTGAAAAGGTCGAGTGTCGTTCCATATAAAAGTCCTTTTTGTAAATTAGCAATGGCGTCAAATGTACCTCCGATTGCGGCAACAATTGCCCAAATGCGTAGATTTTTTGCTATTCTACCAATCGCTGTTAATGGTGCTTCACCAGTGGCAAATGAACCAAGACTGCCAATAAGTGCGCCACCAATAATGACGCCAAAGGCAATAAAGAAACAATGGATAAAAGATGAAAAAAAACGTTCTTCCATAATTGACGCTCCTCATTAAAGGTTTATGATTTGCGCGGTATACTTAGTTTATAGCAAATCAGCTTTTCGTAGGAATACATTTCGGTAATTTATTATATGATGAGATAGGACAAGATATGACTGACAGAAAGTAGATATATACGTTAAAAAAGCAACCATATAGAGGTGAGATTTGATGTCTTTTACACATTTACAAGTGAGAAGTGGATATAGTTTCCTTGATAGTACGTTGACAATTGAAAAAATGATAAAAAAAGCAAGTGAACTGAAGTTTCAGGCAATAGCGCTGACTGATGAAGAGGTATTGTATGGAACAATTCCATTTTATAAGGCTTGTCTTGCACATCGCATGAAGCCATTAATTGGCATGACCATTCATACTAACACCACTACTGACACCACAGAAGAATGTATTTTGCTCGCCAAAAACAACAATGGCTTTAAGCAACTTTCTCAAATCAGCACAATCATTCAAAAGGAAGAAAAATCAGGAATTAAAAGGGAAGTGTTGAGTCAATATACTGATGATTTGCTCTGTATTTTGCCAATTTCTACAAGTAGACTTGCTTCACTTCTAGAAAACCCCTCACATGATCAAGCCACTACCTATACAAAAGAATGGTCTAACATGTTTCATGAAGGAGATTTTTACCTTGGTTTAGGACATCATGGTCTGCCAAATGAAAAGCAACTTCTTGAATCTGCGAAGGTATTCCAAAACAACATACACATTCCAGTTGTGGCGATCAATGATGTGCGTTATATAAATGAGCGGGATGATATCGCCTATGATTGTCTCCAAGCAATCAAAAATGGAACAGAATGGAGTCCAACACATCCCCCTCAAACGGTGAAAAATCGCCATTTACGTTCAGAAGAAGAAATGAATGATCTTTTTCTTGAGGATTGGCCTGAAATACTTCATGAAACGGAGAAAATCGTTGAAAAATGTAATGTTGTTTTTGATTTTGAAACAAATCATATGCCATCTTTCCCGGTTCCTATAGGGTATACTGCCCAAACCTATTTAGAAAAAGTTTGCATGGATCAAATTCATGAAAGATTTGAAGATGTGACATCTGAAGTGATGGAAAGACTAAATGAGGAACTTACAATCATACATTCAATGGAGTTTAGTGATTACTTTCTAATTGTTGCCGATTATATAGAATATGCGAAGTCGAATGATATTTTAGTTGGACCTGGTCGGGGCTCGGCAGCAGGTTCGCTTGTAGCATTTGTACTTGGAATTACCGATATTGATCCCATTAAGTATGACTTATTATTCGAACGTTTCCTTAATCCTGAACGCCGATCAATGCCTGATATAGATGTTGATTTTTCGGATCATCGCAGAGATGAGGTAATTGATTATGTCAGACAAAAATACGGGGAAGAGCATGTTGCTCAGATTATTACGTTTGGTACATTTGGCGCCCGATCATTACTGAGGGAATTATTTAAAACGATGGAGATTGATGAACGAGATGCGCAATTCATTTTGTCTAAAATTCCTAGCCATGCCCCACAAAAGATAGCAACTTATGTGAGAGAATCTGAAGATTTAGCCACTTATATTAAACAATCAAAGAAGTTAAGGGTACTGTTTACAATCGCAACTAAACTTGAGGGATTACCACGGCATATGTCAACACATGCAGCAGGTGTTGTTATTAGTGAACAACCATTATTAGAATATGTACCTTTAACAAATGGGGCAAAAGGTATAAATCTCACCCAATTTCCAATGAATGACTTGGAAGCCATTGGTTTATTAAAAATGGATTTTCTTGGATTAAGAAACCTCACTTTTTTAGAACGGATTATTCAATCGATCAAATACGAGACAAAGCAAACCATATCTTTAAATGAACTACCTGTTGATGACCAAAAAACATTTGCCTTACTTCAAAAAGGGAAAACAAATGGTATATTCCAATTGGAATCACAAGGAATGAAGCAGGTTTTAACGAGATTAAAACCTACATCATTTGAAGACATTGTTGCTGTGAATGCTTTGTACCGTCCAGGTCCGATGGATTATATCCAAAACTATATTGATCGAAAGCATCTTAAGGAACAAATTACCTACTTACATCCCGATTTGGAACCGATCCTAAAGAAAACATATGGCGTGTTGGTTTATCAAGAACAAATTATGCAAGTTGCACATCAAATCGCTGGTTTTACACTTGGAGAAGCAGATATGCTAAGGCGTGCGATTAGTAAAAAAGAATCGGTGCTTATGGATAAACAAAAAAATGCCTTTATTCAAGGCTGTTTGAATAATGGGTATGATGAGGCCATTGCTTTTGAATTGTTTGCTTGGATCGTTAAGTTTTCGAATTATGGATTTAACAGGAGCCATGCTGTCGCATATAGTAAAATTTCTTATCAACTTGCATATTTAAAAGCAAATTATCCACAGCATTTCTTCGCAGAATTATTAGGCTCAGTATCTAATCAAGAAGAAAAAGTGTATCAATATATTAAAGAAGCCCAAGAACTTCAAATTTCTGTTTTACCACCGTCCATTAATAAGAGTTTTGGCAGGTATTCAGTAGAAGATGACCATATTCGTATGGGTCTACTATCTATTAAAGGAATACAACGTCAAATAATCAGTGAAATGATCAAGGTCCGAAAAAATGGACCATTTACAGACTTATTTGATTTCTGTTTACGATTGCCAACGAAAATTGTGAATCATAACACACTAGAACTGCTTATTAGAGCAGGCACATTTGATGAAACGTATGAGAATCGTGCAAGTCTACTGGCATCGATGGATCAGGCCATTGATCAAGGAGAACTATTTGGCGATCTAACATTGCAACCAAGTCTATTACCGAATAAGATAGAAGAAAGGTATACACAAATAGAAGATTTCAGTCCTGTTCGAAAATTAAAAGATGAAAAAGAGTTATTAGGGATTTATATTTCTAGTCACCCAATGAAAGAGTATCGTGATCAGTTACAAGCGAATGGTTATGTTTCTTTTCAACATACTCATAAATTGATAGGTAAAAAAAGAGTACAAGCTGCTGCGATCATCCAATCTATAAAAGTCATTCGTACAAAACGTGGAGAAAAAATGGCGTTTATAACGATTGGAGATGAATATGACGACATGGAGGCGGTTGTTTTTCCAGATTTGTATCGTCGAGTTGGTCGCTGGTTAGAAGAGGAAATGATGATTTTTATGACTGGAAATATTGAAACAAGAAACAATAAGATTCAATGGCTCCTTCAAGAAATTGCAACATTTGACGAAGCTGAATTGCTCACTCATAAACAGCGCCTCTTTATTCAATTAGTGGATATGGGCCATGAAGAAGCATTAGAAAAGATAAGGGAAGTCACTCACAGTTATACAGGACAGGTTCCGATTATTATTTATCATAAAGAGACGAAAAAAACGTATCAATTAGCAAGTGAATATAACATAGTAGCAAATGAACAAAGTCTAAGTATGTTAAATGACCAATTCGGTGTCGGAAATGTCGTTTTAGATGAGTGAATATGCATTTCTAGTCTACTATGACAACATAGCTGTATCATTACTTTCTTTACCGCGTGTCATTGAAAAGTGACTTTTTTGGGCATTATCAAATTCATTTTGTAAAATAAAAATAAACGTCGTTTTTTCTTAAATGGACAACACTTTACAGACTGCCTTCATCTGCTATAATTAAGTAGTTAGGTCTTTAATGTTAGTAAGGTAAAATCTTACCCAATCCATTGAGAAGTAAGTTTTTTGAACACAACCAATCGATTTCATCATGATGATTAGTTCAATATTACACAATGATCGTTCAATTTGATGAAATGGATGAATTAAAATTTACGATGACTTTTATGGAAATGCGTTATTCATATAATTAAATTTGGAACGGTTTAAATAGTAGGGAGGAGAGTTTTAATGTCTTCGCGAAAAGGATTTTTTAATAGAAAAAGAAAATATGCAACCATTCCAGATGAACAGATAAAACGTGATGTTCCAGAAGGTTTAATGAAAAAATGCATCAGTTGTCATAAAATCTTTTATCGAAAAGAATGGAAGAAGAATTTTCATGTTTGCCCAGCATGTGATTATCATCATCCATTAACAGCTTGGGAACGAATCGAAAGTTTATTTGACGACAAAACATTTGTGGAATGGGATAAGGGATTAATATCAAATAACCCCCTTCATTTTCCCAACTATGAGGAAAAATTAGAGGCAGACCGTAATAAAACAGGTTTAAATGAAGCAGTTGTAACAGGAAAAGGCATGATCAATGGTCAAGCAACTTCTTTTTGTGTGATGGATTCATCGTTTAGAATGGGCAGTATGGGAGCAGTAGTCGGTGAAAAAATCGCAAGGGCTGTTGAAAGGGCCAAAGAGGAATCCTTACCGTTTATTATTTTTACAGCTTCTGGTGGTGCGCGGATGCAAGAAGGAGTCATCAGTCTCATGCAGATGACAAAGACTTCAATGGCAATCAAGCGATTCTCAGATGCAGGCGGATTAATGATTTCAATTATGACACATCCAACAACTGGTGGTGTATCCGCTAGTTTTGCGTCTTTAGGTGATTATAATTTTGCAGAACCAAAAGCATTGATTGGGTTTGCTGGTAGACGAATTATCGAACAAACCATTCGTGAAAAACTGCCAAAAGACTTTCAAACGGCTGAATTTCTGTTAAAACATGGACAATTGGATAAAGTTGTCCACCGTCATGAGATGAAACAACTTTTGACAACATTACTTGAGATGCATGATAAGGGTGGGGATGTCTTGTGACAAAAATATTAGATTTTGAACAACCAATTATGGATCTAAAAGAGAAAATTAAAGAATTAAAAGAGTTTACCAAAGATAGTGATATTAATCTTACGGAAGAAATTACAACATTAGAAAAACGACTAGAAACTTTAGAAAATGATATCTACAGTAATTTAAAACCATGGGATCGCGTGCAGATGGCCCGTCATCAGCAACGTCCTACAACTCTAGATTACATTGAAAAAGTATTCGATGATTTTATAGAGTTTCATGGTGATCGATTATTTGGAGATGATGCAGCAATTGTATCAGGAATTGCCAAATATAAAGATAAACCGATCACTGTGATCGGACACCAACGGGGAAAAGATACAAAAGAAAATATTCGCCGTAATTTTGGTATGCCACATCCTGAAGGATATCGAAAAGCCTTACGTCATATGAAACAAGCGGAGAAGTTTAATCGCCCAATCATTTGTTTTATTGATACGAAAGGTGCTTATCCTGGAAAAGCGGCGGAAGAACGCGGGCAAAGTGAAGCTATTGCACGTAATTTAATGGAAATGTCTGGCCTAACCGTTCCAATTATTAGTATTGTCATTGGTGAAGGTGGAAGTGGAGGAGCTCTTGCACTAGGTGTAGGGGATCATATACATATGCTAGAGAACTCTACATACTCTGTGATTTCTCCTGAAGGAGCTGCGGCTTTGTTGTGGAAAGATTCAGGGTTAGCCCGTGATGCTGCTGAAGCATTAAAAATTACTTCATATGATTTAATGGAATTGGGCATACTTGATAAAATTATCCCTGAACCCAAAGGTGGGGCACACCGGGATATTGACCTTCAAGCAAAAAATATAAATGAAGCCATAGAAAAGTCGTTACAATCTTTAGCTGACTATTCGACAGAAGAACTTTTAGAAAAAAGATGGCAAAAGTATAAACAAATTGGAGATTATAAAGAAATGTAGTTTCATAAAGTCTTTATAAGGTAATGATAAACTTTAATAAGAAGAAATTGAGGTGGCGTCTATGAAGAAAATAGGTGTATTAACAAGTGGCGGTGATGCTCCTGGCATGAATGCTGCAGTACGAGCAGTTGTCAGAAAAGCTATTTATCATGATGTTGAAGTTTATGGTGTAAAAAATGGCTTTTTAGGTCTTATTAATGGTGATATTATACCAATGGATACAGGTTCTGTAGGTGGAATTATTCAAAAAGGTGGAACGATTTTATACTCCGCCAGATTTGAAGAATTTAAAAAAGATGAAGTTCAAGAACAAGCGATTAAAAACTTAAAAGAGCATGGTATTGAAGGTTTAGTTGTTATTGGTGGAGATGGAAGTTTCCATGGTGCATTAAAACTTTCAGAAAAAGGTTTTCCTTGTATAAGTATTCCAGCTACGATCGATAATGATATTGGTGGGACAGATTTTACAATTGGATTTGATACAGCACTAAATACAATTATCGACTCAATTGATAAAATACGAGACACTGCTACATCTCATGAACGAATTTATGTGATTGAAGTAATGGGAAGAGAAGCAGGTGATTTAGCACTTTGGTCTGGTTTAGCTGGCGGTGCAGAAAGTGTTTTAATTCCCGAATCTACTGATGAATTTTCTTCGGTTATTGATCGCATATACCGTGGCCGTGCACGTGGTAAAAGACATAGTATTATTATTTTAGCTGAAGGTGTAGGTAATGGTGTTGAATATGGGCAACAAATAGAAGATGAAACAAAATGGGAAACACGTGTAACAGTATTAGGACATATTCAACGTGGTGGTGCACCATCAGTATCAGACCGTGCTCTAGCAAGCCGCTTAGGTGCCAAAGCAGTCGATATGTTGCTGGCAGGGGAAAAAGGAAAAATGGTAGGAATTAAAAACAATCAATTAATAAGTTTAGAAATATTAGATGCATTATCGGAGTCAAGGGTTGCTAATGAGGAAATGTATCAACTAGTAAAAGAATTGTCGATATAAATACCTTTTAGGAGGAAAATAGGATGAGAAAAACAAAAATTGTATGTACGATAGGACCTGCTTCAGAATCACCAGAAATGCTTGAGAAATTAATCAATGCGGGGATGAATGTCGCCCGATTAAATTTCTCACATGGAGACTTTGAAGAACATGGCACTCGAATTAAAAATATAAGAGCAGCAGCAAATGCGGCTGGCAAATCGATTGCTATTTTATTAGATACAAAAGGACCTGAGATTAGAACTGGTAATTTTAAGGATGGACGTGCTGTTATTACAGCAGGTGATTTTGTTTCTATCGCTATGTATGAAGTCGAGGGAACGGCTGAAAAATTCTCAATTACATATGAAGGATTAATCGATGATGTTGAAGTTGGTTCGAAAATCTTGTTAGATGATGGTTTAATTGAATTAGAAGTCGTTGAATTAGATCATGTTAAACAGGAAATTAAAACAAAAGCATTAAACACAGGTATGATTAGTAACAAAAAGGGATGTAATGTTCCAAATGTCAGTGTTAATTTACCAGGGATGACTGAAAAAGATGCACAAGATATCGCATTTGGTGTTGAGCAAGGTGTTGATTTTATCGCGCCATCATTTATTAGAAGACAATCAGATGTACTAGAGATTAAACAAGTATTAGAAGAACTTGATGCTACACACATCCAAATTATTCCTAAGATTGAAAACCAAGAAGGTGTCGATAATATAGAAAGTATTTTAGAAGTTTCCGATGGAGCAATGGTTGCACGTGGGGATCTTGGGGTAGAAATCCCAGCTGAAGATGTACCACTTGTTCAAAAGGAACTGATTAAAAAATGTAATGAATTTGGTAAGCCAGTAATAACGGCTACACAAATGCTTGATTCAATGCAAAGAAATCCTCGACCAACAAGAGCTGAAGCCTCAGACGTAGCAAATGCTATTTTTGATGGATCTGATGCGATTATGTTGTCAGGTGAAACAGCTGCTGGTGATTATCCAGAAGAATCTGTTCAGACGATGCATAATATTGCAGTGAAAACAGAGACAGGCCTTAATAACGAATTGATTTTGAAAGATCGTTCTAAATCTGTTGAAATGACAATTACGGATGCGATTAGCCAATCTGTTACACATACTGCGATGAATTTAGGAGCTAGTGCGATTATTACGGCTACAGGAAGTGGACATACAGCACGAATGATTTCTAAGTATCGACCTAAGGCACCCATTGTGGCAGTTACTTTTACTGAATCAGTGAGTAGGCAACTTGCTTTAGTGTGGGGTGTGCATGCAACAGTTGGACTTGAAGCAAATACAACTGACGAAATGTTAGATATTGCCATTGATCGCGGTCTAAGCACGAAATTATTTGAAAGAGGAAGCCAAGTAGTCATAACAGGTGGTGTACCAATTGGTGAAAGTGGAACAACCAATTTATTGAAGGTTCACGTGATTGGTGATATTGTTGCCAAAGGTCAAGGAATTGGCAAGCGTACAGCTTACGGAAAAGTAGTCATCGCTAAAGATGCAGAAGAAGCGAATCAGAAGGTTGCTAAAGGTGATATTTTAGTTACTTATGGTACAGATCGTGATATGATGCCTGCAATTGAAAGAGCCGGTGGTATTATCACAGAAGAAGGCGGCTTAACATCTCATGCAGCGGTAGTAGGATTAAGTGTTGGGATCCCAGTCATCGTTGGTGTGGAAAACGTAGCGGAAAAAGTGAAAGATGGCGTTGAATACACAATGGACGGATCAAAAGGTGATATTTACGAAGGACATGCAAGTGTACTTTAAATCATAATTTTTATGGATGACCATGGTATAATTTAGACTGTTGTTGGAAGGATGAAACCCATGCGCTGGTTATTGTTAGTACTATTGATTGTCCCAGCATTAGAACTAGGTATCTTTATTTGGTTAGGTGGCATCATTGGTCCTTGGTGGATCATAGCTTTGATTATTTTATCAGGGATTCTAGGGATCTCATTTGCCAAAAATCAAGGAATCGAAGTTTGGAGACAAGCTCAACAATCTATGAATCAAGGACAAATGCCAACAAAGCATATTGTTGATGGAATTTGTATACTCGTTGGAGCAGTATTTTTATTTGCGCCGGGGTTTCTGACCGATATCATTGGACTGTTTCTAATTATGCCGTGGACTCGTCAACCCTTTAAAAAAATATTACAAAAATGGATTATGTGGAATGTTTCGAAAAAGACCATTATCTATCGTAAATAATTGTGATTTCAACCTTTCACATAATACCATATACTTTTGAAAACACCTGCCCTGTAGCAGGTGTTTATTACTACAAGAATAAGTGGTGTAATGAATATGCCAGTGACTCCCCACCATTGGATACTGATAAATAGAGTTAACAGTGCAATCAGGGGACTGACCCCAATATTGGCAGATAATATTTTTGGCTCCAATATTTGCCTGACGAATATGATTGCCATATAAATGAATGTTAACCCAATTGTAAGTGAATAATCACCGGAAAAAAATAAATAACCAATCCAAGGAATGAAAATGACTCCTGTTCCAACTAATGGCAATAAGTCCACAAACGCAATGATGAATGTAATGGTAAATGCATGATTCATATCCAAAAATAGTAAACCAACGAGTGTGATAAAGGCCGAAATGGCAATCAGGATACACTGTGCTTTGATATACCCAAATAGTGATTTTTCAAAATGGACAACTAGATGATTGCTCATCTCTTTTAGCTGCTTTGGAATAAATCGACTTGCAAGGTTTTTTAACATTTTCCAATCATTTGTAATAAGGACTGTTCCAATCACAATAAATATCATCATTGTAACTGAATAAGGAATCATGGATAATATTGCAGGGATTTTCAGTAAAATATTTTTTAAAAATTGTGTTCCAGAAGTTGCAAGTTGTGAAGTGAAAAGTTGAATATTCTCTTGAATGGTCGATTGTTGGCTTGAATTCAAAGACTTAAACAATAAGGA
>Ga0209487_1004794_pt1 | contig 10277 bp, 10 predicted proteins | sample Poulit2012_FD_187524 | JGI IMG/M metagenome (GOLD analysis project Ga0209487, IMG submission 187524) | Agricultural soil microbial communities from Georgia to study Nitrogen management - Poultry litter 2012 (SPAdes) (version 2) | ecosystem: Environmental > Terrestrial > Soil > Agricultural land... | reverse complement strand
CGGTGGGGGGAGGGTGGAATGTTCTGGTGGGGGGTGTTCGCTGAGCACGGAGAGGGTTCCGTCGGTCTCCAGGACGACCGCTCCCAGGTCCTGCAGTGATGCGATGCCGGCCTTGCGGGCAGCGGAGAGCACCTCGTCTTCCGTCACGCGCGTGGCCTGCATCGCCTGATCAAGGAAGCGGCCGCGGTGGACGAGCAAGGTCGGATCAGCTTTCACCAGCCGGCGGACCGTGGATGAGCGGACCGAGCTCCAGGTGATCACGTACTGCAACCCGAGGAGCAGCGCGAATGCCAGCAGTCCTTCAGCCAGCACGATGTCCCGCGAGAGCAGCACCGTCGCAAGGACCGATCCGAGAGCGACCGTCACGACGAAGTCAAAAGCGTTCAGCTGCGAGAGGGAGCGCTTGCCGGAGACCCGCAGCATCACGATCAGGCCAGCATAAGCAAGCGTCCCGACAACCACTATCCTGAGCAGATCGGACCAGCTGTCGAAGAACACGTTGCGACAGGGTAAGCAGCGGTGCAGGTACGCAACTCCGTATGCGCATACAGTTGCCGCTGATTCGCAGCCATCGTCCAGGACCTTCACGCGCTCGCCCGCGCACGTGCGAGCTATCAGCTCCCAGGCGCCACCAGCCCTGCTGGTTCGTGCTTCCGCCAAAGACGCTGAACGCCACTGCAATTACTTGCATAATCGTTAAACACTGCTTAACATTAGCGTATGGAGCCGCGCTGGCGACAACTGCAGGAACTGGCCATCCGGCAACACGGCCACTTCACCACCAGCCAGGCGGAAGCGGCTGGTCTAACGAGGCCGGCGATCCATTACCAACTTCGGGAAGGCCGGCTCGAGCGGCCGGAGCGCGCGGTGTACCGCTTCACCGCCTACCCGCCCACCGACCACGAGCGCGAAGCGGTCCTGATGCTCTGGAGCCGCCTCGACCCGGCAGTAGCGTTCAGTCACGAATCGGCCCTCAGCCACTTCGACCTAGGCGACGCCTTCCCCGACAAGGTCCACCTCACCGTACCCCCGAGCTTCCGTATGCGGCCGCTACCCGACATCACCCTGCACAAAGCGCAACTGGCACCGAACGAACTGCACGTTGAAGGGATCCTGCGTTTCACGGACCCCACCAGGACCTTCCTGGACCTGGCGTACGACGGCTACCCACTCGAACAGCTCCAGCTCGTGTACGAGCAAGCGCTGTCCCGCGGCCTCATCAGACGGGGCGCGCTGGAGCCAGATTCCGAGCGGCTGGCCGCCTACCTGAAGCTCATACCCCGCACCCGCCACCCGGAGCTGAAACGACGACTGGCGTGGACCACAGCAGGCCGTTGAGATGCGGTACAGAGACGCGGCCGCAGCGACCTTTACACGCCGCGGTACACACGATCTGCCGACCGCGATCGACGTACCAACAGACGCCTGGGAGGTGGAGTACCAAAGGTTTGCAACCGTGCTCGACCTGACGAGTTACGCGCCCACGGCCCACGACGCTGCGATGTCACTAAACCGCCTGGTTAAGGAGATGCGAGAAGATGAGGCTTGATGCGTACAGTTCCGGACCCCCTGCAGAAACATTCTCCCACCGGTAGATTTCTATCAGCGGTAGTAAATCGCGAACCGAATTAATTTGCATCTAGGGTACGAACGGTAGACGACTTGCCGGTGAGAGAAGCCGAGGCATAATCGAATGCCAGCCGTGACCCACACCAATTGGACCCGACACTCACCTTCTTGAGAAACCAGTCTGCGTGAGACCCAGTACACTTCGCTCTGTTTACATACACGAGTCACTTCTCTACTGAATTGCCCGAGTCCGAGCGTTGCTCAGGGACCGTAGGTCGAGGGATCGAGCAGCATGACGCCCGTCGCCTGAAAGTCGGCAGTATTACGGGTGACGACGGTCAGGCCGTGCGCCGCGGCAGTGGCGGCGATGAAAGCGTCCCTATCGGCCTTCGGGTCGGGAACCAACATCCTCGCGCAACGCCTGGCGACCGCAAGGTCGATCAAGAGGATGCGACCGGCGAAGGCAGGAAGGACCTGATGCTCCAGCCAGTTCCTGAGTAGCACTCCCTGCGCGCTGTCGCGGCGCTCAACGCGCAAGATGCCGATATCGGGCTCCATGACCGTTATGACCGAAATGTACAGGGCAGCGGGGTCGACCGACGCCGCCCAACTCGTGACGCTCGGGTCAGCGCGGCCCACGCCAGCCTTGCGCAGTTCCGACACCACGTTCGTGTCGAGCAGGTACACCTAACCGAGGTCCGGAACCCGGAGTTCGCCTTTGTCGAGGCGGACGGCATCCTGGCTATAGAGCGTGTGCCAGCACACCGCGTTGTCCACGAGAGGCTACCACCGCCATGCGGGGCTTAGCCGTCTAGCGCGACAGCTCCCGCAACACCTCAGGGTGCCTGACCGCTACTCGCAGCAGAGTCCGCGCCGCCCCCGTCGGCTCCCGCCGACCCTGCTCCCAGTCCTGCAACGTCCGCGTAGAGACCCCCAGCAACTCGGCGAACTCCCGCTGCGACAACCCCACATGCGCCCGCGCCGCCGCCACCGGAGAAAGCTCGACCTCCGTCCGCCGCGCCGCTTCGCCGCGCTTCATCTGCTCCACCGAAGCCAGCAGATCAGACTGGAACCTCTTCATCTCGTCATCCATCTTCGATGCTCCGTTTCAGCTGCGCCAAGAACTCCACCGGCAGGTCATCGAACTTCACCTTCGTGTAAACGATCAGCAGCCAGATGGTGCCATCCCGGACGATGAAGTAGATGACCCTGGCGCCGCCCCGCTTCCCGCGCCCACTCGCCGACCATCGGACCTTCCGGCAGCCACCGCTCCCCGGGATGAGGTCGCCCGCCTGCGGGTTCGCGGCGATCCAAGAGACGAACGCCTGACGCTCCGGATCCGACCAGACCGCAGAAGCGTACTTTACGAACACGTCCGTCTCGGCGACCGTCCGCACGCCTTAGTATACGGCACTGCCGTACTCGCTGCGATCGTAAGGGCGCTGACACTCACAGCAGCAGGGCCGCGCTGGCCAGCAGCCACGCTGAACAGCCTCCCGCTTGCCTCCCGGCCACTGAGCTGCGACCTGACCGCCCGGTATCATTGCTCCCGTGACTGACCACGGATCCGACATCGTGATCATCGGCGGTGGTGCCGGCGGCTTCTTCACCGCTATCACGGCGAAGGAACTCAACCCGGCAGCGAACGTGACGATCCTGGAGCGCAGCGGCATGCTGCTGTCGAAGGTGCGCATCTCCGGCGGTGGCCGCTGCAACGTGACGCACAACCAGCTGGACCCGGCGCTGCTCGTGCAGAACTACCCGCGCGGCGGCCGGGCCCTGCGGGGGCCGTTCACCCGCTTCGGTCCGCGCCAGACGATCGACTGGTTCGCTGAGCGTGGCGTGCAGCTGAAAGCGGAAGCTGACGGGCGCATGTTCCCCGTCACTGACGATTCACAGACGATCATCGACTGTCTGGTGACGGCCGCGACCGACGCCGGTGTAGAGATCAGGACCCGCAGCGCCGTCACTGGCCTGGAGGCAGCGCAGGACGGCGGTTTCACGGTGCAGCTGCGTGATGGCAGCAGCCTGCAGGCGGACAGCGTCGTGGTCGCCACGGGCAGCGCACCGGCGTCGTACCGTTGGGCGGAGGCGCTGGGGCACACCATCGAGCCGCCCGTCCCTTCCCTGTTCACTTTCAACATCGACGACGGACGGCTGCGTGACCTGGCCGGCATCTCGGTGCCGCTCGGCCAGGTGAGGCTCGACGGAGCGAAAGACACCCACGAGGGGCCGCTGCTCATCACCCACTGGGGCCTGTCGGGTCCGGCGGTGCTGCGCTCCTCCGCCTGGAACGCGAGGTTGCTGCACGAGCGCGATTACCGGCTCGGCGTGACCGTCAACTGGTTGCCGGAGCTGAACCAGAGCCAGTCTGGCGAGCAGCTGCGCGACTACCGGGACGAGCATCCCAGGCGCAACATCCTGACTTCAGGCCCGTTCGACCTGCCGCAGCGGCTGTGGCGCTCACTGGCGCAGCATGCCGGGGCGCAGGAAGGTCAGCGCTGGGCTGACGCACCGAACCGGCTGCTGAACGCGCTCGTCACCGAAGTGAACGCCGGCCGTTACGAGGTGACCGGCAAGGGCGTGTTCAAGGAAGAGTTCGTCACCTGCGGCGGCGTGCGCCTGAAGGAAGTGGACTTCACGACGATGGAAAGCCGGATCCGGCCCGGCCTCTACTTCGTCGGCGAGGTGCTTGACATCGACGGCATCACCGGCGGCTTCAACTTCCAGGCCGCCTGGACGACCGCCTGGCACGCCGCCCAAGCCGTCGCCCAAACCGCATAGGACACCCTCAGCCACCGAACGCTATCGTTCCGAGCCCCCCAAGTTCGGTTGATTGTTTTTCGGGTTGCGTCTGCAAGAGCAACCCGAAAAACAATCAACCGAACCTAACGGTTCCGAGGTAAGCCTCCCGCAACCCCTCCCGCACGAACACGTGCTCTTCCCGCACCCGCATGCCCGTAGCAGTCGCATGCACCATCGTTTCCGGCCCCACGATCACGCCGATGTGGCCGCGGTAGCAGACGGCGTCGCCGACCTGGGCGTCCTCGAGCTCGATGCGTTCACCGGCGGCGAACTGTTCGTCGCTGTCGCGCGGCAGCTGCCGGCCGGCCATGGCGTGAACGAGCTGGGTGAGGCCGGAGCAGTCGAGGCCCCAGGCGGTGTTGCCACCCCAGACGTACGGTGCGTGCAGCAGGGAGCGGGCGGCCTCACTGATGTCGGTGACGGGTTCGGGGATGCCTTCGGTGAGTGCGGCGGTGTAGACGAAAGCGGTCTGGGAGTCAGGCAGCAGCACCTGACTGAAGTCACCGGCGGGCTGGCCGACCACGCGCAGCTGGGTGCCCCAGGACAGCTCGAGCAGCTTGACGGCCTGCACCCGGGGGCCGGCGAAGGCGTGGGCGCGCAGGGCGGTGACGGTGTGGGTCGCCTCGTACGTGCCGGGTACGACCGCGCCGGGTGGCAGCCAGCCGAGGTAGTCATCGGCCAGGGCCCGGACCAGCGAGTAGCCGCCTGACTCGTCCAGCAGCTCCAGCGCGTCACCGGGCAGCACTTCGTTGAGCTGCACCGCGTGCGCTGAGGGCGAGCCGAGCAGGCCGCTGCGGCGGGTCGCCACGGCCGGCCGCGCCAGCGCGTAACGCACGGCGGGCGTAAGCCCCAGCTCCTCGGCGATGCGCATTACGGCCGGCTGCAGCCGCGGGTCAGCCAGGCCGCTCAGCATGCCCTGGCTCTCGTGAAGCTGCAGCAGGTCGTGGCGGCTGTCCAGCTCGAGTTGTCTGATCAGTGTCTCCAGGCTCATGAGTCCACTGTACTCAACGCATGCGCGGGTCGAGTGCGTCGCGCAGTTGGTCGCCCAGGAAGTTGAACGCCACCACGACGATGGCGATGGCGATGCCGGGGTACACGCTCATCCACCAGGCGGTCGTCAGGTAACTCTGGCCGTCAGCGATCATCTGGCCCCAGCTGGGCGTGGGCGGACGCACGCCGAGGCCGAGGAACGACAGGGTGGCTTCGCCGATGATGGCGCCACCGACACCGATGGAGTAGATGACGATCAGGCTGGGCAGCGTGCCGGGCAGGATGTGCCGGAAGATCTGGCTGGCGCGGCTGGCGCCCATGGCGCGGGCGCCCTCCACGTACTCGGCTTCGCGCAGCGACATCGTCTGGCCCCGCACGATGCGCGCCACTGACGCCCAGCCGACGATGCCGAGGGCGATGTAGGCGGTCAGCAGGCCCGGTCCGAGCGACACGGACAGCACGATGATGAACAGCAGGCTGGGGAACGCCTGCAGCACCTCGATGAACCGGGAGATGAGGGTGTCGACCAGGCCGCCGTAGTAACCGGCGAGCAGTCCGAAGACGATGCCGAGCACGAGTGACAGCAGCTGCGAGCCGAAGCCGACGAGCAGGCTGATGCGGGTGCCGTAGATCAGGCGTGACAGCACGTCGCGGCCGGCCTGGTCGGTGCCCAGGATGTGGGTCTCGGATGGCGGGGTGGCGCGGAAGCCGACCTCGCGGTCGGGGCGGGTGGGGTCCCACGGGGCGATGACGGGGGCGAACACCGCCACGAACACCATGGTCAGGATGACCAGGATGGCGAGGATCGAACCGGGGTCGCGCAGCAGCTTGCGGCGCGCGATCGCCCAGGTCGAAGTGCCGCGCTTGGGGGTCTGCTCGAGCGTCACGGTGGTGGCGGGGTCACTCATAGCGGATCCTCGGGTCGATGGCAGCGTAAAGCAGGTCGACGATCAGGTTGGCGATGATGAACAGCACGGCCGTGTAGATGACGAGCGGCAGCATGACCGGCAGGTCGCGGTTGAGGAGCGACACCAGGCCGTAGCGGCCGAGCCCGGGCAGGTTGAACACGAACTCGGTCAGGTAGGCGCCGTCGATGAAGCTGGCCAGGTCCAGGCCGATGACGGTGATGACGGGGATCATGACGTTGCGGACCGCGTGCTTCCAGACGACCACCCGTTCATGCAGTCCTTTGGCGCGGGCAGTGCGGATGAAGTCCTGGCGGATGATCTCCAGCAGTGACGAGCGGGTGATGCGGGCGATGAACGCGGCAGCGCGGGTACCGAGCACGAACGCCGGCAGGATGTAGAACTTCAGGCTGCCGTCCCCCAGGCCGGTCTGGGGCACCCAGCGCAGCTGGAAGATGACGAGCAGGATCATGATCAGCGCGTACCAGAACACGGGCACGCTGATGCCGAGCAGCGTCAGGAACATCGCTATCCGGTCGATCACGGAGTTCTGGTAGATGGCTGAAAGTATGCCGACGGCGATGCCGATGACCGCGGCCATGGCGGTAGCCAGCAGCGCCAGGCGCAGCGTCACCGGGAAACGGGCCCTGAACTCGTCGATCACGTTCTCACGGGTGATGAGCGAGCGGCCCAGGTCGCCGGTCATGATGTTGCCCATCATCGTCAGGTACTGCCGGTGCAGGGGCTCGTTCAGGCCCATGTTCTGACGCAGTTCCGCCACGGCGTCGGGGTTGGCACGCTGGCCGAGCAGCCGCTGCACCGGGTCGCCCGGCACCATGATCATGAGGATGAAGGTGATGAGGCTGACTCCGATGATGACGGGGATGGCCTGCAGGAGTCGCCGGAGGGTGTAATTCAGCATCGCAAAATAGGTGCTGCACGAGCAGGCGGGTCAGCACCAGGCATGAAGCCGGCGCTGACCCGCACTTGTCAGCTGATCAGTTGTCCTTCTCTACCAGCAGGAACTTGTCAGCGTTGAAGATCGGGTGGTTCAGCAGCCCGGTCACTTCCGGCCGGACCGCGGAGTAGCTGACCGGGTGGCGGAAGTACATGACCGGCACGTCAGCGACGATCAGGTCCTCGGCCTGCTGGTACAGCGGGATGCGGTCCTCGAGGTTGCCGAGGGTCGCGGCCCGTTCGACCAGTTCGGTCACTTCGGGGTTGTGGTAGTTGTAGCGCTGCGCGGCGGCGGCCACGTACAGCGGGTGCAGGAAGTTGTACGCGTCAGCGTAGTCGGCGTACCAGGACAGGATGAAGGCGGGCGCGCGGCCGTTGATGGCTGCGTCGATGAGCACGCCGAAGTCCACCTGGTTGATGGTGGTGGTGATGCCGACCTCGCTCAGGAAGAAGGCGATCAGTTCGGTGACGGCGACGGTCGTCTCGGCGCGGGTTGACCACATCTCCAGCTCGAAACCGTCAGGGTAGCCGGCTTCGGCGAGCAGGGCGCGGGCGCCTTCAGGGTCGTACGCGATGCCTTCGCGCTCCTGGTAACCGGCGAGTCCGGGCGGGATGGGGCCGTTGGCGATGATGTCCTTGCCGTTGTACGGGCCTGCGAGGATGGCTTCACGGTCGATGGCCATCGCCAGGGCGCGGCGCACGCGGACGTCCTGGAACACCTCGTAGTGCTGGTTCATCGCCCAGTAGAAGGTGGCGAGCTCAGCACTGGTCTCGATCCAGTCCTCGTACTGCGGGTCGTTGACGACGTCGTTGAAGATCGCGTCAGGGATGCCGACGCTGTCCAAGTTACCGGCCAGGAACTCCTGCCAGCGGATGAGCGAGTCGGTGATGATGCGGTAGTGCACGCCGTCGATCTTGGCGCGGCCGGCGAAGTAATCGTCGAAGGCGACCAGGTCGAGGCTGGAGTCACGCACGCGGTCACCCAGCATGAACGGGCCGGTGCCGACCGGGTTGTTGGAGAAGTCCGCGCCGAGCTCCTCGGCGACCGCCTGCGGCACGATGTGCGCGGCGGGCATCGCCAGGTGGTAGAGCAGCATGGCGTACGGCTCTTCGAGGGTGATCTCGACCGTCAGGTCGTCCAGCACGGCGATGCCGCTGATCTCGTCGGCCTCGCCGGCTGCGAAGTCAGCTGCGCCTACGATGAGGGCGTCGACGAACACCCAGCCGAGCGGGCCGCCGGTGGCCGGGTCGACCACGCGTTCGAAGGAGTACTTGACGTCATGAGCGGTCAGGATGCTGCCGTCGTGGAACGGCACGCCCTCATGCAGGTGGAAGGTGAACACGGTGGCGTCATCGTTGACGACGACTTCCCGGGCCAGGTTGGGGATGACTTCGGAGCTTTCGAAGTCGTAACGCATGAGTCCGTCGTACAGCTTGGCAACCATCGCACCCGTCTGCACGCCGCCCGCGAAGGCGGGGTCCAGGTTCTCCCAGTCCTCGCCGGTCGCCAGGTTCAGGGTCTGCGCCTGGGCCACCGATGCGGTGAACAGGAGTGCGAGTGCTGCAACTGCTAGTCGCTTCATATACTTCCTCCCTCTCAGATTGCTTGAAGGCTGAGTATATCCCGCAGCAGTTCAGCGTGGTGCCGAATGTTCGGCACGGGTAAGACCGTCAGCGACCGAAGATGTTGGGCAGTTCACTCTCGTCGACCAGCACGTCACGCGGCTTGCTGCCGGTGTGTGGTCCGACCACTCCGAGCGCCTCTAGTGAATCCATCAGCTTGCCGGCCCGGGCGTGCCCGACCTGCAGCCGCCGCTGCAGCCGGCTGACTGAAGCCTGGCCTTCCTGGATTACGAGCTCGGCGGCGACGCGCAACTTCTCGTCGTTCCAGTCGACGTAACCGTCAGCGTCACTCTCATGCAGCGAGGGCGGGTCGAAGTCCTCGCCGTACGCCTCGACGAACTCGTCCTCGAAGAACTGCCTGCGCAGGAAGCCCGCCAGGGCGGCGATCTCGGTCTCGCTGATGAACGGCCCCTGAAGGCGCACCGGTTTCACCAGGCCGGGCTGGTAGAACAGCATGTCGCCCATGCCGACCAGGCGTTCGGCGCCCATCGAATCGAGGATCGTGCGGCTGTCGTGACCGCTGGCGACCGCGAAGGCGATGCGGGCGGGCACGTTTACCTTGATGAGGCTCGTCAGGATGTCGACGCTGGGCCGCTGCGTCGCCAGCACCAGGTGCATGCCGGTGGCGCGGGCCATCTGGGCGAGCCGCATGATGGCGCTCTCCACTTCCTTGGGGCTGGTGATCATCAGGTCGGCCAGCTCGTCGATGATGATGACGACGAACGGCAGCTGCGGCAGGTCCAGGTTCCTGGCTTTCTCGTTGTACTGATCGAGGTTCTTGGCCCCGACCTTGCTCATCATCTTGTAGCGCCGTTCCATGTGTGACACGGCGCCGAGCAGCACGGCTGCGGCGTCGTTCGGGTTGGTGACGACCGGCCGGAGCAGGTGCGGGATGCCGTCATACGGGGTCAGTTCGACCATCTTGGGGTCGATCATCAGGAAACGCAGTTCGGTCGGCAGGAACTTGTACAGCAGGCTGCCGATCAGCGTGTTGATGGCGACTGACTTGCCTGAGCCGGTGGAGCCGGCGATCAGCAGGTGCGGCATGCGCGCCAGGTCGCCGACCACGAGCTCGCCGTCGATGCTCTTGCCGAGAATGAGCGGCAGGCGCGCGCGGCTGCGCCGGAAGCTGGTCGCCTCAGCGGCCTCGCGGAAGCGGATCAGGTCGCGGTGGGCGTTGGGCACTTCCAGGCCGATGACGCTCTTGCCGGGGATGGGCGCTTCGATACGCACGCTGGTGGCGGCCATGGCGAGCGCCAGGTCGTCAGACAGGTTGGCGAAGCGGCTGATCTTCTCCCCCGGTGCGGGTTCGACTTCGAAGCGGGTGACGGTGGGGCCGCGCACGCTGGAGACGACCCGGCCTTCGAGCCGGAAGTTCGACAGGGTCTCGTCGATGCGGGCGACCCGTTCCTGCAGTTCCTGCTGCAG
>Ga0209487_1004792_pt1 | contig 10279 bp, 7 predicted proteins | sample Poulit2012_FD_187524 | JGI IMG/M metagenome (GOLD analysis project Ga0209487, IMG submission 187524) | Agricultural soil microbial communities from Georgia to study Nitrogen management - Poultry litter 2012 (SPAdes) (version 2) | ecosystem: Environmental > Terrestrial > Soil > Agricultural land... | reverse complement strand
CTGCACGGTGGTGATGATGGGCTTGTCCGTGGCCGTCGTGGCGGTGCGGATCTCGTAGCCGTCCGCGCGCGCTCCCTGGCCGGAGGGCGTGTTGACCACCATGTCCACCTGACCGGTCTCGATGAGGTCGACGATGGTCGGTTCACCGTCCGGGCCCCGGCCGTCCGAGGCCTTGCGCACGACCCGCGCCTCGATCCCGGAGCGGCGCAGCACCCCGGCGGTGCCGTCGGTCGCGAGGATCTCGAAGCCGAGGTCGGCCAGGCGGGCCACCGGGATCGCCAGGGCCCGCTTGTCGCGGTCGGCGACCGAGACGAAGACTCGGCCGGTCGCCGGCAGTCCGCCGTAGGCGGCGGCCTGGGACTTGGCGAAGGCGCGCGGGAAGTCGACGTCGAAGCCCATCACCTCACCGGTGGAGCGCATCTCGGGGCCCAGCACGTTGTCCACCACCGATCCGTCGCGGGTGGCGAAGCGCTTGAACGGCAGCACCGCCTCCTTGACCGCGAGCGGGGCGCCGGGGTCCGGACGGGTGGCGTCGTGCGCCGGCAGCACCCCGCGCTCGCGCAGCTCGGCGATGGTCGCCCCTGCCATGACGAGCGAGGCCGCCTTGGCCAGCGGCACCCCGGTGGCCTTGGCCACCAGCGGCACCGTGCGTGAGGCGCGCGGGTTGGCCTCGATGACGTAGAGGATGTCCGACAGCAGCGCGAACTGGACGTTGATGAGCCCGCGCACCCCCACGCCCTCAGCGATCGCCCGGGTGGACTCGGCGATCCGCAGCACCTCCCGGTCGGAGATGGTGACCGGCGGCATCACGCAGGCGGAGTCCCCGGAGTGGATGCCGGCCTCCTCGATGTGCTCCATCACCCCGCCGAGGAACAGCTCGTGGCCGTCGTAGATGGCGTCCACGTCGATCTCGATCGCGTCGTCGAGGAAACGGTCGATGAGCAGCGGCCCGGTGGCTCCCTCGAGGTCGGTGCGCCGGGCGTAGTCGCGCAGCTGGTCCACGTCGTAGACGATCTCCATCCCGCGCCCACCCAGCACGTAGGAGGGGCGCACCAGCACCGGGTAGCCGATCCGGCCGGCCACCTCCTCGGCCTGGGCGATGGTGGTGGCGGTGCCGTAGGCCGGAGCGGGCAGGCCCGCACGTTCCAGCACGGCGCCGAACCGGCCACGGTCCTCGGCCTCGTCGATCGCCTCGGGCGGGGTGCCCATGATCGGCACCCCGGCCTCGGCCAGCCGGCGGGCCAGGCCCAGCGGGGTCTGTCCGCCGAGCTGGACGATGACGCCGGCGACCGGACCCACCGCGAGCTCGGCGTGGTAGACCTCGAGCACGTCCTCGAAGGTGAGCGGCTCGAAGTAGAGCCGGTCGGAGATGTCGTAGTCGGTGGAGACCGTCTCCGGGTTGCAGTTGACCATGACGGTCTCGTAGGAGTCCGACAGCGCCATGGTCGCGTGCACGCAGGAGTAGTCGAACTCGATGCCCTGCCCGATCCGGTTGGGGCCCGAGCCGAGGATGATCACCGCGGGCCGGTCCCGCGGCAGAACCTCGGTCTCCTGGTCGTAGGAGGAGTAGTGGTAGGGCGTGAGCGCCGGGAACTCCCCGGCGCAGGTGTCCACGGTCTTGTACACCGGGCGCAGGCCGTAGGCATGGCGGACCTCGCGCACGGTGTCCTCCCCCAGGTCGCGCAGCTCGCCGATCTGCTGGTCGGAGAAACCGTGCCGCTTGGCGGTGGCCAGCACCTCGCGGGTGAGCGCGGGGGCCTGACGCACCTGGGTGGCGACCTCGTCGAGCAGCACCAGCTGGTCGAGGAACCACGGGTCGATCCGGGTGGCCTCGAACAGCTCCGCCACCGTGGCGCCGCCCCGGACCGCCTGCTGCAGGTCCACCAGGCGACCGGCCGTCGGCACCTTGGCCGACTCGAGGAGCGCGGCGGTCTGCTCGGCGTCCGGCGCCGGCCCGGCCCAGTGGAAGGTGGACTCGCGGGTGTCGATCGAGCGCAGCGCCTTCTGCAGCGCCTCGGTGTAGTTGCGGCCCAACGCCATCGCCTCGCCGACCGACTTCATGGTCGTGGTGAGCACCGGGTCGGCCGCCGGGAACTTCTCGAAGGCGAACCGGGGCACCTTGACGACGACGTAGTCCAGCGCCGGCTCGAAGGAGGCCGGGGTGGACCTGGTGATGTCGTTGGGAATCTCCTCCAGCGTGTAGCCGATCGCCAGCCGGGCAGCGATCTTGGCGATCGGGAAGCCGGTGGCCTTGGAGGCCAGTGCCGAGGAGCGCGAGACGCGGGGGTTCATCTCGATGACGACGATGCGTCCGGTGGCGGGCTCCACGGCGAACTGCACGTTGCAGCCACCGGTGTCCACCCCGACCTCGCGGATGACCGCGATCCCGATGTCGCGCATCTGCTGGTACTCGCGGTCGGTGAGGGTCATCGCCGGGGCCACGGTGATCGAGTCACCCGTGTGCACGCCGACCGGGTCGACGTTCTCGATCGAGCAGACCACGATGACGTTGTCGGACTTGTCCCGGATGAGCTCGAGCTCGAACTCCTTCCAACCCAGGATGGACTCTTCGAGCAGCACCTCGGTGGTCGGCGAGTAGTGCAGTCCGGCGCCGGCGATGCGTTCCAGGTCCGCGGCGTCGTAGGCCAGGCCCGAGCCGAGCCCGCCCATGGTGAACGAGGGGCGGACCACCAGCGGGTAGCCCAGCTCCTCGGCCGCCGCGTGGCACTCCTCCATCGTGTGGGCGATCACCGAGCGGGCCACCTCGGCGCCGCAGCGCTCGACGATGTCCTTGAAGGCCTGGCGGTCCTCCGCGGCGTGGATCGCGGCCACCGAGGCACCGATGAGCTCCACGCCGTACTCGGCCAGCACGCCGGCCTCGTCCAGGGCGATCGCGGTGTTGAGCGCGGTCTGCCCGCCCAGCGTGGGCAGCAGCGCGTCGGGCCGCTCCTTGGCGATGATCGTGGCGACCACCTCGGGGGTGATCGGCTCGATGTAGGTGGCGTCGGCGAACTCCGGGTCGGTCATGATCGTCGCCGGGTTGGAGTTGACGAGGATCACCCGCAGGCCCTCCTCGCGCAGCACCCGGCAGGCCTGGGTGCCGGAGTAGTCGAACTCGGCGGCCTGTCCGATGACGATCGGCCCGGAGCCGATGACGAGAACGGAACGCAGGTCGGAACGGCGCGGCATCAGGCGTCCTCTCCGGGGGTCGTCTGGTGGCGGTGGTCGGCCACGAGCTGGAGGAAACGGTCGAACAGGTGGCCGGCGTCGTGCGGTCCCGCGGCGGCCTCGGGGTGGTACTGGACCGAGAATGCGGGGATGTCGAGGGCACGCAGGCCCTCGACGACACCGTCGTTGAGGCTGATGTGAGACACCTCGACGCGGCCGAACCGCCCGTCGTCGTAGGGGGCCAGGCTCACCTCGCCGACCGGGACGTCGACGGCGAAGCCGTGGTTGTGCGCGGTGATCTCCACCTTGCCGGTGGTGCGGTCCAGGACGGGTTGGTTGACCCCGCGGTGACCGTAGTCGAGCTTGTAGGTGCCAAAGCCCAGGGCCCGACCGAGCAGCTGGTTGCCGAAGCAGATCCCGAAGTAGGGCAGCCCCTGACCGAGGACTCCCCGTAGCAGCTCGACCTCGTGGTCGGCGCTGGCGGGGTCGCCCGGCCCGTTGGAGAAGAACACACCGTGCGGCTCCAGCGCGAGGATCTCGGCCAGCGTGGTGCTCTGCGGGACCACGTGCACCCGGGCGCCGCGGGCGGCGAGCTCGGCAGGGGTCTGGGCCTTGATGCCGAGGTCGACCGCCACGACGGTGGCGCGCGGCTCCTGACCGGCGAACTCCCCGCTGGGCTCCACCGTGTAGCGGTGGGCGGTGGAGACCTCCGCGGCCAGGGCTGCCCCGGTCATCTGCGGGGCCTGGCGCACGAGCTCCAGCAGCACCCCGAGGGCGGGCTCGCCCAGTGCGCCGGCGCCGGCGGGCAGTGCCGGGCCGGAGAAGATGCCGGCACGCATCACACCTCGCTCGCGCAGGTGCCGGGTGAGCGCGCGGGTGTCGACCTCGCAGATGCCCACCAGCCCTTCGGCGACGAGCTCCTCTTCGAACTCGCGTTGGGAGCGCCAGCTGGACGCCCGGCGGGCGGGGTCGCGCACGACCAGCCCGGCCGCCCAGGTCTTGTCCGACTCGCGATCCTCGTCGTTGGCGCCGGTGTTACCGATGTGGGGCGCGGTCATCGTGACGATCTGGCGGTGGTAGGAGGGGTCGGTGACGATCTCCTGGTAGCCGGTCATCGCGGTGGCGAACACGATCTCGCCGACGGTGCGCCCCTCGGCGCCGTAGGCCCGGCCGCGCAGCACGAAGCCGTCCTCCAGCACGAGCAGTGCCTCTTCTCGCTGGTTGCTCACCACGGTGCTCCTCAACGGTCGGTGACGGGCTGGGCATCGAGCACGGTCGCCCGACCGCGCAGGAAGGTGGCCATGACGCGCCCGGGCAGCGTACGTCCCTCGAAGGGAGTGTTGCGGCTGCTGGTCGCCTGGTGGGCACCGGTCACCCGCACCCGGGCGGCGGGGTCGACCAGGACGAGGTTGGCCGGCTCCCCGACGGCGATCGGTCGGCCGTGCCCCTCGACCCGCCCGATCCGGGCCGGCCGGGTCGACAGCACCTGTGCCACGCCCGCCCAGTCGAGCAGACCGGGCTCGACCATCGTCTCGAGCACCACCGAGAGCGCAGTCTCCAGACCGGTCATCCCGAAGGCGGCGTCGGCCCACTCGGTGTCCTTGTCCTCCACCGGGTGGGGAGCGTGGTCGGTGGCGACGATGTCGATGGTGCCGTCGGCCAGGGCGGCACGCAGCGCGCGCACGTCCGCCTCGGTGCGCAGCGGCGGGTTGACCTTGTAGGTCGGGTCGTAGCTGCGGGCGAGCTCGTCGGTCAGCAGCAGGTGGTGCGGGGTGACCTCGGCGGTGACGTCGATACCGCGGGCCTTGGCCCAGCGCACGATCTCCACCGAGCCGGCGGTGGACAGGTGGCAGATGTGCACCCGAGAGCCGACGTGCTCGGCGAGGAGGACGTCGCGGGCGATGATCGACTCCTCGGCCACCGCCGGCCAACCGGTGAGGCCCAGCTCGGCGGACACCACCCCCTCGTTCATCTGGGCGCCCTCGGTCAGCCGCGGCTCCTGGGCGTGCTGAGCGATGACGCCGTCGAAGGCCTTGACGTACTCCAGGGCACGGCGCATGAGCACCGGGTCCCAGACGCACAGACCGTCGTCGGAGAACACCCGCACCCGGGCCTGGGAGGTGGCCATCGCGCCGAGCTCGGCCAGCTGCTCCCCGGCCAGCCCGACGGTGACCGCCCCGACCGGGAACACATCGGTCCAGCCCGCCTGGCGCCCCAGGTGCCACACCTGCTCCACGACGCCGGCGGTGTCGGCGACCGGGGAGGTGTTGGCCATCGCGTGTACGGCGGTGAACCCGCCGGCGGCGGCCGCGCGGGTGCCGGACTCGACGGTCTCGGCGTCCTCCCGGCCGGGCTCGCGCAGGTGCGTGTGCAGGTCGACGAGGCCCGGCAGGGCGATGAGCCCGTCGGCCTCGAGGACGTGGGCATCGGCGGTGGCCTGGGCGGCGGCGTCCGGCCCGAGCGCGGCGATGACGCCGTCGGCGAGCAGCAGGTCGGTGGGCTCGCCCCCGAGTGGTGCAACGCCCCGGATGAGGTAGGTGGTCAAAGGTTCGCTCCCTGCGTCGTCGGCGCCGGTGCCCCGGCGAGGAGGTGGTAGAGGACGGCCATCCGCACGGCGACACCGTTGGCGACCTGCTCGACGATGGTCGAGCGGGGGCTGTCGGCAGCCTCGGCGGAGATCTCCAGGCCGCGGTTCATCGGGCCGGGGTGCATGACGATCGCGTGGTCGGGCAGCCGCGCGAGGCGGTCCCGGGTGAGGCCGTAGCGGCGGTGGTACTCCTGCGGCGAGGGGAAGAAGCCGCCCCCGGCGCTGGACATCCGCTCACGCTGCACCCGCAGCATCATCACGGCGTCGGGCTCGGTGGCCAGGGCGGCGTCGAGGTCGTAGTCGACGGCGGCCGGCCAGGTGTGCGCGCCCACCGGCACCAGCGTCGGCGGGGCCACCAGGGTGACCCGGGCACCGAGGGTGGTGAGGAGGTCGACGTTCGAGCGGGCCACCCGCGAGTGGAGCACGTCCCCGACGACGACGACGTGCAGCCCGGTGAGGTCCGCGCCGCGGGGTCCGGCGTTGCCGGCCCGGGCGGCGAGGTGGCTGCGCACCGTGAAGGCGTCCAGCAGCGCCTGGGTGGGGTGCTGGTGGGTGCCGTCGCCGGCGTTGACGACCGGGACGTCGATCCAGCCGGAGTGGGCGAGGCGGTGCGGCGCACCGGAGGCCTGGTGGCGGATCACCACGGCGTCGGCGCCCATCGCCTGGAGGGTCTGGGCGGTGTCCTTGAGCGACTCCCCCTTGGACACGCTCGAGCCCTTGGCGGCGAAGTTGATGACGTCGGCCGAGAGCCGCTTGGCGGCAGCCTCGAAGGAGATCCGGGTGCGGGTGGAGTCCTCGAAGAAGAGGTTGACCACCGTGCGCCCACGCAGGGTGGGCAGCTTGCGGATCTCGCGGGACTGGGTGGCGGCCAGCTCCTCGGCGGTGTCCAGGAGGGCCACGGCTGCGCTGCGGTCGAGGTCGGCGGTGGACAGCAGGTGCCTCACTGCCCCACCTCCGGCTTGACGATGGTCACGGCGTCCTCGCCGTCGATCTCCGCCAGGGTCACCGAGACGCGCTCGTGGCGGGAGGTGGGCAGGTTCTTGCCGACGTAGTCGGCCCGGATGGGCAGCTCCCGGTGCCCGCGGTCCACCAGCACCGCAAGCTGGACGCGAGCGGGGCGCCCGAGGTCGGACAGCGCGTCGAGGGCGGCCCGGATGGTGCGCCCGGAGTACAGGACGTCGTCGACCAGCACCACGGTGGCGCCGTCGACCCCGCCCGGGGGCAGCTCGGTGCGCAGCAGCGTGCGGGTGGGCTGGGAGCGCAGGTCGTCGCGGTACATCGTGGTGTCCAGCGTGCCGAGCTCCGCGGTCCCGCCGGCGGCGTGGACGCGTTCGTGCAGCCGCTGGGCGAGCGGCGCGCCGCGGGTGGGGATCCCGAGCAGGACGAGCGTCTCTGCAGGGTCGGTGCGCTCGAGGATCTCGTGGGAGATGCGGGTCAGTGCCCGGGAGATCTCCGGGGGGCCGAGGACATGGACGGCGCCGGTTTCGGGCACCGCAGGGCCGGTGGTCATCTGGCGGGCTCCTTCCCCGCCTCACGGGACGGGTCGTTAAAGGACGAGCAGATCGCCGCCATGCTACCGCCAACATCCGGGCGGGCCGGGATGCGCGCTGCTGTGACAGGCCTCACCCTGGAGACACGGTCGGTTACGGGCCCACTTCAGGACGAGTCATGTCCCAGCCCACCAGGAGCACCACCGTGACGCGCGGCCCGCACCAGTGGCTGGCGCTCCTCGTCGGTGCGGTCTTCCTCGTCATCGGGATCGTCGGGTTCTTCATCACCGGGTTCGAGGGCTGGACCGAGCACGACCACAGCCAGACACTGCTCGGCTTTGCCATCAACCCGGCGCACAACGTCGTCCACGTGCTCGTCGGGCTCCTGGGCGTCGTGCTGTGGCGCACCGCCAGCGGGGCGCGCACGTTCGGCTGGCTCCTGGTGATCGGCTACGGCGCGACGTTCATCTACGGCCTGTTCGTCGTCGACAACCCCGACGCCAACTTCCTCAACCTCAACTGGGCCGACAACTGGCTGCACCTGGCCTCGGTGGTCGCCGGCCTGGTGATCGCGCTGTGGCCCCGCCGGTCCGACGTGGCCACCGGAGCGGACCGCTGAGGGCCGCCGGTACCAGCCGGCGAACAGCATCACCGCGAGCAGGACCTCGGCGACGTCACCGCCGTAGTACATGAGCTGGGCCGCGGCTTGCTCCTGGGCTTCCCCGGCGTGCGAGCCGTGCCCCGCGTGCGCACCGGCACGCGCGTAGAGGAGCTTGGCCAGGTAGGCGTGTGCTCCGGCGGCCACGACAAGGACGGCGAGGCGGGTGGCCATCCCCGGGCGTCGCGGGGCGGGGTCGGGGCCGGCGATCGCCCACGTGTACAGGCAGCCGGCGAGGAGCAGGTGCACCAGGAGCAGCCCGTGCGCGGGCGGCACCCGCTGGGTGAGGCCGTAAAGCGGGGTGAGGTAGAGGACGAAGAGCGCACCGACGTTGAGCACCGCGGCGGTCACCGGATACCCGAGCACGTGCACGGGCGGACTGCGCAGGACCCCGGTGAGCGCGAGCTGTGCCCGCCGGGGCAGCGCACCGAGCGCCAGCGACACCGGCGCCGCAACAACCAGACCGAGCGGTGCGTACATCCCCACCAGGAGGTGCTGGGCCATGTGCGCCCGATGGTCGTGGTGGGCCAGCTCCATGAGGGGCGGGCTGAGCCCCACGGCGACCAGGCCCGCCCCGGCGAGCCACGCCGTCGTGCGCCACCGGCTCCACGGCGGCAGCGCAGGGCGCCGGCACCGCAGCGCGAGCAGGTACCCCGCGACCAGGCCACCCCCGACCGCCGCGGGGAGCCACCAGCTCATCCGCGCCCCTCGGCCACGCTCCGGCGCCCGCGCTGGGCCCGCCACAGGACGAGCAGCCCGACGGCGATGACGAGCAGACCCGCGCCCACCCAGGCGAGGTCGTAGGGCATGAGGTTCTCGACGTCGTACCGCACCTGGTGCAGTCGCAGCACCTTGTGGTTGACCACGCCGTCGAAGACCTGGAACCCGCCCGCGCCGAGCAGGAAGCCGGCCCACGTGTGGCCGGCGGCGAGCCTGCCGGAACGGGCGAGGTCGGTGAGCAGGAAGATCCCGGCGACGAGCATGACGAGCTCGGCGGCGTGCAGCAGGCCGTCGGACATCAGCCCGACCTGCGGTGTGGACCGGTCGTAGAAGTGGTGCCAGGCGAGGATCTGGTGGAAGACGATCTCGTCGATCGCCGCCATCATCCCGACACCGAGGAGCGCGCCGACCCACGCCGAGCGCCGGGGCACCTACACCGTCCCCGCCGCGCGGGCCTGCACCACCGCCTCGGCCGCGCCCTCCCGCCACGGCTCACCGTGCCCCGGCAGGACGACGCCCGCCCCTGTCTCCCCGATGGCGTCGAGGGTGCGCAGGTTCTGCTCGAAGTCCGCGGTCGCGGCGCCCGCGACGATCCGCGGGCCGGTGCGGGCCGTGTACGGGTCGAGGGTCACCAGCGCGTCGCCGCTGAGCACCGCGTCGCGGTCGGGCAGGTGGAGCGCGACGTGCCCGTAGGTGTGCCCCGGCGTCGCCAGCACGCGCGGGCGGCCCGGCAGCGGCAGCGTGGTACCTGTCTGCAGCTCCCGGACGTCGCGGACCCCGCGCACCCACAACGCCCCGGCGCCGGCGACCTTGAGGAGGATCGGCAGGGCGGCGGGGTGCTTGACCGGGTAGGCGGCGCGCGGGTTCTCGTGCGCGTAGCGATAGGGATGGGCGGCCAGGTGGTGGTCCGCCGCGTGCGCCCACACCGGCAGCCCCAGCCGTTGCTGGAGTCGCCGAGCCAGACCCACGTGGTCGAAGTGGGCGTGCGTGAGCACCAGCGCCCGCAGCTCGCTCGGCCGGCGCCCGATGGAGCGCAGCGCCTGCCCCAGCTGCCCCCACATCGCCGGCAGGCCGGCGTCGACGAGCGTGACGCCGTCGTCGTCCTCCACGAGGTAGCAGTTGACGTGGGCGCGCGAGACGAGGTGCACGCCGGGGGCCACTTCCCTGGCCGCCATCGAGATCACTCCCTGTTGAGCTTGTCCTGGACCGTGCCGGCGATCTTCTCCACCCGGTTGGGCACATCGGTGGTGCCGTAGATCCGGGCGTCGGGACGGGTGGGCGGGGGCATTGGCGCCGATGTCGTCGGGCCGTCGTGGTAAGTGTGCTCCCCCTTGCCGTCCAGCGAGGGGCCGCTGGCCCACGACCCGTCCTTGGCGTGCTCGCCGTCGGAGAAGTTCTGGTACTGGTAGGAGACCTCGGTGTGCTCCTTCTTCTGCGGGAAGTTGCTCGGCACGGGAAGCTCCTCCAGTCCGTCCGCCTTGAGCTCCTCGATGGCCCGCAGCCACTGATTCTGGTGCATCGTGTCCCTGGCCAGCAGGAAGGCGAGCATGTCCCGGATTCCGGGGTCGTCGGTCATGTGGTAGAGCCGGGCGACCTGGATGCGGCCCTGCATCTCGGCGTTGGCGTTGGACGTGAAGTCGGCCAGCAGGTTGCCGC
>Ga0209487_1004791_pt1 | contig 10280 bp, 6 predicted proteins | sample Poulit2012_FD_187524 | JGI IMG/M metagenome (GOLD analysis project Ga0209487, IMG submission 187524) | Agricultural soil microbial communities from Georgia to study Nitrogen management - Poultry litter 2012 (SPAdes) (version 2) | ecosystem: Environmental > Terrestrial > Soil > Agricultural land... | reverse complement strand
GGTTCGTGAAGCAATGGGAATGGTGTACGAGGTTTAGCCTCACCACCCGGACCGCTCTGGTATATTCTCAGGTCCCGGTCCAGCGGCGTGCCGTGAAGCCGTCGCATGTCAACACGCTTGCTCAAAGCAACCTATGGAGGAATACGAATGGGCTTCATCAAAGCATTCGCTGGCGCCGTCGGTGGCACCCTGGCTGATCAGTGGAAGGACTTCCTCGTCCCACCCGCCGGGCTCGCCCCCACCGCGGCGATCTTCCCGGCTGTCATGAAAGGCACGAACGCGGGGCGCGGTTCGAACACGAAGTCGTCCGAGCACATCATCACCAACGGGTCCCGGATCGTCGTGCCCGAGGGGTACGGGTTGCTCACGTTCCAGGACGGCCAGCTCACGGGCTTCGTCGCCGAGCCGGGCGGGTTCATCTGGGACTCCGAGGATCAGAACTCCAAGTCGGTCTTCGCGGGCGATGGAATCATCAGCCCGACCGTGACGACGTCGTGGGAACGGTTCAAGTTCGGCGGGCAACCGGGTTCTCAGCAGCTCGCCTTCTACGTGAACCTCAAGGAGATCCCGAACAACAAGTTCGGCACGCAGTCGGAGATCTACTGGGACGATGCCTACCTCGGCGCCCAGGTCGGCGCGATCACCCGCGGCACCTACACGATGCGGATCGTCGACCCGATCCTGTTCGTCAAACAGTTCGTGCCGCTCACCTACTACTCCGGGTCGCCGCAGGTCTTCGACTTCACCGACCTCGACAACGACGCGGCGAACCAGTTGTTCACCGAGGTGGTTTCCTGCCTCGCCCCCGCATTCTCCCTCTACACGAACGACCCCGATAAGGGGAACCGGATCTCTCGGATCCAGTCCGATTCCCTCGGCTTCGCCCAGTCGCTCAGCGCAGCGGTCGAGGAGGGCTATCAGTGGACCTCCGACCGCGGCCTGGTGATCGTCAAGGTCGCGATCCAATCGATCGAGTACGACGAGGACACTCGCACCCTCCTCTCCGACGTCAAGAAGGCCGACGCGTTGGCGGGCTCTCGCGGGAACTCCTTCATGCAGCAGGCTGCTGCGCGCGGGTTCCAAGCTGCGGGGGAAAACCCCTCCGGCGGCGGTGCCGGCATGGCGTTCATGGGGATGGGGATGGGCGCGGCCTCCGGCGCCGCGGGCGGCTTCCAGCAGCCCGGCTACCAGCATCCCGGCCAGGCCCAGATGCCCGGTCAGCAAGGCTACGGTCAGCAGCCCCCGCAACAGGGGTATGGCCAGCAACCCCAGCAACAGGGATACGGCCAACAGCCGCCACAACAGCAAGGCTACGGCCAGCCTCCCCAGCAGCAGCAACCGCAGCCCGAACAGCAGCAACCGCAACAGCCCCCGCAGGCGGAGGACCCAGTGGCGAAACTCGGCCAGCTCAAGCAGATGCTGGATCAGGGGCTCATCACCAATGAGGATTACGAAGCGGCAAAAGCCAAGGTTCTTGGCCTGTAGGTAGACGGATGAAACCTTACGAACAGCCGGCTGGGGCCGCGGGAGAACCCGCCGCCCCAGCAGTTCCAGCGCAGCCGGAAGCTCCCGCAGGCGGTAATTTTGCCGAGTACGGGGTTGCTCCTGCTGCGGGCCAGGCACCCGCGGCACCGAGCGAGGCAGGCGCCCCCGAGCGCGCCCCTGCGGGGGTTGCCGGCGGCGACCCTTCCGCTCCCCAAGTGATCCAGACGGACGCGGATTCCACCGACGGGCTCGTGAAATGTCTGCGCTGCGGCGCCACCGAGATCGCGCTCAACCCGGCGACCGGGAAACTTCGGTGCTCCTTCTGCCGGTTCGAGTGGGTGACGGATTCCGTCACCGAGAGCCTCAACCTCAATAGCGATATCAGTGCCCTCAAGGGCGTCGTCATCGGTTCCGGCGCCGCGGACATCACTCCCTCGACGGAGGAGATCCTCACGTTCAAGTGCTCCGCGTGCGGGGCCGAGGTCGTCATCGACACCGCCAGCAGCACCCAGGCGCGCTGCCACTGGTGCCGCAACAAGCTATCGATGAACCAGCAGATCCCCAACGGCGCTGTGCCGGACATGATCCTGCCGTTCGCGATGAAGAAACAAGACGCCGTGGAGAAGATCCGAAAGTTCGTGGGCAAACGGAAATTCTTCGCCCACCCCCGCTTTCGCCGGGAGTTCTCCCCCGAGAACGTCATGGGGGTGTACCTACCCTACGTCGTCGTCGACATCAACGCCCAAGCGACCCTGCGCGGGCAGGGCGAGCACACGACCCGCACCTACACCGTGCGGCGCAACGACAAGACCGAGCGCCGCTACGACGCGGACGTCTACGACGTGTGGCGGAAGTTCGACCTGCACGTTTCCGGGCTGACCGTCGAGTCCGCTGAGGAGCGCCGGGACCAGAACTTCCTGCACAACTCGAACAACGTCATCAACACCATCCTTCCCTTCGACATTGAAAACTCGGTGCGATACGACGCGAACTACCTCGCCGGGTTCACCTCCGAACGGCGGGACACCAATGTGGAGCAGCTCCAGCCGCTGGTGAAGACCCAGACGGGTGACATCGCCCGGTATAACGCGAACGGTACCCTCAAGTTCTACGACCGGGGCGTGCGCTGGGATCAGGAGCACCTCGACGTCGTTGGTGAACGGTGGCTGACGGCCTACCTGCCCGTGTGGCTGTACTCGTATCACGAGAAGCGCGCGGGTGGGAAGGAATTCCTGCACTACGTGGCAGTGAACGCCCGCACGGGCGAAACGATGGGCTCGGTCCCCTTGAATCAGCCGAAACTCCTCGCCGTCTCCGCACTCGTGGAGGTCCTGGGGATCATCGGGTTCTTCCTCTACCTGTTGGTGGCGTGATGGTTGACGTAGTTGTTCTTGCGGGAGATATTCTCGCCTCTTCCTCTGATGACGACGGCATCGGTCTTGGAGCGTTACTGCTTCTTTCCGGGTTCGTCTTCTACGCGTACGTCTTCTTCCGTTACCGCAACGCTGACAAGCGGCACATGCACGAATCGGAGACGAAATCCTCCGCTCACAACATGCAGGAGGCAGACCAGCGCGCCGGGTCGATCAAGGGAGTGCGCAACGCGCGAATGCGGGGCGCGAACAACCGCCAGGTCCAGGGCGCGCAGCAGTCGTTCGCGAATTCGGGCTTCACCGAGGCCGCGATCTCGAATATCACGGGCTCGCTGCTACGGAGGAAATAGCGGGGGCGTACGTGCGGCACCGGCCGTCCCGTTCTACGGACGGGCGATGAGGCCGAGTTCCGCTGAGGTCGCCATCGCCGAGTGGACCGGCACGATCCGCACGGTGTAGCCGAACGGGCCGGCTTCGCTCACCTCGCAGGAGGCCTGGAACTGGTGCCGGCCCGCCTCGTAGGTTTCGACGTGTTCCATCCTGATCGTGTGGAACTCGGTGAGGTCATCGTCATCGGAGACCCGACCGAAGTTGAGTTCCACCTGCACGTCCTGCGGTTGTAGGCCGCCTAGGCTCACGAAGGCTTTGATCGGCACCCGGGCGCCGACCTTGACCTGGTCGTGAGTTTCGGATTCCACGTGGTCGACCCGCACCGCGGGCCAGGCCTCGCGCAGATCGTTCTTCCACTCGGCCAGGTCGCGGGCCTCGTCAACGTTTGCTAGCCGGCGATGTGAGGCGGCGGTCGGGGTGTACAGGTCGGCGATGTAATCCTTCAACATCCGGGTCGCTTGCACCTTCGGACCGAGCGTGGCGAGGGTGTGGCGGACGCTTTCCAGCCACCGCTGGGGAATGCCGTCGGTGCGATCGTAGAAGCGAGGAACGACCGTGTTCTCAAGCAGGTCGTACAGCGCCGCGGCCTCCAGGTCGTCGCGCCGGTCGGGATCGTCGACGCCGTCGGCGGTGGGGATCGCCCAGCCGTTGCGGCCGTCGTACATCTCATCCCACCAGCCGTCGAGGATGGAGAGGTTGAGGCCGCCGTTGAGGGCGGACTTCATCCCCGAGGTGCCTGAGGCCTCGAGCGGGCGCAGCGGGTTGTTCAACCAGACGTCGCAGCCGGGCAGGAGGATCTGCGACATGTCCATGTCGTAGTTGGGCAGGAACACGATCCGCGAGCGCACCTGCGGGTCGTCTGCGAATTCCACCAGCCGTTGGATGAGCTGGATCCCCGGCTCGTCGGCGGGGTGGGATTTACCGGCGACGATGATTTGAATCGGGCGATCCGGATCCAGAAGGAGACGGCGGAGACGTTCGGGATCGCGGAGCATGAGCGTGAGGCGTTTGTAGGTGGGCACGCGGCGGGCGAAACCGATGGTGAGCGTGTTCTCCTCGAGCACCCCTTCGACCCAGCCGAGTTCGGCGGGGGTCGCCCCGCGTTCGACCCAGGAGTCATACACCCGCATGCGAGCCTCGGCCACGAGGCGGGCGCGCATCTGGTTGCGCAGCTCCCACAGCGTGGGGTCGTCGATGAGGTTCTTATCGCGCCAGCCGGTGCCGCCCTCGGTCTGCGCGTCGGTGAAGCATTCCGCCTGCGCTTCGGCGAACATCGGATCCACCCACGTGCCCGCGTGCACGCCATTGGTGACGGAGGTGATCGGCACCTCCCCCTGCTCGAACCCTCGCCAGAGCTGGTGGAACATCCCGCGGGAGACCTCGCCGTGGAGCTTCGATACTCCGTTCGCGCGTTTGGCCATCCGCAGGCCCATCACCGCCATGTTGAATACGCCCGGGTCACCGCCCTCGTAGTTCTCGGCTCCGAGGGCGAGGATCGCATCGACGTCGACTCCCGGCACCTGCGCGGAGCCGGAGAAGTAGTTGCGCACGAGGTTGATGTCGAAACGGTCGATCCCCGCCGGCACGGGCGTGTGGGTGGTGAACACCGTGCCGGCGCGCACCGCTTCGATCGCGGCCGGCAGACCCGCGCCGTGGACGCCGATATGTTCGCGGATGCGTTCCACCCCGAGGAAACCGGCATGCCCTTCGTTGCAGTGATACACCTCGGGTGCCGGGGCTCCGGTGAGGCGGGAGAACACCCGCAGCGCCTTCACTCCGCCCATGCCGAGCAGGAGTTCTTGCTGCAGCCGGTGCTCGCTCGCGCCGCCGTACAACCGGTCGGTCACCCGGCGGGCGGCGTCGTCGTTCTCCATGACCGCCGAGTCGAGGAGCAGGAGCGGCACGCGCCCGACGTCGGCCCGCCAGATCTGCGCGGCGAGTACCCGCCCGCCCGGCAGGGCGAGGCGCACGAGGGCGGGCGCGCCGTCGTCCTCACGCAGGAGGGTGAGGGGGAGGTTGTCCGGGTCGACGACGGGGTAGGTCTCCGCCTGCCACCCCTCGCGGGTGAGGGACTGGCGGAAATAGCCCGCGCCGTATAGAAGGCCGACCCCGATGATCGGGGCGCCCAGATCCGAGGCGCTCTTGAGGTGGTCGCCCGCGAGGATCCCGAGCCCGCCGGAATACTGCGGGAGGGCGCCCGTGATCCCGAATTCCGCGGAGAAGTACGCGATCGAGGCGGGCAACGCCGCCTCCCCGGCGCTCTCGCGCCGGCGCTGTTCTCCCTGGTACCACCGCGGCCCGCTGAGGTAGGCCTCCAGGTCCTGCGCGTGGCGGCCCACGCGGGCGACGAACGAGACGTCGCGCGCGAGCGCGTCGAGTTTCTTGCTGCTCAGGCGGCCGAGCAACTTCACCGGATCGTGCCCCGCGGCCGCCCACAGTTCCGTGTCGATCGAGGCGAACAGTTCCCGGGTGGGCGCGTGCCAGGACCACCGGAGATTCACCGCCAATGGGTGCAGCGAAGCGAGCGCCTCGGGCAAGACGGGACGGACGGTAAACCGGCGAATAGCTTTCACAGGGCTGAGTGTACTCGGGGGCCGCGGCAAAAGAATCCTTGCTGCAACCGAGGACGAATCGGGTTTTGATCGGTAGGTTCTAGGTGTGAGCACTTCATTCTTCCCTCCCGATGGACCGGCCCCCGCCCCTGCTCCCCCCGCGCCGATCGGCCGGATTCCAGTGGTCGACGTGTTCCCGGTCATCGAGGGCGGCCGCTGGCCCGCCAAAGCCGTGGTCGGGGAAGTGATTCCGGTGCGGGCAACGGTGTTTCGTGACGGCCACGAGCACGTCGGCGGTTCGGTCGTGCTCATCGATCCCCGCGGCGAGGAACGCCCGCCGGTCTCGATGCGCGAGATCGCACCGGGGCTCGACGTCTGGCAAGCCCGCGTCGCCCCCGACGTGGAGGGTCGCTGGCGGTTCCGGGTGGAAGGCTGGTCGAACCCCTACTCCACGTGGCGCAAGGACGCCTCGGTGAAGATCGACGCGGGCGTCGACGTCGAAGTGATGCTCACCGAAGGGGCACTGCTGCTGCGCCGCGCCGCCGAGCAGCCCGGCCTCCCGCCCCGGGCGATCACTGCGCTGCTCGATGGTGCCGCCGGGCTCGACGACGACGCCCGCCCCGCTCACGCCCGTCTCGCCGCCGGCATCGACCCGAGTATCGGCGAGATCTTTCGGGAGTTTCCCCTTCGTGATCTCCTCAGCGCATCCGCGGAATATCCTCTCATCGTGCACCGCAAGGAGGCGCTGTTCGCCTCCTGGTACGAATTCTTCCCACGTTCCGAAGGCGCGCATCAGCGCGAGGATGGCACTTGGGTCTCGGGCACCTTCGCAACTGCGGCGAAGCGGTTGCCGGGGATCGCGCAGATGGGTTTCGACGTCGTCTATCTCACCCCGATCCACCCGATCGGCCGCACCCACCGCAAGGGCCGCAACAACACGCTCACCGCCCTACCGGGCGACCCTGGTTCCCCCTACGGGATCGGTTCTCCTGCCGGGGGGCACGACGCCGTTCATCCGGACCTGGGCACGAAGAAGGATTTCGTTTCCTTCGTCGCCCGGGCGCGGGAACTGGGCATGGAGGTCGCGTTGGACATCGCGCTGCAGGCCTCCCCGGATCACCCGTGGGTGGCCGAGCACCCGGACTGGTTCACGATCCGCGCCGATGGTTCGATCGCGTATGCGGAGAACCCGCCGAAGAAATACCAGGACATCTACCCGGTGAACTTCGATAACGACCCGGAAGGGATCTATGCGGAGATCCACCGGATCCTCAAGGAGTGGATCGACCTGGGCGTGACCGCCTTCCGGGTGGATAATCCCCACACGAAGCCGTTGCCGTTCTGGGAGCGGCTCCTGGCCGACATCGCCGCGGAGCATCCCCACGTGCTGTTCCTCTCCGAGGCGTTCACGAAACCCGCGATGATGAAAACCCTCGCGACGATCGGTTTCCACCAGTCCTACACGTACTTCACCTGGCGCAACTCCAAGGAGGAGGTAGCCGATTACCTCGCAGAGGTGAGCGGGGATCAGTCGGCGGTCATGCGGCCCTCGTTCTGGCCCACCACCCACGACATCCTCACCCCCTACATGCAGCAGGGGGGCGTACCTGCCTTCGCGATCCGCGCGATCCTCGCGGCGACGGGCTCCCCGCTGTGGGGCATCTACTCCGGGTACGAGTTCGCCGAGTCGGTGGCCCGTCCGGGTGCGGAGGAGCAGATCGATAACGAGAAGTACGAGTACCGCCCGCGCGATTGGCAGGCGGCAAACGAGATCGGGATCTCCGATCTGCTCACCCGGTTGAACGCGATCCGCCGCGAGCACCCCGCCCTGCACCAGCTGCGTAACCTCACGGTGCAGCATTCCTCGAACGAGGCGATCCTCGCCTTCTCCAAGCACCTGCCCGCCCGCTTCCACCCCGAGGGGCGAAACGAGACGATCATCGTCGTCCTCACCCTCGATCCGTTCACCGAACGCGAAGGAATGGTGTTCTTCGACATGGCCGCCCTGGGGCTGCCTGAAGACGCCGCGTTCGAGGCCCGTGACCTGCTCGGCGGCGAGGTGTACACGTGGGGCCGAGAAGCCTTCGTTCGGCTTCATCCCCACCACACTGCTGCGCACATCGTCTCTGTTCGCCCGATTGGGGAAAGCTCATGGCTCACCTAAGATCCCTGCCCACCGACCTTCTCGACCGGGTCGCCCAGGGCAGCCACTACGCGCCGCATGACGTGCTCGGAGCGCACCGGAGTGAAGGCAGCGTCATCCTGCGAACCGTGCGCCACCTCGCCGAGAGCGTGACCTTCCATATCGGCGGCGAAGAGATCCCCGCGAGGCACGAACACCGCGGGATCTGGGTCGCGGAGATCCCCGGCGAGGAGATCCCCGGCTACGAGGTCGAGGCTCGCTACGAGGACGGCAGCCGCACCCGCAGCTGCGATCCGTACCAGTTCCTCCCCACCCTGGGGGAGATCGATCTCCACCTCATCGGCGAGGGCAGGCACGAGCACCTGTGGAGGGTGCTCGGCGCGCACCCGCGGGAACTGGACGCCCCGGGAACCGGGCAGCAGGTGCAGGGAACCTCGTTCGCGGTGTGGGCCCCCAATGCCCGCGCGGTGCAGGTGATCGGCGATTTCAACGGGTGGGACGGCGCTGGGAGCTCCATGCGGACCCTCGGGAATTCCGGGGTGTGGGAAGTGTTCATCCCCGGGGTGAAGGCCGGGGCGTTATACAAATTCAACATCTGTTACGCCGACGGCTCCTGGAACGCCAAAGCTGACCCCCTTGCGCGCGCTACCGAGGTGCCGCCGGCGACCGCCTCGATCGTCACCGCATCGACCTTCGCGTGGAGCGACACGCAATGGCTCACCGACCGGGCCGAGGCGAACCCCCACACCGGGCCGATGAGTGTGTACGAGGTGCACCTGGGTTCCTGGCGGCAAGGATTGAACTACCGAGAATTGGCCCAAGAGCTCGTGGAGTACGTGACGTGGATGGGCTTCACCCACGTCGAATTCCTCCCCGTCGCTGAGCACCCTTACGGGCCCTCCTGGGGATACCAGGTGACCTCCTACTACGCCCCCACCTCCCGCTTCGGTTCCCCCGACGAGTTCCGCTACCTCATCAACGCGCTGCACGAAGCGGAGATCGGAGTGTTCCTCGACTGGGTGCCCGCGCACTTCCCGCGAGATTCCTGGGCGCTCGCGAGGTTCGACGGCACCGCGCTGTATGAGCACCCGGACCCCCTCCGCGGGGAACACACCGATTGGGGCACCCTCATTTTCGACTTCGGCCGGCCCGAGGTGCGGAACTTCCTCGTTGCCAACGCCCTGTATTGGCTGGAGGAATTCCACATCGATGGGCTCCGGGTCGACGCTGTCGCCTCGATGCTCTACCTCGACTATTCTCGCCAGCCCGGCCAATGGCGGCCGAACGTTCGCGGCGGGCGGGAGAACCTCGAGGCGATCGAGTTCCTGCAGGAGACGACCGCGACCGCCTACCGCCGATTTCCCGGCATCATCATGATGGCCGAAGAATCCACCGCCTGGCCGGGGGTGACCGCGCCGACGTCGGTGGGCGGGCTCGGGTTCGGCCTGAAATGGAACATGGGGTGGATGAACGACACGCTGCGGTACCTCGCCGAAGCGCCGATCAACCGCCGCTATCACCACGGCGGGTTGACCTTCTCCCTCGTTTACGCCTTCTCCGAGCAGTTCATCCTGCCGCTCTCACACGATGAGGTGGTGCACGGCAAGGGCTCCCTGTTGCAGAAGATGCCCGGGGACCGCTGGCAGCAGCTCGCCGGGCTGCGGGCCCTGTTCGCCTACCAATGGACCCATCCGGGAAAGAAGCTTCTGTTCATGGGGGGCGAGTTCGGCCAGGAACACGAATGGGCCGAATCCCAGAGCCTGCAGTGGGAGATTTCCGAAGAAGCGGGGCACGCGGGGGTACGCCAGCTCGTTCGCGACCTCAATCGGGTCTACGCCCAACACGCCGCGCTGTGGGCGGATGACTTCACCCAGGCCGGCTTCACGTGGCTGGTTGCGGGCGACGGTGACCACAACGTCATTGCCTACCTTCGCGAGGGTGAGAGTTCACAGGTCGCGATTGCGGTGAATTTCGCGGGTACCCCCCACGAGAATTATCGCCTCCCCCTCCCCCGCACGGGCCAGTGGCGCGAGATCCTCAACACGGATGCGCCCGCCTACGGCGGATCAGGAGTGGGCAACCTCGGCATGGTGACGGCCAAGGAAGGGCCCCACGATGGGTTCCCCGCCTCCGCGTTGGTGCAACTCCCCCCGCTCGGGGCCCTGATGTTCGTCCACGCCGAGGAAGACGCGTAGAGGCGCTCGGGGTTCCTCAGAAGAGGGCGAGCGCGAGTTTCTTCCGCGCCTCAGCAACGTCCGGAGAACCTTCTGGGGCGAGCAGGAACAACTCCACCAGACGGTTCTCCGGACGTTGCTGAGGCGCGGAAGAAACTCGCGC
>Ga0209487_1004790_pt1 | contig 10280 bp, 19 predicted proteins | sample Poulit2012_FD_187524 | JGI IMG/M metagenome (GOLD analysis project Ga0209487, IMG submission 187524) | Agricultural soil microbial communities from Georgia to study Nitrogen management - Poultry litter 2012 (SPAdes) (version 2) | ecosystem: Environmental > Terrestrial > Soil > Agricultural land... | reverse complement strand
GTGCTTTAGGAATCGGTCTTTTCCAAATTTCAACCTCCCCCCCCGTCATTTCCCCGCTCCATCCCACACTTCACCAGCCATTTCTGCCTTGGTTTTGTCCTTATGGCACTCAATACAAAGCACTTGGCTGTTCTCTTCCGTATCCGGTCCACCTTGGCTTAGGGGAATGATGTGATCCAACTCAAAGCCCCAGGGGTAATCAGTCAACTCCCTACATGCCTTGCAGTGGGGGTCTTCTGCCCACAACTTCAATCGCCTTTTGGTACGCACTGACTCCGGTGCCCGCATGTGTGCGCTACCGCCAGCGCTTGATCGTGCAGGGGTCAGGCTGCGTATCGTTGGCTTGAGCCTGCGAAGCTTTATACCTGACACCTGTCACCTGCCATCGAGTGTTTGAAATCCCGGCTCGTCATCGTCGTTATCATCAGCCGTCTGCGCCTCAACCAGAGCAGCTATCGCGTTCGCCTGCAGCCGGATCGCTTCCGACAATTCCTGCATGGCCTGTGATGCCTTGTTGTGTGTCTCGATGCTCATCTGCAATAGCGTCATAAAGTCGCTGATGTTCGGCTGATCTGGCTCGTTTGCCATTCGGAGTACGTGGCTCTCTGGCCCTTGCCGCCCGTTCGATAAGTTTCTTAGCTCGTTCACGTGCAATCCTTGCGTATTTGCTCATTAGTTCTCGCCTCCTGGCGCATCCTCCGCAAGCCATCTAAACCCACGCCGATATGATCCAGCCGATAAATAAGGACACCACTGCAACCATCGGCGGCGCTACGATAATGTTCCGAGCCGCTTGGTTAAACCCCGACCTATCCTTGTTGAGGTCAATCTTGATGGTAATAAGGCGCACGACCAGCATTAGACCGTAAGCCTGCACAACAGTAATAGGCGCCAAGCCAAACATAGGGACGATGATCCAGCCCCATAGAACTGATAGGGCCATCCCCAGCCACAGCGCAGACCACGCAGCAGAAACAGTGATGATCAGCAGCAATACAGCGCATGCACCAAAGAGTGTTGATATGGAATTTATAAATTTCATTGTTTTGGTTTCTCCCAGCCAAAGCCGGGCTTGTATGTGTAGGCGTCCACCTCTTTCATCTGAATTGCTTTGCGCCGCGCATGGCGCCAGTGCGCTGCTTTGATCGTTGCGATGCATCCAGCGTGGGGGCCGCATCCTAATATCAGTCGGCCCTCGTCCTCGTACAGCGTGAATAACTTCATGCGATCTTAGCCCGTGCGCACGTAGCAGACAGGACATGCAGACCAACCTCTTTGAGCCTTACTGCTTTACGCGCCTCCGCCATGCACTTCGTAGGCTCGATGGATCGACCCATCTGCTTTGTTACGGTGATAACACTGCCATCATGAAACAGCAGCAGGATAGTAAGAATCCACATGCCACGCCCCAAAAAGAAAGCCCGCCGAATCACGGAGACTCAGGCGGGCTGAAATGCCGAATGAACGACATGGAGGAGACAACAGGAATTAAAAAATCCCCGCGATTTCTCGAAGGGATTGTGTGTTCTGTGGGCGCAACTGTGGCACCGACACACCTATCGTAACTGTTTATATATCCGCTGTCAACCCCTACATCTATTTGTCGCCGTAGTAATCGACGATTATCTTTCCTATACCCCATAGTGTGATGTATGACGTGGCCACAACCGCCACGCCGACTATCACTAAGATTGCCATCGCGCCCCACACATACAACGATGCCAATAAGAGAGCCACAATCAAAAACGGCAACAACAACAATATTGCGTTTTTAGGTGTTTTTTTCATCTCACTAACCCCTTTCGTTTCAGTAGCGGCCACAACGCCAGCTTCGCTTCCTGGTACTTCGCATGCTGTTCCTCAATGCTCGGGTTCCCGTGTGCTGCCGCACCCGCTTTCTTGTTGCGAAAATGAACGCCGATTGCAGCCCGTTGCAGGTAATGCAATTCATCGACACACGAGCCTACTGCCTCAGCCGTGATCTTGTTCAGCTTGGCGTCCCTGTCGTCGCCGGTGTCATGCACCTTGCCTGGGTCGTGCCCCCTGCAGCTTGGCGATACGCGCGGCGCTCCGAGTGCTGGCCTGTATGAGTCCTCATAATCAAACCAAACGCTGAGGAGTTCTTCAACCTGTTGCGATTCATCTTGCGTCATAGATTCCCCTTCAAATAACGCTTCTAGTGATTCCCTTGCCCTGACCTGCCTACCCTGCCTTGATCTGGCCTGTCGCTCCTGCTTGCGCTCCAGCACGAGCATCGGGTCCATGTAATTGATTCGCTCATAAGCCATCACGCCACCATCACGCATCATAACGACCGCCAAGATTAGCGCGGTTACCAATGCCTTTTAGCGTTGCCAGGCTGTGCGGGTATAGTTTTTCCGTTCGTTCCAGATTTCTTATCATCGATCTGCAAGGCTTGTATTCGCCCTGCTTTGCCAAGGGGACGCGTTCCGCCGGTTGTGCGGCGATGAGTGGCGTATCGTCCTGGCTGGGTAGCCACGACAGCCATTCTAGCGCGGCGTCCTTGTTATATACCAGCTGGCGCGCGTTGTTTACAAACAGCACCTCTGGAAACTTCGGATCAGTCTTGGCGCGAACCCGTAGCGCGTCAAGGGTCAGCCCCGACAAGTCGCACAACCGGCGTTCGGTAAAGTGTATTTTTCTGTTGAATTTCATTTTTCCCCCATGTAAAAATCAATAATGTCTCTAACTGGGTCGTCACTACAGCAATAAATAGCGTCAGTTTCAGAAGATATTATTTTCCTGTACTCAATGTTCCCATACTGAATGGGGGTGGGAAACACAAATCTTTCCACTTCCACAAAGCTTGCCACTTCGTTCAATACTGGAAAACTTATAAACTCCGTAAACTCACGCATGGCTATTTTTTCGCCGTGGTGCGGTCCTCCGACCATGTGTGCTGTTTTCATTTTACGATCCTGTAGGCGATGATGTCAGATGAGCTTCCATCGTTTTCCCAATATAGATCTTTTACCATACACGCATCCGCCGTCATCCCGTCCTTAAAAAGAACCTCAACCGGGGTGACGCCAGATAACCCGATGGGCCCCATCCAACCTTTCCCATTCCACGGTTTCCATCCCGTATCGTCGTCATTCTTCAAAACATCCTCTCGACTTTCTTTGTCTGGCAGACGATCAACATGCGCCGCTTCCCCCGCCAAAGCGAAGTAAGCTGCGCCATCGGTGTAGCAATCTTCGTGATAATCACCCTGCTGACTGCGCACAGCTTTCAAAACGGCCATAAACAGCCAGCCTTGTTCTTCGGTCATTCTTACGCCAGTAATCGCGCTAAAAGCCTCTACTGTCGCCGACATACTGCGCTCCCCTTCTGGCTTGTCGTACGTTGCTGCACGGTCGTCCATGTGCTGTTGGGCCGCTTGTAGTATTTCGTGTGCTGTTGTCATCTCACCGACCCGTTGTTGATAATAACCTGCGTCGCCTTCTGATTCGTGAAAGCCCAAATCAGCGCCACCAGCCAGATGATGAGTGTCCACCCCAGTAGGGCGTTCGTCAGCACAATGGGGATCACGTTGTGGTGTTTGCGCACGATGGCGATCAAACTTGGCAGGAAATACGCGCTAAGAGTGAGTAGGGTTATGAAAATGTGTTCCATGATTATTCGTCCTTAACAAAAGCACCGCCCGCGACCATGTGGCCGGTGCGGGCAGACAGTATTTTCCACACAGCGGACATTGACTTGTTAAGGTCGATGCGCTCCATGTGGGCGTAGTTAATCAGGCATACGATGGTGTCGATCAGGCCATCGGCTTTTTCTGATGTGTCGTCTTTTATGTGCGCATCCGCCAACTCACCCAACTCGGACAACGCCTTCAACAACTGCGCCTCCGCCGTGCTGTGCTCATAAATCCCGCGCTCTGCTGCCCAGGCTTCTACGTTTTGTTTGAATTCGTCGAATGTCATCGCTGCCTATCCTCATAAACATAAACCAACACCCCATCCTCTCGCTCATGAGAAAACACGTACCAGTTCCCGTTTTGAGTGATGATCGTCTTGACTGCCTTGAAAGGGCGCTCTGTGGTGCCGTCATCGGGGCCGCCGGTTAGTAGAGCGTGCCGCTGTCCCGTTTTCGTGGTCATGGCTATCTACCCCTCACCTGCGCCGCGATCGTCGCTTGTGCGGGCTGTAGTGGCGTCCTGCGGGTATTCTGTAACCGCCTTTCGCACCCCCGCCGACAAATTCCCCTTTCCAATGCGGCGCGCCTTGTCGATTACCGCTTCAGTCAGCATCAGGTTGCGCGGCATGGGGTTTACCAGTTTGTGCTTGGGGCCGATTTTTTGGGTTGGTTTTGTCATGCTGTTGTATTTCCTTGTTTGTTGAGTCATTGATGTAATTATACATACACATAAGAACATAGCAAGGATTATTTTGTAACCAGCCGCATATCCCAACAACGCGCCGCGCCGTCGTAGGGGGGTGTATATCTATATATACACCCCCCCCAACGCCGCCGCATGTGGAAATTGTGGGGGAGAGGTATAAAAAAACATATGTCGCGACGTTGCCTGATTGTTCCATAACATATTGATTCTAAAGAAAAATATGCTTCTGCATTGTGGGGATTACCCCAAAACCGCCGCACGCCGCCGCAACCAAAAACGTGGGGGGAAACGGAATGTCGCGGCGGCGGCCATATCCCCACACTACTGAACCTCATATCTGGGCTTGCCGTTCGGTGCTTTTCCATCCCGATGGATGCGTCCTTTGTTGATTAACTGATCAACCGCTTTGCGATAGCGATCTCTTTTCTGGCGCTGCGATAACTCCCCCAGCTCTTCATAAAATGCCTCGCGCATAGATTCATCGTATGGTTTCACTACTCCCATATCTTCAATTATCTCCCACAGCATAGCCTCATCTTCCGACATTTCGCCAAGCGCTACCCCTTCCTCAATCATACTCATGGTGCGCGGCACCAGGCTGGTAACAGGCCGCCCGTGGCGGTCATGGACGCCCTCGATGGTGACTTTATCCAGCTTTAGTCGAACCGGATCAAACGCCTCGCTGTCTTTGCTCTTAGTGTTTTCTAGCTCAACAACTAGAGTTCCAGTCTTTTTGATGGTGATCTCACTGTCAAGCGCAGCAAAAAACGCGCTACTCCCCCTAGCTCGTTGCTGCTCACCATGCCCCGTGTGGTGGATGATCTGCACCGCGCAGCCAAGGCGCTGCCGTATAGTCTCTACGCCGCGCATAAGCGCTGCCATTGCTGTAGCGCTGTTTTCTTCGCCCTGCATCACGCGGTTCAACGTATCTAGTATTACCATCTTTATTGGCTGTTCAATACGCCGTGCAAGCTCTGCAAGCGTTTCACTAACTAGTGCTGCATCCGCTTGGTCGTCAATAATTGGCGCATCTAGAATCATATGCAGCTTTGGCACGTCTTGCATGCCGTGCTGCTGCGCCCATGCCAATACCCGCTTATCAATACCGCCCCCGCCCTCTGCGGCCACGTATACGACACTTCCAGGGTTATCGACCATGTGGCCGTGCCACTCTAAACCGCTGGCAATAGAGCACGCCATATCAACCGCTATAAAGGATTTCCCAACGCCTGAGCCGCCCACCAAAGAAACCACGCCCCCAGCGGGGACAATATCGGTGATAACCCACGGCTGCGCCGCCATGCGTTGTACGCGCTCCAGGCGCGATTCCAGCAGTGTGTCCAGCCACATCTGGTGACGCGCTTTTGGTGGTGCCGGTTCGTCGTCTGGCGCGTCCGAGCCATCGTAGTCAAAGGTAACCGGCTCCTGCCATCCGCTTTGTGTGGCGTACTTGTGCAGCGTGCCGTACCCCACCTTGGTGGCAGACTTACCGAAACTATGCCAACGCCGGTCAAGCACGTCACGCCCTGGGTACTTTTTGCCGCGCTTGCTCCACTGGTTCCATATCTCAAAGCCCGTGCCGCCGGTGACTTCATGTAGCGCCATGCCCACGCGCACCCACTCATCATGACCACAATCTGGGTCGATGCCCTTGATCATCTTGGTCAGGTCATCGTCCGTGACATCGATCTGCTCACCGGATAAGCTAGTTCTGTGCGCGTCCGGTCGGCGCAGTAGATCGATAAGCGCGCCCGGCGCTGGGGATATTTCAGCTGGGCTTGTGCCAACCACCATATCGTATGTGTGCCCGCTTGCGTGTAACGAGCCTGGGCCGACGACATAGCCTGACGATTTCACGTCCACGCCTTTGTACTGTGGCAGCGACTGCACAAGAGACACACCGGCGGGCGCTTTGAAATAAATATGCTTGCCGCCATCTTTTCGTCCTGTCTCTACGATGACGTTTGCGCCCGCTATCTCTGGCACGTCCGCGACCAGTTTGGCATAACCTTCTTCGCCGCCGTTGCGTGGGTCTATATCTATGACGAGTAAGCCGTCCGACACAATGATGCCATATCCGCTTTCCATCCAGCCCAGATCATCAAAATTGTCTAGTTGCTCATCGTCCCATACAGGCGTGTGCTGCCAGTTGTTTAGGGCGGGGTGCTTGCCAGCCGCTTTACAGCCTTCCTCGTTGCACCCGCATGTTCCGTCCGGGTTTATTGGGTGCAGCGGGAACACGCGGTAGCCGCACTCTATCCAGTCTCGGTAGCTCATTTTTTATCATCGCCTACTTTTAATTTTCCGTTTGTCTTGATCTGCAATTCGTACTGACGAGCAAGCGGCACGTATTCGCCCCACCTATATATAGAGTGCGGCCACATATCGAGCGCAGCAGCAAGCTTTTTGATGTCGCCAAAGTAGGCAATCGCGTCCTTGGTTTTCATTTAATTAACTCCGTTGTTGATTAACTTGTTGACATCATAACAACAGTGGTGTACATTATCAACCGTGGATAGAGAAAGAGCAACGGCGCACGTCCACGCGCCATAACCCAATGAGGTATTCAAATGAGTGTTTTATCTACTATTAGCAAGCCGGACGACAGACCGGCGATTGTCACAATTCTTGGTGACTCAGGCCTGGGCAAAACAAGCCTTGCCTGCACATTCCCACAGCCGATTGTTATTCGCGCAGAAGATGGCTTGTCAGCGATTCCTGCGGAGCAGCGCCCTGACGCATTCCCAGTTATCCAGTCTGTGGACGACGTATGGGAACAGTTGATGGCGTTGATTAAAGAAGAGCACGAGTATAAAACAGTGATCGTGGACAGCGTGACCGCTCTGGAGCGCCTTTTTATTCAGCACGTGATCGATAGCGATCCTAAAAACCCGCGGTCAATCAACCAGGCTATGGGAGGCTATGGCGCAGGTCTAGCAGCAGTAGCGACCATGCATCAGCGGGTGCGAAAAGCGTGCGGAATGTTGAATGAACGTAAAGGCATGCACGTGGTGTTTGTGGCGCATGCCGACACGGAGACGGTAGAACTTCCAGACCAAGACCCCTACACGCGCTATAGCTTGCGCCTGGGCAAGCGCAGCGTTGCGCCCTACGTGGACGACAGTGACGTAGTGGGGTTCTTAAAACTGCAAACCTTTACCACTGGAGAAGGCGAACGCAAAAAAGCCATGTCGGATGGCACTCGCTTGCTTGTGTGCTATGCCACAGCAAGCAACGTATCTAAGAATCGTTTTGGAATTGAAGATGATATTGTCTTTGAACCAAATAAAAACCCCTTTGCTGGCATTTTGCCCGCACTTTAATCTATTGGAGATAGTGATATGTCATTTTGGAACGACGAACAGCGTAATACGGGCGGTTCTTTCGAGTCGGGCGGCGGGGACTTTGAGCCCATCCCTGCAAACACAGGGTGTATTGCCGCAATCAAACAAGCTGGATGGGCAGATTACGAAGGCGACTGGTACATCAATATCCAATGGCAGGTTTTAAAGCCTGAGCAATACAAGAATCGGGTTATCTTCCAGAAGATTCGTGTGCTTGATAATGATCCTGCAAAAGCAGACCGCGCCAAACGCATGTTGGCCGCGATTGATACTAATGCAGGAGGAAAGTTGTTACAGCTTTCGCACGAGCCGACAGACCACGATCTGGCATCCGCGCTGACCGGTAAAATCCAGGCGATCAAATTGCAGGTATGGGAGCTGGAGGTTGACGGGCAGCAACGCAGCGGCAACTGGGTGTCAGCGGTTGCTCCTTCTAAGGGGGCGGCGCAGCCTACGCCGGTGGTGGCTCCTGCACCGGCAATGGCCGACATGGACGACGACATACCGTTTTGATGAATAACACGCGCCCCCTCGTGGGGCGCATACAAGGAGATGGCATGAAACAGCAAACCAAAGAATGGCACAACGCCCGCGTCGGCAAGTTAACGGCAAGCCGTGCCGGTGCCGCGCTTGGCGTAAACCCATGGCAAAAGCCCGATGACTTGATTCGCGCAATGGTGCGTGAGGCTCACGGCGCGGAGCCAGAATTTTCTGGGAACGTCGCAACCCGCTGGGGAAATGACCACGAGCCGCTGGCAGTGCTTGACTACATGAGCGAGACAGGGGTCAATGTGGTAGAAGCGGGGTTTTATATACACCCTGAACACGACTGGCTGGGCGCATCCCCCGATGGCTTTGTTGGCGATGACGGAATGATTGAGGTGAAGTGCCCTTTTTCCTTACGTAATGGTGGGGAGTTCAAATCATTATCGGAGCAGCCACACTACTACGCACAGGTGCAGGTACAGCTAGCAGTCACGGGGCGCAAGTGGTGTGATTTTTACCAGTGGGCACCACACAGCACCAGCGCTGAGAGAGTTGAGCTTAACCCCCAGTGGTGGGCAGAAAACCTGCCGCGCCTGCATGAGTTCTACCAGCGTTATTTAGAAGAGCTAAACAATCCTACGCACCTAGTAGAGCGCACCAAGATAATCAATGGTAAGCGTTATGAGGAGCTGCTGGCCAGATACGATGAGCTTAGGCGCATACAAGACAACGCCAGGGCCGAGCAGAAAGAAATCCTAGAAGCACTGGTAGAAGCCGCTGGCGGGACAAGCGCAGAAATATGCGGCAGGAAGCTAACGAAAGTAGAGCGAAAAGGGAGCGTATCGTACGCCAAGGTTGTCGCTGAAAAGCTGCCGGACTTGGATTTAACGCCGTGGACGGGCAAGCCGGGCGTAAGTTGGAGGCTGACATGAGCAAGACATTAAAAGAAAAAATCTACACCACGATAGTGGCACAGGGTGGCAGCGTCACGTTCGTGTACCTAGCCCGCCTAGAGGGGTTCGCGGGGGACTACGAGTTAGCCTATGCGCCTAACTGCGTGCTGTGGCGCGGCATATCAGAAGAGGCGGTCACTGTGCTCAGGGAGCTCATAAACGAGGGCAGGGTTCGATTCCGTCCTGTCACGGCAATGCTGTATTTTTATGACGGCACATCTTTGGCGCTCCCAATCACCGACAAGCCGGAACCACACGATAATCCCCACTGGCTGCCCGTCGCATTCTGGCCGGGTGAGGAGGTAGAGACATGAGCATCACAAAAACCTGTGACTACTGCCACCGCCCTGCGCGTGTAGTGTCGGGCAAGATGATATATCCCACTTGGCGGCGGCTATGGGGAAAGCCGTACTGGTACTGTGACAACGGCCATGAGCCAGCGTACGTCGGCTGTCATCCCGGCACGAAAAGGCCGCTAGGCCGTTTGGCTGACAGCCGGTTGCGGCTGGCGAAGATGCGAGCGCATGAAGCCTTTGACATCATCTGGCGCAGCCGCGAAATGACGCGCTCAGGCGCTTACAAATGGCTGTCGCAGCAGATGGGGCTGCCACCACACAAGACGCACATCGGGATGTTCGACATGGCCCAGTGCGAGCAGGTAGTGGCGCTGTGCTTGCAGCGGGAGATAGCGGCATATGTTTAAGCCCCGCCCCTATCAGCAAGATGCTGTGGACGCCGCCATCGGCTGGATGCGGCGCAGCATTGAACCGGCGGTTTTGGAGCTGGCGACAGGATCGGGCAAGTCGATATGTGTAGCCTACATCGCAAAATGGCTGTACGAACACACCGGAAAAAAGGTGCTGTGCTTGCAACCTTCGCTGGAATTGACCGAACAAAATCACCAGAAATATCAAGCCACTGGCAACCGCGCTGGAATATTCAGCGCATCCGCTGGCAGACGCGATATGCGGTGGGATGTGATCTACGGTACGCCAGGGACAGTAAAGAATAGCATTGATATGTTTGGAAGCCAATTTGCAGCCGTGGTCGTCGATGAAGCGCACGGCATGACACCTACCATACAGGCCATTATTAATGGTATACGAAAACATAATGCAAATTTGCGCGTGCTGG
>Ga0209487_1004789_pt1 | contig 10283 bp, 10 predicted proteins | sample Poulit2012_FD_187524 | JGI IMG/M metagenome (GOLD analysis project Ga0209487, IMG submission 187524) | Agricultural soil microbial communities from Georgia to study Nitrogen management - Poultry litter 2012 (SPAdes) (version 2) | ecosystem: Environmental > Terrestrial > Soil > Agricultural land... | reverse complement strand
GGTCCTGGGGATCCAGGTTGCCCTCCGCGTCCTTGCCGAAGAGGTAGCCGCCGGCCGAGGTGTAGATGGGCTGCATGTGGTACGGATCACCGGACTCGCCGATGGGCAGGGACAGGATGTTCTCGGCCCCGCCGGCCTCGGCCGCCGAGACCAGCTCCTCGAGGGTCGAGGGCTCGGGGACATCGGTCAGTGCGTTGTTGGCGAACAGTGCCAGGGTCTCGACCGCGTAGGGCACGCCGTAGGTCTGCCCGTCGTAGGTCACGGCCTCGATGCCGATCGGGGCGACGGCGTCGGCGGCATCGGCCGGCAGCTGGACCGGGACGATCGCGCTGTTCTGGACGAGGTTCCCGATCCAGTCGTGCGCACCCATGGTGACGTCGGGGCCGTTGCCCGCCTGGTTGGCGGTGATGAAGTTGGCCTGCAGCTCGTCGCCGGGCACCACCTGCACGGCGACGGTGATGCCGTTGTCCTCGCCCCAGGCCTGAGCGGAGGGCTCGAGGGCAGGGGCCTTCTCCTCATCGGCCCAGATCACCAGATCGGCGTCGGCGCGAGCGGGAGCGCCGCCCTCCTCGCCGCCACCGTCCGAGGCGCCGCCGCCCTCGGAGCCACCGCCCTCATCGGTGCCGGCCTCGGACTCGCCGCCACAGGCGGCGAGCATGGTGACGGAGGCGGCGAGGCCACCCAGGGCCAGGAAACTCTTGCGACGGATCTGCACGTCTTCTCCTTTGAATCGTGGTCACGAGCGACCGGTCCAGACACTCCGATCGGGTCTGATGGCAGAACTGTAGGACGGACCAGCCCGGGTGTGCAAGAATATGCAAGAACTTGCAGGCAACGATTCGGCCACGGACGGTGACGTCCCGGAGGCCGGGAAGGATGAGTGGGATGGCACGACTCATCGATATCGCCCGGGAGGCCGGCGTGAGCGAGGCGACCGTCTCGCGGGTGCTCAACGGGCGGGCCGGGGTCAACGACGCCACGAGGCGTTCTGTCATCGAGATCGCCCGCCGCCAGGGCCGGGCCGTGGGCCCCGGAGCGGCGTCGACCGGCCCCCTGGTGGGAGTGCTGGTGCCCGATCTCGACAACCAGGTCTTCACCGCCTGGGCCGAGCGCATCGAGGCGGAGCTCTTCGAACGCGGCGCCTCCACCCTGGTGGCCATGCGGGCCCGCACGGTGGAACGTGAACGAGAGATCTTGCAGCGCTTCTTGCACTGCGGAGCGGACGCGATCATCGTGATCTCCGGATATCACGCACAGGAGCGCGGACCGCTGGACCACTACCGCGAGATCACCTCCGCCGGCGTGCCCCTGGTGCTGATCAACGGAGTGCGCGAAGAGCTGGACGCCTCCTTCCTGTCCACCGATGACGAGCACGCGATGCGAGCGGTGCTCACCCACCTCCATGACCTCGGCCACCGCCGCGTCGGCCTGGCAGTGGGTGATGAGCACACCTGGCCCGTCCGCCAGAAGGTGCGCGTGTTCGAGGAGGTCGCGGCCACCTGGACCCAGGGCGCCCTGCCGGTCGCCTTCACCGACTTCTCCTACGCCGGCGGGTACGAGGCGGCGCGCGACCTTCTCGCCCGCGAGGTGACGGCGATCGTCAGCGGATCCGACGTGATGGCCGCCGGTGCCCTCGAGGGGGTGCGTTCACTGGGGCTGACCGTCCCCGGTGACATCTCCGTGGTCGGCTACGACGACGTCTTCTGGGCGGCGCTGACCAACCCGCCGCTGACCACCGTGCGGCAGGCCGTGGGCTCGATCGCCCGGGCAGCGGTGCGCACCGTGCTGTCCGGCGGCGGCGAGGAGTCCCGCCGGCCTGCCCGCACCGAGGTCGTGGTGCGCCCGCAGCTGGTCGTGCGCGGCTCGACGGCCGCCGCCCCGGGCAGCGGCGAGGGCTGAACACGCGCTCGGGCCGGTCCGGACCGGACGTCGCCACTGGCTACCATGGCCGGGTGACCGAACCGACCATCTCCCGCACCAGCTACGACACCGCCCACACCCGCAGCCAGGCCCTCGAGAAGAAGATCGCCGAGGATCCCGCGGGGCTGCGCATGCTCACCGGCGACCGACCCACCGGCGCCCTGCACATCGGCCATTACTTCGGTTCGCTGCGCAACCGGGTGCGCCTGCAGGACGCCGGCGTGGAGACCTGGCTGCTGGTCGCCGACTACCAGGTGATCACCGACCGTGACGTGGTCGGCGACATCCGCGGCTCGGTCCGCGAGCTGCTGACCGACTACCTGGCCGTGGGCATGGACCCCGAGCGCACCACGATCTTCGCGCACTCGGCGGTGCCGGCGCTGAACCAGCTGATGCTGCCCTTCCTGTCGCTGGTCACCCAGCCCGAGCTGGAGCGCAACCCCACCGTCAAGGCCGAGCTGGCCGCGGCCGGCAAGTCCGCCATGGGCGGGCTGCTGCTGACCTACCCGGTCCACCAGGCCGCCGACATCCTGTTCTGCCACGGCAACGTGGTCCCGGTCGGCAAGGACCAGCTGCCCCACATCGAGCAGACCCGGGTGATCGCCCGCCGCTTCAACGAGCGCTACGCGGGCGGCGAGCAGGTCTTCACCGAGCCCGACGCGCTGCTGTCGCCGGCGCCCACCATCCTGGGCCTGGACGGCGCCGCGAAGATGAGCAAGTCGCTGGGCAACACCGTGATGCTGCGGATGAGCGCCGACGAGACCGCGAAGAAGATCAAGAAGGCCAAGACCGACTCCGACCGTGTGATCACGTTCGATCCCGAGGGCCGCCCCGAGGTCGCGAACCTGCTGACGATCGCGGCGATGTCCAGCGGGCGCAGCCCGCAGGAGATCGCCGAGGAGATCGGCGACAAGGGTTCGGGCACCCTGAAGATGCTGACCGCCGAGGCGCTCAACGAGCACCTGGCCCCCGTCCGCGAGCGCCGCGCCGAGTTCGAGCAGGACCCCGAGCAGCTGTTCGCGATCCTGCGCGCGGGCAACGAGCGGGCCTGCGAGGTCGCTGAGCAGACCCTCGCCCGCGTGCGCGAGGTGATGGGGATGGTCTACTGACCCGCTGCTCCTGCCCTCGGAAGCGGGCGCGATGCCCGACGATCGTCCCGTGATGCTCGCGGAAAGCCCTCCCGTTCGGGTTGGGCCGTTATGATCGAGCAAAGTCGATCTTTGAACTCTCTGCGAGGAGGACGCATGCCCGTCTACGAGAACGTCTCCGAACTGGTCGGAGGCACACCCCTGGTCAAGCTCAACCGGCTCGGGGACGAGGTGAAGGCCACCGTGCTGGCCAAGCTCGAGTTCTACAACCCCGCGCACTCGGTCAAGGACCGTATCGGCGTGGCCATGATCGACGCCGCCGAGCAGTCCGGGCAGCTCCAGGCAGGTGGCACCATCGTCGAGGCCACCAGCGGCAACACCGGTATCGCGCTGGCGATGATCGGCTCCTCCCGCGGCTACAAGGTGGTGCTGACGATGCCCGAGTCCATGTCCAAGGAGCGGCGGGTGCTGCTGCGCGCCTTCGGCGCCGAGCTGGTGCTCACCGAGGCCGCCAAGGGCATGAAGGGCGCCGTCGAGAAGGCCGAGCAGATCGCCGAGGAGACCGGCGCGGTGCAGGTCAAGCAGTTCGACAACCCCGCCAACGTCGACATCCACCGCCGCACCACCGCCGAGGAGATCTGGAACGACACCGACGGCGGCGTCGACGCCGTGGTCGCCGGGATCGGCACCGGCGGCACCGTCAGCGGCGTCGGCCAGGTGCTCAAGGAGCGCAAGCCCGAGGTCAAGATCTTCGCCGTGGAGCCGGAGGAATCCGCGATCCTGAGCGGCGGCCAGCCCGGCCCCCACAAGATCCAGGGCCTGGGCGCGAACTTCGTGCCCAGCATCCTGGATCGCGAGATCTACGACGAGGTCATCGACATCGACGCCCCCACCTCGATGGAGCGGGCCCGGGACGTCGCCCGCACCGAGGGGCTGCTGGTCGGCATCTCCTCCGGAGCGGCCATCGAGGCCGCCGCCCGGGTCGGGGCCCGTGAGGAGTTCGCCGGCAAGACCATCGTCGTGGTGATCCCCTCCTTCGGGGAGCGCTACCTGTCCACCCCGCTGTACGCCGAGTACCAGGATTGACGAGACCGGTGATGGAGCGCATCGGCCGTGGCCTGCTGGACCGGGTGATGGAGACGGTCGCGACCGTCCGGGAGGACGTCGCGGCGGCCCACCGCCGCGATCCGGCCGCCACCGACGACCGGATCATCCTGCTCACCTCGCCCGGCCTGCATGCGATCTGGACCTACCGGGCGGCCCATGCCCTGTGGAAGCGCGGGGCGAAGCTGCCGGCGATGGTGCTCGCCCAGGGTGCACGATCGGTCACCGGGGTGGAGATCCACCCCGGTGCCATTATCGGCCGGCGCTTCTTCATCGACCACGGCATGGGCGTGGTGATCGGGGAGACCGCCGAGGTGGGCGACGATGTGATGCTGTACCACGGCGTCACCCTCGGGGGCCGGTCGATGGAGCGCGTCAAGCGCCACCCCACCGTCCAGGACGAGGTGACCATCGGGGCGGGAGCCCGGGTGATCGGCCCGGTCACCATCGGGCACGGCGCACAGATCGGCGCGAACGCCGTGGTCGTCAAGGACGTCCCGGCCCTGGCCACGGCCGTCGGCGTGCCCGCCGAGGTGCGGGCGGGCGCCGCCCACCCCGAGGAGCAGGTCGACCCCGCGATGTGGATCTGAGCGCGAGCCTTGCCCGGCGGTGCGCGCGGGCCTCAGGATGGGTCGGGCCTCATGGGTCGGGCCTGAGAGTGGGTCGAGCCTCAGAACGGGTCGAGGAAGGAACCGCCGGACCGGCCGTTGGCCCGGCGCTCCCAGTCGGGCAGCACCTCATGGGCGTCGCCCGCGATGACGTGATCGAAGGCCGCACGCAGGGCAGGTGACTGCGGGGGCGCGATGTCCACCAGCACGGTGGTGGCTCCCGAAGCGCGCGCGGCCGGCGCCAGGTGAGCGGCGGGGAACACGATCCCGCTGGTGCCCACCGCGACGAACAGATCGGCCCGCTGCGCCAGGCGCACCGCGAGCTCGAGCGCGGGCTCGGGCAGGGTCTCGTCGAACAGCACCACGTCCGGGCGGGTCGGTGCCCCGCAGTGCGGACAGCTCTCGGGCGCGCCGTGGTCCTCGGCGCGTGATCCCGTCCCCGGCATCAGAGGGGCCCGCCACCTGCACTGCGGACCCAGGCAGGTGGCGTCCAGCGCGCTGCCGTGCAGCTCGGCGACGACCTCGCTGCCGGCCGCCTGATGCAGCCCGTCGATGTTCTGGGTGATCACCGGGGCACCCAGCCGCGCGATCGCCCGATGGCCGGGGGTGGGGCCCTTCTCGAGGGCGATCCCCGCCATCCGCCCCCACACCCGCCACAGGTCCGGCAACGACTCCGGGAGCCGATCGGCGTGCATCGCCGCCTCGATCTCCGGGTCCAGCGCCCACAGCCCGTCGGGGCCGCGGAAGGTCCCCAGACCGGTCCGGGCGCTGATGCCCGAACCGGTCAGGAAGACGATCTCGCGATGCTCGGCACCGGGCTGGAACTGGCGCGAGGAGCTCACCATTCCTCGTGGACGCGGGAATCCCAGGCCGAGTCCTCGCCCAGGTCCAGGGTCGCCAGCAGCGAGCGGTCCTCCTCGTCGAGCGCGACATGGTCGACGGTGGCGTTGTCCAGCTGCCGCTGCGGATCCGAGGACTTCGGGATCACCACGATCCCCTGGTCCAGCGCCCAGCGCAGGGCGATCTGCGAGGTGGTGGCGCCATGTTTGGCAGCGAGCTTGCGCATCACGAACTGCTCGGCGAGCCCCTCGCGCCCGCCCAGCGGGCCCCAGGCCTGGGTGATGATGCCGTGCTCGCGGTGGAAGGCCACCGCCTCGGTGCGCTGGAGGGCCGGGGAGAGCTGGATCTGGTTGACCTCGGGCCACACGCCGGTGGCATCGAACAGCTCCTGCAGCTGCTCGGGCCGGAAGTTCGACACCCCGATATGGGCCGCCAGGCCCTCCTGCTTGAGGTCGATCAGGGTGCGCCAGGTGTCCAGCGCGAGTCCGCGCGAGGGGTTGGGCCAGTGGATCAGCACCAGGTGGGCGCTGCTCGCACCGAGCCGGCGCAGGGACTCGGTGTATCCGGCACGGGCCGCCTCGCGCCCCTGGTCGCCGCCGGCGATCTTCGTGGTCACCAGCACCTGCTCGGCATCCACGCCGCTGGTCCGCACGGCCTCGCCGACCGCCGCCTCGTTGCCGTACTGGGCCGCCGTGTCGATCAGCCGGTACCCGGCGCGCAGCGCGGCGGCCACGGAGTCGGCGCCTCCGCGGCCCTTGAGCGAACTGGTGCCGAAGCCGATCAGCGGCAGCTCGCCGCCGTCGGCGTAGGTGGTGGTCGGGATCCTCAGAGCGGCCATGGTGACTCCTTCACGAGTGAATGGTGATGTCTCCAGGGTAGCCACTGTCGTGGCCGCATCCTGTTAGCGTGCACGCACCTGACAGCGAGGGGAGGGGCGGGCCATGACGGCAGCAGGCACCGGCGGGCGAGGGATCCGGGACGAGACCTCGCCGCTGCGACAGGTGATCGTGCACAGGCCGGGCCCCGAGCTGGAGCGGCTGACCCCCGAGACCCGCGAGCGGTTCCTCTTCGACGAAGTGCTGTGGCGCGACCGGGCCGCCGCCCAGCACGACGTGTTCACCTCGCTGCTGCGCAGCCGGGGCGCCGAGGTGCTCGAGCTGACCGCGCTGCTGACCGACCTGCTCGAGCAGCCGCAGGCACGCCACGAGCTGCTGCGGGCGGCTCTGGAGCCGGCCGTCCTGGGCGACATCGCGGTGCAGGACCTCTCCGAGGTGCTGACCGAGATGCCCGCCCAGCCCCTGGTCGATGTGCTGGTGGCAGGGATCACGGTGGCCGAGCTGCGGGAGCTGGGGGTGGCGCCGCGTTCCATCTCTCTGCAGCGTGCCGGGCCGGATGAGCTGGTCCTGGATCCATTGCCCAATCACCTGTTCACCCGGGACCCCTCGGCGTGGATCGGCGATGTCGCGGCCATCAGCCCCATGCGCCGCAGGGCCCGGCGCCGCGAGAGCCTGCACCTGGAGACGATCTACCGCCACCACCCGCTGTTCACCGGCTCCGGCGCCCCCGCCCGGATCCTCGCCCCGGACCTCGGCCAGGCCACCACTGCGACCGTCGAGGGCGGCGACGTGATGGTGCTGTCGCCCCGCACGGTGGCCGTCGGTCTGTCCGAGCGCAGCAGCGCGGTGGGCATCGAGCGCCTGGCCGCGGGGCTGCTGGAGCACGGGAGGGTCGAGAAGGTGATCGCCGTGGCGCTGCCCCACCGGCGCTCGATGATGCACCTGGACACCGTCACCACCGTGATCGACCCCGAGACCGTGCTGCGCTACGGCCCGCTGGGACGGCTGGAGACCTTCGAGGTCACGCGGGCGGGCGGGCGACTGGTGACCCGGGCCCGGGCCGCCGACGAGATGGACACGGTGCTGGCCGAGGGCCTGGGGGTGCCCGCCCTGCGGGTGATCACACCGCCGCTGGACGCCTACGCCGCCGCCCGCGAACAGTGGGACGCCGGATGCAACGTGCTGGCCCTGGCACCCGGCACGGTGGTGGCCTATGAGCGCGCCGCCGCCACCAACGACCACCTGCGCAGGGAAGGGGTCGAGGTGCTCGAGTTCGACGGGGACGAGCTGGGGCGCGGGCGCGGCGGCCCGCGCTGCCTGACCTGCCCGGTCGCGCGGGGATGAGCCGGGCGGGGCGGCAGGCGCGAGGCGGGCTCAGCGGCGCGTCGGCGGGGGCGGGTCCGCTTCGGTCTGGATCAGCTGGGAGTGCACCGGAAGAGGGTCGCCCAGGGAACGCTCCAGCAGCAGCTGCTGGGCCCCGAACTCCTCGAGCCCCTTGCGCACCGTGAATCCCAGCTTGCGCAGCAGGGCCACACTGCGCTTGTTTCGGGTCTGGGTCACCGCGATGACATGCTCGTCCTCGAGCTCCTCCCGCGCCCAGCCCAGCAGCGCCAGGCACGACTCGGCCGCGTACCCCTGGCCCGTGTACTCGGGCAGCAATGCGTAGGACAGCTCCAGCTCACCCCGGTCGTAGCTCAGGGAGATGGAGCCGATCATGGTGTCGTCCTCCCCCAGGGCCAGGGCCCAGCGTCCCCAGGTCAGCCCGAGCGGGGAGAGCTCGAGCGCCTGCCGGGAGGCGTAGTCCACCGCCCCGCCCAGGTACTCGCGGGTGACGGGGTCGGTCATCAGCCGGATCATCGCGCTGCGATCAGCGTCGCCCGGTTCGCGGATCACCAGCCGCGGGCTGCGGATCCGGATGGGCCATTCGTCGGTGCCTTCCCTTGTCACGGGTCCACCGTACAAGCCGTGCCGGGCAGGACGCGGGCCCGCCGACCCGTCGGTCGTGGACCCGGGCGGTGCCACGGGACTCCCGCGGAGCCCGGTCCCGGCCCCGCCCGCTGATCCCGGGCCCGCCCGCTGATCACGGGCCCGCCCGCTGATCACGGCCCCGCCCGCGCCTGGTGGCGGTAGGGTGAGCTGTGGCACGACGGCGTGCGACCGACGGTCCGCGAGCCCGCCGTTGCCGCGCACAGGGGCGGCAGTGCGTCCCGGGACGAGAAGGAGCGATATGGCCGAGCAGGCGCTGCGCAGCACACCTCTGGAAGAGGTCCACGAGTCGCTGGGAGCGACCTTCACCGACTTCGCCGGCTGGAACATGCCCGTTCGCTACGGCTCCGACCTCGCCGAGCACGCCGCCGTGCGCGAGCGCGCCGGCATCTTCGACCTCAGCCACATGGGGGAGATCCACCTGCGCGGCCCTGAGGCCGCGGCCGCCCTCGACCACGCCCTGGCCGGCCGGCTCTCGGCGATGTCGGTGGGACGGGCGAAGTACTCGCTGCTGCTGACCGAGGACGGCGGGATCGTCGACGACGTGATCACCTATCGACTGGCGGAGGACCACTTCCTGCTGGTCGCCAACGCCTCCAACGCCGAGGCCGACTCCGCGGAGCTGACCGTACGGGCGGCGGGCTTCGACGTCGTCGTCGACGACGCCTCGGACCGGACCGCCCTGATCGCCGTGCAGGGACCCCGGTCCCAGGAGATCCTGCTGCGCGCCCTGACCGAGGGGGAGCACGGGGTCGTCGGGGTCGGCGCCGAGGAGGTGGCCGCGCTGAAGAACTACCGGGTCCTGCAGGGCAGCTACCGCGATCAGGACCTGCTGATCGCGCGCACCGGGTACACCGGGGAGGACGGCTTCGAGCTGTACCTGCCGGCCGAGCGGGCCGCCGAGCTGTGGCAGCAGCTGACGGAGGCAGGCGGGAAGGACCTCGCGCCCTGCGGGCTGGCCTGCCGTGACACCCTGCGCCTGGAGGCCGGGATGCCGCTGTACGGCCACGAGATCGGCCGCGATCTGCACCCCGCCCAGTCCGGGCTGGGACGCGTGGTGGCGCTGAAGTCCAAGCAGGACTTCGTCGGCCGGGCCGCCTTCGAAGCGGCCGACACCTCGCAGCTGCCGGTGCTGGTGGGCCTGGTCGCCGACGGCCGTCGCGCCGCCCGCGCCGGGTCCGAGGTGCGCACCCCGGGCGGTGAGGCGGTCGGCTCCATCTCCTCCGGCGCGCTGTCGCCGACCCTCGGCCACCCCATCGCGATGGCCTTCGTCCGCCCCGACCTCACCGCCGCCGGCACCGAGCTGGTCGCCGATGTGCGTGGCAAGGACCTGCCCGTCCGTGTCGTCGACCTGCCGTTCTACTCCCGATCCTGAACCTCGACCCGTACCTGGAAGGACCTGACATGACCGATGAGCTCCGCTACAGCAAGGACCACGAGTGGGTGCGCCTGGACGACGCCGGCCACGCCGTGATCGGCGTGACCGACTTCGCGGCCGGCCAGCTCGGCGACGTGGTCTACGTCGACCTGCCCGAGGTGGGGGAGGAGATCAAGGCCGGCACCGAGATGGGCGAGATCGAGTCCACCAAGTCCGTCTCCGACCTGTTCTCCCCGGTCGACGGCACCGTCGTCGAGGTGAACCAGGAGGTCGTCGATGCTCCGGAACTGGTGAACTCCTCCCCCTTCGAGGAGGGCTGGCTGCTCAGGGCGAGCATCGAGTCCCTGCCCGACGATCTGCTGTCGGCCGAGGACTACCGGTCCTTCACCGAGTCCTGAGCATCTCGTGCTGAGCATCTCTGTGCACCCGCAGGGCACCGCGCGGCCCGCCGCCCCGATCCCGCAGGACACCGGGTCGGGGTCGGCGGCTCGCCCGACCGCTCGGCAGCGACCCATCCGACACT
>Ga0209487_1004788_pt1 | contig 10284 bp, 7 predicted proteins | sample Poulit2012_FD_187524 | JGI IMG/M metagenome (GOLD analysis project Ga0209487, IMG submission 187524) | Agricultural soil microbial communities from Georgia to study Nitrogen management - Poultry litter 2012 (SPAdes) (version 2) | ecosystem: Environmental > Terrestrial > Soil > Agricultural land... | reverse complement strand
GGCTCGTCTGTGGAATTGCAATTGTCATTGTTATGAAAAATAGTCCATTTCGATTGTATAACACCTTTTCAAACTGGTCCCTCCCAGCTATTTCCGATTGGTGGGAACAACTGAAAATTGGTGTACCGATGGGCTTTGCCATCTTTTTTGAAACAAGTATCTTCTCCGCCGTTACACTGTTAATGAGTGTATATAATACAGAAACCATTGCTGCACATCAGGCTGCGATGAACTTTTCAACATTATTATATATGCTGCCATTAAGTGTTGCAATGGCATTGACTATTGCAGTCGGATTTGAAGTCGGTGCCAAACGATTCGAGGATGCACGCACATATGGATTTCTTGGTTTGATCAGCGGTGTTGGCATCTCTATCTTTGCAGGAATTGTTCTATTTATTGGTAATGACGCCATTGCATCGTTGTATAATAGTGAACCCGACGTTATTACGTTAACAAAAAAATTCATTTATTTTGCGATTTTCTTTCAATTAGCTGATGCCTTTGGTGCTCCATTACAGGGGGCTTTAAGAGGTTATAAAGATGTCAATATCACCCTTATTATTTCACTCATTTCATATTGGGGTATTGGACTACCAAGTGGTTGGTTGATTGCAAATTATACAGCATTAGAGGCCTTTGGTTATTGGGTTGGCTTAATTTTAGGTTTAAGTTGTGGTGCGATTGCGTTATTATTACGATTATTGTACTTGCAAAAGAATATGGATATGGCTAACACTGTGGTCAAGCAACAGACAATTTCTTAACAATCAGTCCGACCTAAATTTAAAAGAGGCTATCTCATATTTGGCTATACAGCCTTATGAAACAGCCTCTCTTTTAATGCGCCGGAAAGAAAATCATTTGCAATACAAAGATGACCCCGAAAACATAAAGTAACCAGTGTACGTCTTTTCCTTTACCACTCACAAGTTTAAGCAACGGATATGTAATAAAACCAACCGCAATACCTGTGGCAATACTTGAAGTTAATGGCATCATTAAAATGATTGCAAAAGCCGGAAATGCCTCACTAAATGACTTCCAATCAATACGAGCCAATCCTTCCATCATAAAACAGCCCACAATAATCAAAACGGGCGCCGTAATCGCAGGTAAATCTGCAATAGCTTCAATGATCGGTGAGAAAAAAATCGACAATGCAAATAATATCGCAACAAAAATACTCGTTAAACCAGTCCGGCCACCTGCTGCAACACCAGACGTCGATTCAACATAAGCCGTTGCAGGACTTGTTCCAAACATAGAACCAATTGTCGTCGCGGAGGCATCAGCAAGTAAGGCTGACTTTGCCCGTGGTAAATTGCCTTTTTTCATAAATCCTGCTTGTTCCGCAACCCCAATCATCGTCCCTGTTGTATCAAAAATAGTGACTAATAGAAAAGCAAAAACAACGGTATACAAACCATTTGTAAAAACACCACCAATATCCAAATCAAAAAACACAGGCGCAGGCGGCATTGACGTTACACCTGTAAACTCTAAATGCCCTGTAAAGAAACCAAGGATACCTGTTACAATCATACCAATAAATAGAGCACCTTTAACTTTCCAAACGAGCAAAATAAGCGTCACAAATAAACCGGCTAATGTAAGTAATGTAATCGGATCATGTAAATCTCCAAAACCAACCATGTTTTCCTCATTCGGAATAACAATACCAGACATTCTTAAACCTAGAAAAGCAATGAATAAGCCAATGCCTGACGTTATTCCAAACTTTAATGATGGCGGAATCGCCCCGATTAAAGTTTCACGTAATTTGGTAAAACTTAAAAGCATGAATATAAGGCCTGCTAGAAAAACAGTACCAAAAACAACTTGATAGGACACGCCTTGTGTTGCAACAACACTCGCAAAATAAGCATTTAATCCCATACCAGGTGCAATCGCAATCGGATAATTTGCAAAAATACCCATATACAAACACCCAATAACTGCTGCTATAATTGTGGCCATAAACACTTGATCAAATGGCACACCAGCTGATGATAAAATAGCTGGGTTCACGACGATGATATAAACCATTGTTAGAAATGTGGTCAAACCGGCAACAAACTCAGTTTGTACATTTGTATTATTTTTTTCTAGCTTGAAAAATTTATGCATAGCAACATCCTACTTTCCGAATAATTTAATCACCATTAATTATAATATTCGTTTTTAGAGACTTTTGCAATCAAAATTCATGCTTAATATCCTTTTTTAAGATATATCTACATATCTAAATTTAAAACCGATTAGACTAAATACGCCAGATTAGTCCGATTCTAGTTATTCAATCTCTATGGATACAACTTCTCCACCTTCACTCATGAAAAAAGCAGCTACAAATATTTATAATGACAGTCATTAGGAGTACCAACTATATATATCATGGTTATGTTTTTAGCATGTAAAAAATCCGTTACTTTATTCTTCGTCATAATTTATAAATTAAAAAAATCTCATTTCAATACATCTGTATCGAAATGAGATTTTAAAATTGATATTTAAATATTAACCTTCCAACAATAAATCATATGGATCTTCTAACATTTCCTTAATACGAACGAGGAACTGAACCGCATCTTTACCATCAACAATTCGATGGTCGTAAGAAAGTGCAATATACATCATTGGACGAACTTCAATTGAATCATCTGGCATAACCATGGCACGTTTTTGAATGTTATGCATACCTAGTATACCTACTTGTGGTGCATTCAGAATCGGTGTGGATAACATAGATCCAAAAATACCACCATTTGTAATTGTAAATGTACCACCTTGAAGATCATCTAATCCTAACTTATTATCCCGAGCTTTCACTGCGAGATTACCAATTTCACGTTCAACGCCTGCAAAATCCATACGATCTGCATCACGAACAACTGGTACAACTAAGCCATCTTCAGCTGAAACAGCAATACCGATATCGTAAAATTCTTTCATAACAATTTCGTTACCTTGGATTTCAGCATTTAGCAATGGAAATTCTTTTAAAGCGCCAATAACTGCTTTTGTAAAGAATGACATAAAACCAAGTTTAACACCATTCTTCTCTAAAAACTTATCTTTTCTTTGACTGCGCAATTCCATCACAGCTGTCATATCAACTTCGTTAAAAGTCGTTAACATAGCTGATGTGTGTTGTGCATCAACAAGACGTTTTGCAATCGTTTGACGACGACGTGACATTTTCACACGTTCTACTGGTTTATCAAAAGAAGTTTTTTCCGATTTTTCTTCTTTAGCAGCTGGTTTCGCTTGTTTTGTAGCTTGTCCAGATTTTGCCTCATCTACATCTTCTGGTCGAATTCTTCCAAGTGGATCTCGAGGACTAATCTCACTTAAGTCAATATCTAATTCACGCGCCCGCTTTCTAGCTGCAGGTGATGCAATGACATCTTGTGAATTAGCGGATGTATCAGCTGGTTTATCTTCTTGTTTTTCATTTTTTGTTTCAGATTTATCTTCTGCTTTTGCAGTTTCTTTTTCTTCTGGTCCGTCATCAGAACCACTTGCCCCTGCTTCAGCACCTTCATCTATCTGTCCAATCACGTCACCAACTTCGACATCTGTTCCTTCTTCACTCGTAATTTCTGCAATAACACCCGTATAATCCGAATGTACCTCAACATTAACTTTGTCTGTTTCAAGTTCAACAATCGGATCACCTTTACTTACTTGATCACCTTTTCCAACGAGCCATTCGGCGATCGTACCTTCCATGATCGATTCTGCGAGTTCTGGAATTTTAATTTCCTTCACTGGTTTTTCCCCTTTCTAACGGTTTAATTGCCTGGGCAATAATATGATTTTGTAATCCTTTGTGTACATTTGGTTCTCCTACAGCTGGTGATGAACGACCCTGACGACCAATATAACGTAACGCCTGCCCATCTTTTACAATTTCTCTGATATAACTTTCAACAAAATTCCAACTGCCCATATTTTTTGGTTCTTCTTGTAACCAAACAACCTCCTCTAAGTGAGGCAATTTGTCAATAGCATGTTTTAATGCTTCTTGAGGGAATGGATAAATTTGTTCAATTCTTAAAATCTGTAGCCAATCAAAATTATCCTCAGAATTTTCGATGGCTTCTTCAATATCTATCATGACTTTTCCGCTTCCCAGTAACAACCGTTTCACCTTTTTTTCCTGGACATCATGATTTGGCTGCTCTCTCAATAACTGGAATTTACCATCTGTAAATTCATTTGCCTTAGATGCCATACGATCATTTCTGAGTAAACTACTTTTTGGTGTCATTAATACAAGCGGTCGCGCTACCTCTTTTCCACGCATTGCAGCCTGTCTGCGAATGAGGTGGAAAAACTGTGCAGATGATGTCACGTTTGCAACAATCCAGTTGTTTTCTGCTGCCATTTGTAAAAATCTTTCCAAACGGGCACTCGAATGTTCCGGTCCTTGCCCCTCATATCCATGTGGTAGCAAAATAACCATATTGGACTTTTCGCCCCATTTTGCTCTGGATGAGGAAATAAATTGATCAAAAATCACTTGTGCAGCGTTCGCAAAGTCTCCAAATTGTGCCTCCCATAATACAAGTGTGTTAGGAGAATGAACACTATAGCCATACTCGAAACCGAGTACTGCTGCTTCTGACAATGGGCTATTATATATATCAAACGATGTTTTGGCATCGTCCAATCCATGCATGATACAATATTTTTCCGCAGTCTCCACATCATGCAACACCATATGTCGATGAGCGAATGTACCACGTTCAGAGTCCTGACCAGTTAATCGAATTGGAATACCATCTTTAAGTATCGAAGCATATGCTAATGCTTCACCAGTACCCCAATCGGCTTTATGGTCACCATCTAAAACATTTTCTCTTCGTTTATAAATCCTACTCAAACGTTTAAAACCTTTAAAGCCATCCGGCCGCTTCAACATATCTGCATTTAGTGCCTTCAAATCATCGAGTGGTACTGTTGTATCATAATCATCAATTTTATTTGATAATACTTTCGGCATTTCTTTTATTTCTAAGCCTTTAACAGAATCCTCTTTCATACTGTCGTAAATACTTTGTAAATGGTCTTCAACTTTTTTCCGTAGTTCAGGCAATTTATTTTCATCAATAATTTCGTCATCTTGCAACTGTTTAGCAAACACTTCTGTAATCGTTGGATGACTATCAATCTCTTCATATAGTAAAGGTTGTGTGGCACGCGGCTCATCCATTTCATTATGGCCATACCGTCTGTAACCAACAAGATCAATTAAAAAGTCCTTATTAAATTTCCTTCGATACTCATATGCCAATTTCACTGCTGCAATACAAGCTGCTGGATCATCCGCATTCACATGAACAATTGGAATTTCAAATCCTTTTGCAAGATCACTTGCATAACGCGTCGATCTACCTTCCGATTGTGTTGTTGTATAGCCGATTAAGTTATTAGCAATTATGTGTAGTGTGCCACCTGTTTTGTAGCCTTCTAAACCACTCATATTTAATGTTTCTGCAACAACACCTTCACCAATAAACGCAGCATCACCATGAATTAAGACAGCACAACCTTTGTTCACATCCTGCTCAGCATAGCCAGGTTGTTTTCGATTATCCTGTGCAGCTCGAGCAAAGCCCTCGACGACAGGATTCACAAATTCTAAATGTGATGGGTTATGAGCAAGCGTAATACGTGTTGCCCCTTTCTCACCATATGTTACCTCTTTTGTAGCTCCAAAGTGATATTTCACATCACCTGTCCAACCATAATTAATACCTGTGGACCCCTCCGATGGGATCAATTCTTTATCTGGGGAATGGTGAAATTCCGAGAATATTCTATCATATGGTTTACCGAGCACGTGAGCAAGCACACTTAAACGTCCACGGTGGGCCATTCCCATCATAATATTATCAATATTATCGGTTGTTACATGTTTTACGAGTTCATCAAGAATTGGAACCATCATTTCCAAACCCTCAATAGAAAATCGTTTTTGTCCAACAAATGTTTTTTGTAAGAAGTTTTCAAAACCCTCAATGTGTGCCAAGCGTTCTAGTAATTGTTGTTTTCTTTCATCCGATAATGTTAAATTAAACTGATCTGATTCTATTTGTTGTAATAACCATTTTCGTTCATCATCACTATTCACGTGGTCATATTCAAAGGAAATTTTCCCAGTGTACCGATCAAGTAAATAGTCAACGACTTCTAGACCTGTTTCAATGCCTTGTGGTGCACGATCCCACAACCATGCGGCAGGCATGTTTTGTAAGTCTTGTTCAGATAATCCATAAGTATCCAAACTTAATAGTTTTGCTTCATCTTCTTGGTTCCCTACAGGATAAATATCAGCTTCTAAATGTCCATAACGTCGAACAGCCTCAACATAATTCATTGCTGAGGTTAATTTTTTTACATCATTAAAAGAAGGACCGGACTGATCTGTTGTAGATATTGTTTCATCTTGAGACAGCCATTTTGGCGCCCCGTACCGATCAAATTTTTCTTTGATGGAAGGTTCAACATCTTCTGGAGCCCTTTTATATAATTCATATTGTTCCTCTATATATCCGAAATTTGGACCATAGAAATTATCCCAGAATCTCTCACTCGATTCTTGATTGCGCGCCACATCATATACCCCCATTAGAAGTTAACTCTTTCAATAAATCATTCACTTGTTTCTTCCTTTACCATTATAAGACTGTCAAGTAACTTCATCAACTAATATACCTTTATAAAGTATTTTTAAACTTTTTATGACATTTAGCTGATAAACCTGTTAAAAAGACATATTTTAGTTCACTTTCTAATCTGTTTTCTGTATAATGTATAAAAAGTGGACAGACTAGCAGTACATAACCCAATCCATTTATCTATAGGCTATGATATAAAGGGAGGACATAGTGATGAAAATAGCACTTATTGTTGGCGTTATCCTTGTTTTTCTAACATCTTGTTTAACATCAGCATATGAATCAAAACCAGGTGTACCTAAGAAAAACCAATACTAATATCGCATATATAGATAGCTACAAAGCCATGATAATTACTTCATGGCTTTTTTCTTATGTTAAACCTATAAAATTGCGCTGTCGTAATGCCTCATAAATAACGATTGCTGCTGAGTTAGATAAATTGAGTGACCGTACTTTATCATTCATGTGAATACGTAGACATTGGTCCTCTTTTCCAATTAATAATTCCCGTGGGATGCCTTTTGTTTCTTTACCGAAAACAAAAAATAAGTTGTCTTGTAAACAACTATAGTCACAATCCGTTAAATGTTTTGTTCCAAAGTTTTCAACATAATAATATACACCATCCGGGTATTTCTCATATAAGGCATCGATACTTTCATATTCACGAATGTCAACATTTTTCCAATAGTCTAGACCAGCTCGACGTACCCTCTTATCATCTGTCGAAAAACCAAGCGGATGGATTAAATGTAACGTTGTATCAGTGGCCAAACACGTTCGAGCAATGTTACCTGTATTTGCAGGAATTTCGGGTTGATATAAAACAACATTTAAGTTCAATTGTCATTCTCCTTACTTTTTCATGATGTCACATCTATTTGAAAAAACTTGTACTTCATTTGGGGTGTCCAAGCTGTTGAATCCTCATAAGACCAAAAACGATGTCGACTGTTATCCGTATGGGCATTAACAAGTGGTTCACCATTTTGATCTTTGGCAGTGACGATCGTATTATGATCCCATCTCCCATCCCCTTCGAAATCATAGCAAATAATATCACCGGGTTCCAACTGTGAAGCTGACTCAACCTCTATTCCAATCAAACCACGTGTTGCACCACTTAAATACCAACGTAGTGAATGAGCAACTGACCAACTATAGCTCCATTGTTCGCCTTCATACCACCAGCCCTGGTTACGATCGGGTATGCCTTGCATCGGTGCCCCGCCCGCCAGTAAACATTGGGAAACGAAATTGGTACAATCAACAGTAAACTGCTGAAATTCAGGATTGTATTGATTCCACCAATAGTCCGCATACTGCACAGCAGCCCGGCGATCATAACCACTTGACTTTTCTCTTTGATTCGTTTGACGTCGTTCATCGACTTGTGAACGCACATATGGCTTCATTTCAAGCTGTTCATGTGCCACACATATACCATTTTTAAGTTGATAATGAAATGATTGTACATGTTCCTCTATATAAAAACCGTTTCCCTGTTTTATGAAAAAATTAAAGTGCATGAGGTAATGAATCGATTCTTGATCATCATAGCGCCACCTGTGGTACATATGCCCTTGACCCGCCACACGAACAATGAACGCTTCCCTTTCTTTCAATGCAAAGGTTTTGCGTTTCCACCAATTGGACCCTTGAGATTGTTTGAAAAACGTTTTCCAATCCTCTATTAATTGCATGCACTGTCCCTCCTACATTCATCTTATGAGGGCATATACATGTATCATGCTTTTATTTTAATCAGTTTATAAGGAGACATCTCAGTTAATGGACGTGTGATTTCATTTTTAGGGCCTGTTCAAGTTCGTAGCAGACTTGCTCATCTGATTCCTTTTCGAGCGCCTGCTCCAAGGCCGCATAGGATTCAATAGTTCCAATTTGACCGAGCGCCCATGCTGCTGTACCACGTATCATTGGCCGGACATCTTCTTCTAACACGGCAATCAATTCGTCTACTGCGGTTTCATCTTTATAGTGAGCCAATCCAATAATGGCATTTCTTTGCAAAGGTTTTTTACCACGCCAAAAGCCAGCAATATGGCCGAACTTTTCACGAAATGTTCGATTTGACATTCGTAGCATGGGTTTTAATTTAGGCTTGGCAACTTCCGGATCTGGTTCAAATTCGGAATGATTATGAAAATCAATACCTTTATTGCGTGGACAGACAGCTTGACAGGTATCACAACCATAGACACGTGTGCCGATTTTGTTACGAAATTCCTCAGGTAAGGCATCTTTCGTTTGAGTTAAAAAAGCTAAACATTGCTGTGCATTTAGTTGACCAGCTTGCACAATCGCGCCTGTTGGACAAGCATCCATACAAATTGTGCAATCGCCACAGCTATCCTCAACTGGAGAATCTGGTATAAAAGGAATGTTCGTAATCAACTCACCTAGATAGACATATGAACCAAACTCCTCAGTAATGATAGATGTGTTTTTGCCACTGAAACCAATACCGGCCCTTTCAGCAACAGCACGATCAGATAACTCCCCTGTATCCACCATCAGTCTGCTTTCCATCTCTGGCAATTGTTCACGAATAAATGTTGTTAGCTTCTCAAGCCTATCACGCATAACCACATGATAATCAATACCCCATGAGGCGCGACAAAAAATACCGCGTCGATCTGACTTCGTACTCTTAGGTGGGTCGGTTATTCTAGACGGATACGCGAGGGCGATAGATATGATTGATTGAGCTTCAGGAAGTAGACGCTGAGGCTCAGTCCGTTCTTCTACCGTCCCCTTCTCAAAACCGGATTGATAACCGAGTGCTTGTTGGCGTTTCAGTCGTTCTTTCAGTTCACTGAATACATCAGCTGAAGCAAAACCAATTTTATCTATTCCAATTTCCTTACTGTAATCAATAATATTCTGTTTCAATTGGTGTATATCCAAAACATGGCCCTCCCGTCAAATTTAATATTTATATTGGTTACATCAGTTAAATATTTCATCATATAGCAATGTTATTTCACCATACATATCATAACATATTTATTCTAATCGAATAACAATAGGCTTCCCACAACATAATGTGTAGAAAGCCTATGAGTCTATTTCATATATTCCGTTAAAAAATTTTCCATATGGTTGATATATGCTTCTTTCTCTAAAACGAACCCTTCTCCGTGACTAGCACCATCAACGATAAAAAGGTCCTTTTCGCTAGATGTATGATCATATAACTCATGCGTTAAATCAGTTGGCACAAATGTATCTTCATTTCCATGAATGTATAAAATAGGAAGGCGTGTTTTTTCAACTTGAGTAAGTGCAGAGGCTTCCTTAAAAGAATATCCCGCTTTAAATTGTGACACCAGACTCGTGCTATTTAAAATTGGAAACGATGGTATGTTGTACATCTTTTTCATTTGGTAAGCAAACATATCATGAACACTCGTGTACGGACTATCCGCAATGACAGCCCTTACATTTCCAGGTAAATCCTCACCACTTGTCATTAGAACGGTCGTCGCCCCCATTGATAACCCATGTAAGACGATTTCTGTATCAGGACCGAGCTTTTCGATCATAAGATCAATCCACTCAACATAATCTA
>Ga0209487_1004786_pt1 | contig 10287 bp, 10 predicted proteins | sample Poulit2012_FD_187524 | JGI IMG/M metagenome (GOLD analysis project Ga0209487, IMG submission 187524) | Agricultural soil microbial communities from Georgia to study Nitrogen management - Poultry litter 2012 (SPAdes) (version 2) | ecosystem: Environmental > Terrestrial > Soil > Agricultural land... | reverse complement strand
CAATACGGGTAAATATTGATCTCCAGGTTGGCAGCTCTTCGACCGGTAGGCCACGGAGCATGTTCTTTTTGGCATCAAAGTGGACTGATAGAAAAGCACCGAGAAAGTACAGCAGAGCCGGAATAACGGCGATAATGATGACGTCGTTATACGTGATGTCTGGAATATTCTGGGCCATGATAAAGGCTGCCGAACCCATGATCGGGGGCATTAGCTGGCCACCGGTGGAAGCCGTTGCCTCAGTAGCTGCGGCCACATGTGGTTTGAAGCCGGCTTTTTTCATCATTGGGATGGTAAATGAACCAGAGGCAACAGTATTTGCCACTGCCGAACCAGAAACCATACCTTGCAGCCCGGAGGCCACCACGGCGGCTTTGGCGGGGCCTCCCGTGTAGCGTCCTGCTGCTTTGAACGCCAGATCATTAAAGAACTGACCAATATTTGTTCTGAGCAGTACTACCGCGAAGAACAAAAACAGGAAAATGAATTGGGACGACACCTGAATCGGGGTACTAAATACTCCGGCCCCGGTGGATAAGAACGTATTGGTTGAGAAGGTCTCCCATGACATGCCCGCGTGTTTGAATACCGGGCTATGGTTACCAAAAACAGCGTACACGATGGCAGCGACGGCGATAATAATAATCGGTATGCCCACGCACCTACGGGTCCCCTCCAGGATGAGGATGATCCCCAGCGTTGCTACCACATAGTCAAGGCTTGTGTAGCCGAGGATCTGTACCGCATTACTGGTGAGCCGTTCATACTCAAAGAAGATATAAACGTTGCAGTATAACGCTGCTGCCGCGAGTACAGTGTCATACCAGGCCACGCCTCGGCCACGCCCGATAAGCAGGTCTTTCCAACGGTTGCCCGATGGTTTGGCGATCAGCAGTCTGCGGCTTGCCGGATATAGCAGGAATATCAGGGCTGTCCCACCGGCTAGGTGCAACGAGGAATGCATCCACGTATTGAAGGGACGCTCTAGTGCTGCGTATAAGTGGTAGAGCGTGAAGACGATAGAGATCGCCCCGATGACCCACGCCCACCAACCCAAATCAGTGCGGTAGCGGCTCGAGGTGTCGTGTTCCCGAAGGAGCCGGTCTGCACCTTCGTGGCCAGAGACCGACTCCCCGGTACTGACAGCCGCTGTTGGGCTGCTGATAACCGGGGAGTCAAGATCATTTTGATCTTTGGGTCGAATCATGGCAATTCAATGCCCTCTTCTTCGTAGTACCGTTCAGCACCTGGGTGCAGTGGAACATTCCCAATACCAAGCAGAGCTTCATCGATATCAATGAACTGAGCAGCCTCTACGGTAATGTCGTCAGCATTTTCGAAGGTTGCCTTAGTAATCTCGTATCCAACGTCTTCGCTGATCTGATCTGTTGAGGCAACGATGGTCGCAAACACGGCAACGGTTTGGACATCCTCATCGAGGAAATCATATGCATCCGCTGGAATGTCGTAGACGGTTTCACTGCCCGAGTCGTCAACTTCTTGTGCAGTTTCATCATCAAGTGGAAGCAGTTTGACATCAGTCTGAGCTGAAATCTGGGTCAGACCCGCTACTGGTGTACCAACCACGAACATGGTCGCATCGATCTGTCCATCAGCGAGCATTTCCGTTGATGACCCGAAGTCCGTGACTTCAGGTTCGTAGTCGTCTTCTCCCAGCCCGTACGATTCGAGCACCTTGTCAGAGGTGATACGTGTACCCGAGCCTGCATCCCCCACCGCAATGGTGGCGCCTTCTAGTTCTTCAATCGAGTCGATCCCGGAATCTTCCCGGACAATAACGTGTAAGGCTTCGGGATACAGGTTTGCAATCCACCCAATATTGTCTAGCTCTTCACCTTCAAGGTCTGGCAGTTCGCCCTGAACAGCTAGGTCCGCTGTTCCGTTATCGCTAAAGCCAAGTTGCCATTCCCCTTGATAAATCTGCCCGACGTTTTCGGCTGAACCACCAGATTCAACGTAGTTCACCGTGACATCATCGATTTGATCTTCGTAGATGGCTGCAAGCTCACCGCCGAAGGGGTAGTAAACGCCAGCCGTACCACCCGTGGCAAAGACGAGATCCGACGTGAAGTTTTCTTCCGCCTGTTCGTCGCCTTCGGCAGTCTCCCCATTTCCGCCACAAGCAGCGAGCATCGCCATGGATGCAACTGCAGCAACTGCTGAAAGTATTCGACGAGAAACCATTTCAAGCTCCTTCAGTGAGTGATGAAGTAATGGATCGATCCGGTGCATTCCGTAATCAATCCGTGCGCCAATGGCGCAGATGACCACCCTTTAAGGTCATTTCATGAAAGCATATCATGGCATACGTCACACTACGTAGAACGCCCTAAGTTGCTCTTTCTAATCGGTTCCTCTTGCCGCGACGCTATCTTCGCCATCTATCCACAGTGTAAGAATCCGATTGTACAAATAATACACAGTGCAACTGTTAGCTACGTCACTTTACGGGCACGATAGAAGCGATGGAAATAGAAAAACAGAATACCAAAGGATGTGCTGGATGAACTTACTCGACTACCACAGCAATACTTCTGTTTTGCTGGATAACTAAAACTCACATGTGGAAAGTTGAGTGATTGAAATGTTTGCGCTACCGGCGACCACTTGGATAATCGTAACGGGCGTCCTAGCTTTTTGGATCATTTATACGGGCGTATTCTACGTGGTCTCTAAAAATTGGACAGTCGAGGATGTCGACTACGACAAAACGAAGGAGACACCTTGAAGATAGAACTAGTTTTCCTCATCATCTACTTCGTCGGGATGCTAGGTATCGGCGTCTGGGCTATGCGCCGAAGCAGTAAATCCTCAGAGGGGTTCCTGCTAGCAGACCGTAGTCTCGGGCCGGCTGTAACCGCCCTTCGGCTGCAGAGTTCTTCAATGTCTGGCTATATGTTCCTCGGCGCCGGCTCCCTGGCCTATACGCAAGGCTACTACAGTATGTGGTATGCCTTAGGCGACGTTGGTGGCGGAGTATTAAACCTCTCCATTATTGGTCGCAGAATGCGCAAACTTTCCCAAATGCTAGGCTCGATCACGTCGATAGGCTATCTCGAGAACCGTTACCCATCGCGCTGGACGCGAGCTATAGCGGCTCCAATCGCACTGTTCTGTATGTTCTTCTATGTGCTAGCCCAATTCCTTGCAGGCGGCCAAGGACTTTCCATGGTGACGGGACTTTCAGTAAATGTTTCATTACTTATAGCAGTCGGCATCATCGTTGGGTATACCTTCCTAGGCGGATATCTAGCCGTTGCATACACTGACTTCTTCCAAGCCATCATTATGGTCATCGGCATGCTCTGGATATTAATTGGCAGCTTGCAATATGTAGGTGGCTTAACCACTGCCAACGAAAGCTTGGGCGCAATTAACGAAAATCTCCTCACTATGTGGGGAGCAGAAGGGCAATACTTCGGCCAATGGGGCATCATTATCGGCGCACTACTGGTCTTTTCAATTGGATACATGGGATGGCCACACGTCAACGTCAGCCACATGGCAATGCGACGCCCCTCAGTAGCGCGACAAGCTGGACTTTATGCAACTATCTTTAATCTACTGTTCATACCAGGCGCCTATATCGTAGGCATGATGGGGCTGCTTGTCGTGCCAGGTCTCGATAATCCTGAACTGGCCATTTTCGAAGTCGCTGACACAGTGTTACCCGCGTTTGCTGTTGGTATCGTGATGGCAGCAATTATGGGAGCAATCATGTCAACTGCTGACGCTTTGCTTCTCCAAGCCGGCACCATTGCTTCCCAAGACCTGTGGGCCCGTTTCTTTCAGCGGAAAATGAGTGAACGCACCTCAGTGAACGTCTCACGTGCCACAATCCTTTTGCTTGCTGTCATCGCAGTTGCTCTAGCGATAGTAGAACCACCAGGGGTCTTCGACATAGTCGTTTTCGCAACATCAGTGCTTGGGTCGGCCTTTGTTCCGGCATATATCTGCGCAGTGTGGTGGAAGAAAGCCAACACGGTTGGTGCCATTAGCTCAATGATTGTCGGTACTTTGGCCTCTGTTATCTCAGAAGTCGCAGGCTCTACTGACGGTATCGGCTTCGATCCGATGGTGATTGGCATCGTCTGCTCAACTATCACCATGATCGTCGGATCGCTGCTAACACAACATTCCAATCCTGTCCCTGACCATGTTCAGCGTGCAGTAGAAGAGACTTCCAAAGTCGCCCCCATCCCCACACGGATGGTCGTTGGTGAGGACACAACATTAGCTACGCAACGTCCTCTAGCTAAGGATGAGCACTGATGTCTACAGCACTGAAACTTCGACCCGAGCTAGCCTGGCCGGTAAAATTCTCGGCTCAAGAGGCTCGAACTTTAGTGAATCGTCGTCTAAAAACACGGGTTCCTCTCAAAACGACTCTTTACCATCACCCGTTTCTCGGCTTGGTGTTCCAAAGCGGAAAACCTTCGCCAGGTATTTTCCCAATAACAAGTAGGTGGCGACAGCCACCGGAGCTCATCCGAGCGCACGTGCTCGTTGACCTGGTCGGCGGGCGCGCCTATCTCAGCGATTCCTGGGACTCTAAGGAGTTCGTTGCCATCAGGCCAACAGAGCAGACCAGCGCACTCCAGGATCCTGAACCAGTTGTTGACGAGACGGCTGCTATTCGCGCCGCACGCGCCATACTCGCCGGCGTGGTGCTGCGGCGCCGTAAGCTTTCTTCCATCACCGATTTGGAACTACTCGAACCGCCTATTCGGTTGGGTAAACCAAATTGGTGGGTCACAAGCGAGGGTGCTAATAAATCCACTGAAGTTATCGTAGATGGCATCACCGGCAAACACTACGCATTTTCTGTCTGAGAACGGATCGTTTCAGGACAAAAACATAGTCATCCAGACCCCAATGGTGACTATTATCCCTGCAAATGATGGAAGTCCAGCCCACCAAGCGATTTGACGCTGTTGTTTTGTAGAGGCCCCAGCCACTTTCAAATCACTGCGCCACGTAAAGTATCCGCTCTGCGAAAAGCTAGTAATAAACATAAACGGTGCGTAAACCACAGTTTGCGGCAACATAAAACACAACGCCCAGATCCAATGCCCAAGCCGTTCGGTCAACATCATTCCAGCCACCAACATGATGGTATAACAGAGCATCAGCGCAGCAGAGAACGCCAGCGAGAACGGTCCAGTCAATCGACCCAACCGGTTCGCCCGAGCTACCCACCAACTCGCAAGACGCGTATCGAAATCGAAATACCCAGCCACAAGAATGGCGCCGACAGTCACGACAATCATGCAGAGAATCGGTACTATAGCCTCGGACAATTGGCCTCCTTCACCTCCACAACACCGTACCGAAAACGCTCTGATGCGTGACACCGAGCGCTCCTGGCTTCCGATCGAATCGATATTGTACTTGCTGCTGAGCAACACTTGGTAGTCGAAATACCTTCGGCCCGTACAATTGTCTGTCCGGTCCTCACAAATTCTGCGCATCACCCTTCCGTAGATCCGGAACGATTGCCCTGGGAATCATCATCTGCAGAGTCTCAGGTTCTAAATAAGCTAAACTCTTCTGGAGTCTCAGTAGCACTAGCAGGTTTCTGCGGAAGAGCTAATGTGGCTCAACCGGCGGGCGTGTTACGAAATTATTTAAATTATTTTTAGACCCGCTGGATCGGCACTGTCCCAGCGATCAACAAAACCCAAAACACTACAATTGGCAAATATGTGACTCAAAACTGCGTTCTCGAATTGCTTTTCCATAACAAAACGATAACCTTGGTAAAGATTTGGTAACGGCGGAAGGCTGAGTTATGTCAGCCAGTATGCCGAGCCGTACACGTCACACTGGGTGCATCCAACGTGTTTGATGTTTTCCCATACGTTGAAAATCACTCATTACCGAAGGACTACTTATGATTTACGCTACTCGTCGCGAACGCATCGAAGCCGAGAAACTTCAACTGCGCGGTCGCCGCATGCGCTCACTGAAGGTTGGCGTAGCAAGTTTCGCAACTTTCGCAGGCGTTACCGTTGCCGGAATTGCACCAGCCCACGCAGATCACACCGTTGAAAGTGGTGACACCCTCAGCGACATCGCTGCCAAGCACGACGGTGTCACAGTTTCCAGTCTCATGGAAGCCAACGGACTATCCTCGCACATAATCTACCCGGGCCAGAACCTGTCTTTCTCCGGTGACTCCAGCAGCTCTTCGGATAGCTCATCAACAACGACTTCCACCTCGAGCTCCAGCAGCACGCACACCGTTGCCTCCGGTGATACATTGGGCAGCATTGCCGCTCAGCACGGTGTTAGCGTCTCTGCACTGAAGAGCGAAAACGGACTGTCTTCGCATTTGATCTACCCGGGCGACCAGCTCACCATCCCTGGTGGCTCAAGCTCCGCTAGCTCCAACACGGGCTCTGTATCAAGCTCTTCCAACAACACGAGCTCGACATCCTCAAATTCTTCAAATAACACAAGCTCGACTTCCACCGAATCCAGCACATCTTCGAGCAATAGCTCAAGTAGCACCGACATTGATTCGAGCAACAGCGAGCGCGTCAGCTCTACTTCCACTGCCTCAACCTCGTCGACCTCAGGTGTCTCCTGGGCCGTCAGCACCGCAAATAGCTCATCTGCAAGCTACCGCTTGGGCGCAAATGGTGAAGGTAACCAGTGGGACTGCTCCAGCTTCACCCAACAGGCCCTGAGCCAGGACGGCAAGAGCATCCCTCGCAGCTCGTCGGCACAGTATGCTTCAGCACAGAAGATTTCCAAAGGCCAGCTGCAAGCCGGTGACCTCGTATTCTACGGCAATGGTGGTGTCTCGCACGTAGCCATCTACGTCGGTAACGGCCAGATCGCACACGCACGCAACCCCAGCGCCGGTCTATCCACTAGCGACCTGAATACCTACAACCAGTACAACAACGTTGTTGGATACGGACGCTACTAAATCGCAATAGCGATCTAAAACTCTCTATCTGAAAGCTGCCCCGCTGATGTCTTCATCGGCGGGGCCAGCTTTTTTAAACGCACAACCGTGTGGCTACGATCTCGGTTGCCGAACGCTCGCCACCTCGCCAACACTTATCCACAAAATGACCGACAGCTGGTCATCAGCGCAATGCACTTACGTAACGCCTGTTGGGCACAGGCCGACTAACCACACAGGGAAGCGGTTGAAAAGCTGGGAGAGCAGGGCACTGAAGTATCACGGATCAGCGTGGTGTACTTGCTTGTTGTTGCGGTCGGATCTCGCTCAACTGGCGCACAAATCCTCACCAACGGATTCTCCTACCGCCCACTGTGGCGTATACGTTAGGCCGGTCAGCTGGCTGGCGTTGATAGCAGCATGTCGCGATTGTGGGAACTAGTATGTTGGTGCCAGAGTGCGTGCAGTGGTGCGTAGATTGGCGGTTGGAGTTCCAGGACTTGCACCCGACCTGCCGCTGCAGTGCCCGGTTCGTGAGTTACGAAGGCGACGTCGTTGCTTTTGTCAACAGCGGTGACTGGTGGCATCCCTTGTCTTGCGGTACGTTCAACATGTGGCTCGAAGCCGCCCGTCTGGCGGCAGTAGTCGATCAACAAGTCCGTGTATCCAGAGCGTCCTGGCTCTCCCCATACAAGGATGCGTTCATTGGCTAGCTCTTGTAGACGAAGCTGCTCTGTGGTGGCGAGATGATGTTCGACAGACATTGCCACGCGAAGCCGGTGGTGTCCAAGCAGGGTGCGGGCAATCCCGTGAGGCGGTTCAATGGCCCGACAAAGACCCAGGTCGAGGTCTCCGTCGGTCAATTCAGTGATCAATTCATCGGGGTAACGCTGATGAACCAATGAGGTCACTTCTGTTTGAATGTCGTTTGCCTGATGGAGCCAGGCGGCGACTTCTTCTCCGGTGACAGCGGGAGTGTGTCCGATGCGCAGAGTCTCAGTTTCGCCACGCCCGATGCGGCGGGCACGCTGCAATGCAGTGCCAGCCATCCCGTGTAGTATTCGGGCATCGTCGATAAGTGCTTGGCCGGCCGGTAGTACTTTCACGCCGCTGTTACCACGATCTAGTAGAGGCACGCCGACTTCGCGTTCGAGCGAACGAATCGAAGTGGACAGGGCTTGTTGGGACAGATGTACACGTTCCGCTGCGGCGGTAATGCTCCCCTCGTCGCCAACCGCGATGAGATGGTTGAGCTTATTGAGATCCATGATCATGGGCGTCCCCCATCAGCGTGCGTGTGAGCAGGTATATGGTCGTCAGATTGGCTGCCAATTTTGCGACTATAGCAAGCACCATGACTCGACGCAACGGTGATATCGCTGCGCCGAGTCATGCACGCTGGTCTCCAGCCGGCTGGAGCCCGGACAGACTTTCATGCCTGACCGGCCTCGATACGAGTAACCTTCCCGTCAGCGACTTCGAAGTTCCAGGCGGTACGCATCTGACCATACAGGTCGTTGCGGTAATCCGCTATCAGCGACCGACCATCATCGGTTTGGGATATAACGGCGTCCATACGGCCGCCAGCATTGAAGATCTCCTGGTCGGCCCACTGAGTGGGATTTTGTTCGTTACCGTCGTCGGATAGGGTGGCGTCCGCAGACATGGCTGCGAAAAACCCCTCCCGGTCGCCAGCATTCACAGCGGTCAGCAACGCACGTACTGCCGGGTCATTGATTTCCTCGACACTAAACATGAGTTCTCCTTTCATAGGATGATGCCTGCGACCAGTACGGCGCGGTGGCCACCTATAAGCTCATCTGCTTCTTTACTTATGCCAATGCTGGCTCACCGGGTGGTGTAACCGCCATTAGGGAACAGAGTCTGTCCTGTGAACCACCAGCCATCCGTGACCAGATGCTCGATTATCGGTGCGATGTCGTCGATCTGCGTGAGCTGGTTCCCCAGGGCTTGCGACTGATGAAACTGGACTCGCTGATCATTTTCCTGCGGATAGAAGAAAGGCGTATCCATCGGCCCCGGGGCGACCACGTTCACCGAAATCTGCCGATCAGCAAATTCCTTCGCCGCAGCACGAGTGAAATGCTCCAGCGGCGACTTTGCGCCGGCATACGTGGAATACCCGTCCGTAAACGCATTCTGCAAAGAGGTGCCTAAACTAACGATCTTGCCGCCATCATTCAGTCGACGCCCGGCCTCTTGAATGAAGAAATACCCAGCCTTGGCGTTGATCCCAAACATCTGATCGTATTCTTCTTCTGTGGTTTCCAAGATCGGCTTACGCAAGACCATTCCAGTGGTATTCACCGCTACATCAACACCACCGAAGGTATCCACCGCGACATCGAATAGACGCCGCACATTAGCTACCTCGGTCAAATCTCCCTGTACGGCCGTGGCTTCCGACCCAGCCTGCTGCACAGCCTGAACCGTCTCATTAGCGGCAGCCTCATCGCCATGATAATGCACTACGACCCGGGCACCGGACTGAGCAAACATCCGCGACAGCAACCCGCCTAGGTTTTTCTCACCGCCAGCGATTACTGCGACTTTATCGGTCAATGTTCGTTGAGCCATTATTATTAACCTCCAATAACGTGAGCTATCTGCTCGCCCTATCAAGGCTAAATAGCCAAAACTACACGCGGAAACACAAAATACTCGTACCACCACAAACACCATCGATACCTGCAGGTCAGCGATTTTGCGCCTTGGGCCCATGAGCCTTCACGGACTGCCCCGGATGACACGGAAGGGATTGTTAGCCAAAACGGTTCTGCAACTGAAATGCTTGTGTGTCAGCAACGTACCCATGTTGATCGGAACAGTGCATTTTTGAGTTGCTTGTTGGCTGATAGAGTGTGGAGAATTCGCCACGGAGGGAGATCCAGAGCGTCGGATGAGGGGTGCGATGTCGCAGTAGCCGACTAGGTGACCTGATGTGAGGAAGGAGCTGAAGTCCCCTGCCGTGAGCAGGATGGTGGTATCGGTAGTGATTCCGACCCCTGGCGTGGAAATCAAGACCTGGATATCAGGGTGGGTATCGAGCATCGTCTCTACTTCGATAGCTATCAGGGCGGGTTGGGCTTTGACCTCTTGGATCTGGCCGGCCACCCGCGGGATCATGAGTTCCACGGTGGGTACCCTGGCATAATGACGGTTTGCTCAGCCAGAGCTTCCAAGAGGTGATCAAACAACACGGAAGGATCTTTACGCGATGGTTTTTCGCCCAGTGTTTCATCGCAGACTTCCCAGCGGCTTGCAGCCCGGCAGGCCCGTGATACCGGATCAATAACTCCAACACGATCGGGCACGTCAAAATGGTACCG
>Ga0209487_1004785_pt1 | contig 10289 bp, 5 predicted proteins | sample Poulit2012_FD_187524 | JGI IMG/M metagenome (GOLD analysis project Ga0209487, IMG submission 187524) | Agricultural soil microbial communities from Georgia to study Nitrogen management - Poultry litter 2012 (SPAdes) (version 2) | ecosystem: Environmental > Terrestrial > Soil > Agricultural land... | reverse complement strand
TCTAAATGCGGCTCCACCTCCCGGCGGAAGTATTCCTCCACATCTTCAGTGAGCGGCACATTCTCATAATCCCGGAGAGAAGTATCCGGACGGGGTTGGCCCAGACGAGTGGTCACGATCTCACCTTCTTCATCTTTTTGGGGCTGCTCCACCACGATCCGCTGGTAACCAAGATCCGCATTGTCAAAGATTTTACAATACTTCCCCTCTTCAAAATCACCATAGATCTCCGTGATCTCACGGATCTGTGCCGGTGTAATCTCATTGCGTTTGTTCCCCAGGCTTTTGCTCATTTTCTCAAAGAAATCGACGGCATTGATCAGCTGGATCTTTCCTTTGCGTTCCGGCACCTTCCGGTTGTCCAGAACCCAGATATAGGTCGCGATTCCGGTATTGTAGAATAACTGATCGGGCAGGGCAATGATGGCTTCGAGCCAGTCATTTTCGATGATCCAGCGCCGGATCTCACTCTCACCGCTGCCGGCTCCGCCCGTGAAAAGCGGCGATCCATTGAACACGATCGCCAGACGGCTGCCCGGATCTTCGGTTTTCATCTTGGAGATCATGTGCTGGAGGAAGAGGAGCGATCCATCACTCACCCGCGGCAGGCCGGCACCAAAACGGCCCGCAAATCCCATATCATCATGTTCATCTTTGATCTTTTTTTGCACCTTCCGCCACGAAACTCCAAAGGGTGGATTGGACAACATATAATCAAATGAATGGCCGGCGAGACCATCTTCCGTAAAACTATTTCCAAATTTGACATTGGCGGTATTTTGTCCCTTGATCAGCATGTCGGCTTTGAAGATGGCGTAGGACTCCGGATTGATCTCCTGTCCGAAAAGCTCCATCCGTGCTTCGGGATTGAGCTCGCGCACATATTCCTCAGCGACGGTGAGCATCCCGCCCGTTCCTCCCGCCGGATCGTACAAGGTCTTCACGATGCCGGGTCGGGTGAGCATTTCCCGATCGGTGATAAAAAGAAGATTGACCATGAGGCGGATCACTTCCCGCGGGGTGAAGTGTTCTCCGGCGGTCTCATTGGACAATTCGGAAAACTTCCGGATCAGTTCTTCAAAGAGATACCCTGCCTCCACATTGCTCATCTGATCAGGATGCATGTCCACTTCCTGAAATCGCTTCACCACCAGGAAAAGGAGATTCGCCTTTTCGAGCCGATCGATCTGCGTATCAAAGTCAAAGTACTCGATGATCTCGCGCGCACTTTCTGAAAAACCGTGGATATAGTTTCTCAGATTGGCCGCCAGATTGTCGGGATCAGCGACCAATTGATCAAAGCTGTATTTGGATCGGTTGTGAAAGTTGTGTCCGGCCACCTTGTTGAGCACCGGATCCATATTCTTGATACTCGAAGCTTCCAGCCGGGGAAGATAGTTGAGCACTTCTTCCTTGGTGGGTTCCAAGACGCAATCCAGGCGGCGTAATACGGTGAGCGGCAGAATGACTTTTCCGTAATCACTTTGTTTGTAGTCACCGCGCAGAAGATCTGCAATCTCCCAGATAAAATTGGCCGTTTCCCTGAAATTTACCATAATTATATTTTCGGATCAATGAATTTATGAACATCTGCACCGAAAATAACATTTTTATGGGAATTATGCATAGAAGATGATCTGTGAAATGAGACCAGTCAGCATAGATCACTCGAGCTAAATTGCATCACTCAATAAATCCGTCCTTTTCTTCAGGTATCTGAGGAATAAATAGCTTAATCCTGTCAGAACCGCCATAATCATCAAGAAATAATTATAATCAGAGCCATTGGCGAGCCATTCGCCGGTCACATTGAACAGACAAAATATAAGAAAGAGGGCAAAGAGACCGTTTTTTTCCTGTCGGAAAACTTTTTTCCAGTTAAATGTACGTTGAGAATTTTTATAATTTTTAAGCTTCGGAAAAAAAGCGGGGGTCTGCTCCGCCCATTCCAGATACCGATCGCCGAATTTCTTTCGCAGAAAACTTTCCTCTGCAAACATTATTCGCTCATAATATACCCAGTAAAAAAGACAAAATGAGATAATGAACCAAAAATTTCCGGTCCACAGTGCAATTCCGAGCCACATCAAAAAATTGCCCAGGTATAAGGGATGCCTTACGGTCGAGTATATGCCGGTCGTATTGAGCGTATCGGCCACCTGTCCTTCAGTGGTATTTCTACCTGACGTATTTTTTGATGTGAATCCGATGGTCACTAAGCGAATACTCAATCCTGCTATACTCACTAAAACAGCGAACATTTCATAAAAAATCTCATATCGGGTCTCTTCTAATATGAAAATCTCAGGGTAAATTTTCATCCTGACGTAAAGGACAAATGCTATGATCAAGGGAATAATCGGAAGGAAACTTCTATGTCGAAATAACCAGTTTCCTTGTCTTTCCATCTCTTCTTGTAAAGCCATAGTTTCTATTTTTGAACACTATGCAATTTACAATAAAACATTAAATTAGTGAATATTTTATCAAGCTTCTGCTTTCATTCGTACTTACTGAAATCTATTCTATCACATTCCGAGAGGTGACCGGGCGCGCGCAGGATACATCCAGCTTTTGGCACAGAGAAGACCAAAAAAACATTCCACAATTTAGAAACTTGGTGAAGAAGAATTACTTCCCCCTTGTCAATGAAGTCCCCGGATCACAGACAATACCGGCAGATGATCCGAATAACGAACCGGGAAAACTTTTTGCTCAATGACTTCAAAATCATACGACTTCTCGATCAATACAAAATCGATCTTCTTGATCGGCTGATCATCCGGAAAAGTAAATGAATCATCCGGTTGTGTATCACGGAAGGATTCCCGCAATACCGAAATAGTTTCGCTGCCCGGTTCTGCATTCATATCTCCGAGTAAGATGGCAGGATGTTCACTTTCGAGCAAAATATCTGCCGCCATTTTTGCCTGTCTCACCCGCGAACCGGCATCACGATAATCAAGATGCGCCACTCCGACGGTCCATTTATTACCAGAAGGGAGCTCAACATCCGCCGTCAAAAAGGCGCGGGTCTCACCCGGCGGATCGGATGCAATAGGCAAACGCTGATTCACCACATTGGAAATAGGATATTTTGAAAGAAGAGCCTGGCCATAAGCACCTCCCTCAAACTCAAAGTGCCGCACAAAAGCATAATGCATCCCCGTAAGCTCCCCCAACACTGCAGCCTGATCCACCTGATCAGAGCGGTAACAAACGCTATCCACTTCCTGAAGTCCTACAATCTCTGCCCCGGATTCTTTTATAAATAGAGCTATTTCTTTGAGCTGATCCTGATTGTCCGCATCCTGTCCACGATGTATATTGTAAGACATGATACTAAGACTTTCCTGATCCTCCATCCCCCCCCCGCCACTACAAGCCATAAATACAGTGATCAGAAATCCGGTCCAAATTTTTCCTATGATTTTCATACTTTATTTTTTCAATTCGACCGTTGCGCTGATCGGCAAATGATCTGAAAGATCCACCCGGTAGGTTTCATTTTCTACTTTTCTCCATTTATTTTCCGGAAAACAGAAAATATAATCGATCGTATTCCGCGGTTTATCAGCCGGAACCGTGGGATCAAGGCTTGACACAAGTTTCCATTCCGCCATACCTTCCTGTATTTCCACAGCATCAGGTCGTGCGTTGAAATCGCCTGCCACGATCACGGGATATGGACTATCCATCAATACTTCATTCAATTTCTGAACCTGAACCTGCCGCTCCTCCGTATTCGTATAATCGAGATGGGTAGATGCAAAGGTGATATATTCTCCTTCTTTATATTCAACTTCTGCCACCAGAACAGCCCGTTGTTCTTTCCCGTTTTCGGTTTTGGGCAAATAAATCCGCTCGACTTTTGCAAGTGGATATTTCGAAAGAATTCCAATCCCATAGTATCCGCCCCGGTAAGGAATCGTCTTCCCGTATGCTGGGATCATTCCGGTGTGATACCCCAATTCGGTAGCAAAGTCTATATCATTTTGCTGAGGTGCCCTTTCTCTGAAAGTCCGATTGTCCACCTCTTGCAATGCAACAATATCCGGATCATGTGTTTTAATAAATTCTGCAAACTCCTCCATAGAAGCCAATTCTCCAAAACGCAGATTATAAGACATCACCTTGAATCGGGTCTCCTCTCCGGCCGAAGACGCATCACCCGGCTGCGCTGCAACGAGAAACGGAATCCATATCAACAATATAACACAAGCCCGCTCAACTATCTTCCTCATGTTTTTTATTTTGTCCTTTTTTTAGTTGCCGTCATTGGTGGCGCCATTTTCCCAGCCCGGATTCTGCTTCAGTTCCTTATTAAGATTGATCGCACCGATGGGGATGGGGTAAAGATATTGCTTCGGCCCCCACACTTTTTTGGAATCATTGTTGGTGTACCATGCAAGGTAATAGCCTTTTCCATCACCTGCTTCATGGACCTGAATGATCTCCGCATTGGGGTCTTTACTCACTCTCACCCGGTAAAGTTCAGTGGTATTTGCCAGTTTTTCTGCTTCGGCACGACCTGCATCATCGGTATAGTAAATCACATCATCCACACCGTCATGATCTACATCCAAAGGTATATTCACATCCTGGATATACATCCCCGTCCAGCTCATCTTGAAAAGATCTCCCCGCTTCCATCGTCTCAAGTCATCAAAACGAAATCCTTCAAAAATCAATTCTGTAGCCCTTTCTCTACGAATTTCCAGCAACACAGGATCATTAAGATCTGGAAAATAAGTCTCCTGCAAATAAGGATCGATGGTGGTTGGCTTTGCATCCAGTCCTCCGCTAATACCGGCTCGTGCACGTAATGCACCAATTGTTTTGCTCCAATCTTCATCCGTGAAAGTTCCCAGTTCCGCTTTGGCCTCCGCATAATTCAAAAGAATCTCAGCATATCGCATGAGTTGAACCGCATGGGTGCTTTCGGTTTTATCATCTCCATTCGTTTCGTCCACCATCAATTTAATAGGCTGATATCCCAGGCGAGCATATCCTCCAAAAACCGGCAAAGCCAATTTTCCTTCGCGTGTATAGCCCGGATATCGTAACGTGGCACTCAATCTTTCATCCCGATCCTGAAATTCCTCATAAAAATCTTCATATTCCCAGCCCGGCCGTTCTGTATAAGGTGTTCCGTCTTTTTGAAGATAAGTCACAATAAAAGGCCGGATCAAATTCAGCCCGGAACCATATGTTTCAGAGGCCCAACGCCAGTTGGCATTATGCTTCACACCAAGTTCGGCATCGGATGCAATCGCCAGCATGGTCTCGGACGAAGGCGGATCATCACTGGTGAATAATGCCCTGTAATTTTCATTCAAGGATTTCCCCGATTCTTCCATGACCACAGAGGCTGCATCTACTGCGCGCTGCAACCAAGTCTCAGCTGAAGTCGGTAGATCCAGGTTGTGATATTTTCGAAAAGTTCCCTCAAACAATGCTACGCGGGAAGCGAGACCATAGGCCACCCATTTCGTCACAAGGGAGTTTTGTCTGGCATCGGTCGTACGACTGATATTTTCAGCGGCATACATAAGATCTTCATAGACTTTTTCCATAACGAGTTCACGTGAATCACGGGATCCGTAAAGAATATCTGTCTCATGAGGCTCTAAAGGATGATCCACCCAAGGCACATCCCCGAAGCGACGAACTTTCTCATAATAAAACCACGCCCGGAAAAAACGCGCCAATCCGGTGTAATCATTACGGACACTTTCCGCAACCGCCGGATCGACATTATTTTCTATAAAATAATTCACATTTCGCAGAGCTGACCATGACCAGCCACCGGAATTGTTCTCGCTGTATGCATTCCGCAAGATAAATCCTCCCAATGAATTGGTAGCTCCATAATCAACCAGGGATTGCTCCACGGTTGACTGGCCTGCTGCATCGGGCAACATATCATAGAAAGAAATGGAATAGGCTTTCAGTCCTTCTTCAGAGCCGAAAATAGCTTGTTTATCAGCAGAAGTATATGGTCGTTCATCCATTTGGCAACTGTTCAAAAAACAAAATGCCGATATCAGGATCCAAAAATATATTCTTGTCTTCATTTTTTTTCGGATTTTAATTTTTAATAAGTGACAGAGATACCAATCGAATAAGATTTCAACATAGGATAATTGTTTCCTGCCCCTTGGTTATAGTTGCTATTCAGATCTGAATCTGAAGTACCTATCGCTGTAGAAACATCCATAAAATTGGGTGCAACTTTGTATAGCGGTGACCAGCTTGCGATGTTTTCACCACTTACGTACACTTGTGCTTTTCGAACACCGATTCTTGTAATCAGGCTGTTTGGCAGTGAATACCCTAACTGAACATTTTTCAATCTCAGGTAAGATACTTTCTGCAAATAACGATCATTGGGGACATGATTGGAAAATCCAAGAGCTCCGTTGTACTGGGAATAGCGAGGCAAATAAGCATCCGGATTGTCTTCCGTCCAATAATTCCCCAAATGCCAAGCCGGTATTTGATTATACCCTCTGTTATACTGTCCCCAAAAGGCCGATTCCTGCCCCGGATACCAATGCTGCTGGCCGACGCCATGCAGAAAAGCAGAGAAGAAAAATCCACTCCAATCTGCTCCCAATTTGAAGCTATACTGGTATCGTGGTTCGGTATTGCCTATGATCGTCATATCGCCCGGATTCTCCACAGTCTGATCACCTTTCGTAATCATATTGTCCTCACTCCCGTCACGATTTTTGATTTTCAAATCACCGGCGCGCCATACTGCATCCGCAGAAGATTTAAAAATCGTATTGATGTAATCCTCGGGTGCAGGATCTACTTTGAAAAATCCATCCGTCTCAAATCCCCAGAGCTCACCGATGATCATCCCTTTATAATAATCCGTAAATCTCAATGTAGGATTATTAAATTCATCAATCCGGGACACATAGTCATAAAGGGATCCGCGGATTTCATAATTAAAAGGCTTATTTCCAAGAGAAATACCATCCTGCCAGCTCAAGGTCATTTCAAAACCTTTTGTCGTCATATCGGCATAGTTTCCTTTGGGAGAAGCAGCACCAAAAATATCTGGCAAGGTCGGCCCTGCCACATACATATCTGTGGTCTTCCGGATATAATAGTCTCCATCAAACCGAAGTCGGCCGTCCAGCATACCAAATTCTAATCCGATATCAGAAGTTGTGGCTTTTTCCCATGTAATTCCTGAAGGAATAGGCGCGGGGACACCCGTCCGTTTATGTTGATCCCCATCCAATACACGACCTGAAGTGCTGATACTCAACAACTCCAAAAACTGGTAAGGTGAGATATTCCCGTTTCCTAAAGATCCGTAGGATGCACGGATTTTCAAATCAGAAAAAATCTTATTATTCACGTTCCAGAAGGGTTCTTCTGAAATCCTCCATCCTGCTGAAACTGAAGGAAAGAATCCCCACTGCTGATCCACCGGAAATCTGCTGGACCCGTCATACCGGCCATTGAATTCCACAAGATACCGATCCATATATCCATAATTCAAACGGAAAAAAGTTCCTGCTGTCCTCCAATTTGTCACACTGGCTCCCGGAACAATGGAAGATCCTGTAGCCAGCTGGACACTTTCTGCACTTTCCAGCAAAAGCTGATTCCGCTGAATACTGTTTGCCTTATATGCAGAAGTTTCATAATTCCATCCTCCCATCGCTTTCAGATAATGTTTTTGAGAAAATGTATTTTCATATTCGGCATAAAAATTGGACGCAGTGTACATAGTATGTCCGAGCCATTCATAGATGATCCCATTCAAATCCCCTACGTATGAAGGTGCCTCTTGCTCTGCATTTTGATAATAAGGAACCTTTACCCGCTTCCAAAAATGATCTCTGTCATTGTATCGGAAGGTGAAATCTCCGTTCACCCGAAATTTATTGTCAAAAAACTGGCTTTGCATGCCAACGGTATTCTTAAATAAGGCCTGTTTATTATATTGATAGTTATTTTTCTCCACAAATGCACCCAAGGTATATGCTGCTCCCCGGGTATATGTACCATCAGGATTGTACATCGGCATAGTAGGAAATGCAGAAACCTCTATATACCGGTTCACGTTGGCACTTCGTCCCGCAGCGGTATAAGGCATATGATAGTTGTTGTTGGAAAATTCAATATTATTGGTCAGTTTCAACCAATCCAAAGCCTGTAGAGAACCTTTGGCCCTGAGATTATAGGACCGGTAGGTATCAGGATCTAAATTATAAATCCCACCAAAATCATAAATTCGTCCTGAAAGATAAAAATCAGATTTGTCAGTACCTCCGGACACTGTCAAATTATGATCTTGTGCCAAGGTCTGATCGCGGAACAAATGCCCCATCCAATCAAAATTGGAATAATATTCATAATCACCATTGGGTCGGATTATAGTTTTGGGTCCTTCTCCGGATGCCTTCCATTCTCTCATACGATCCAACCATTCGTCGCTATAGTACTGCATGTTATTATTGATGGAAGTAGGTACTGTTCCTTGAGCATTGTAATACGCTTCTCTGAAGTGCTCCAGCCAGGTCACTCCATCAGTTACAAATTCTGGTTTCATCGCCAGAGACTGAAAAGAAGCATTTCCGGAATAATTGATGGTTGTTCTCCCTTTTTCAGGTTGCTTGGTCGTGATCAATACCACTCCAAATGATCCTCTGGCACCATAAATCGCCGCAGATGCAGCATCCTTCAGGACACTGACGCTTTCAATATCATTAGGATTCAGAAAAGAAGGATCTCCTTCCACTCCATCGATCAAAACAAGAGCACTTCCACCCTGACCTATTGAGGTCCGCCCTCTAATGTTATAAGAAGCAGAACGGGTGGGTTTTCCATCTTCCAAAGCCAAATTAAGATTCGGAATCGCCCCCTGTAATGCCTGAGTGACATTGGGATTTGATCTATTTTCAAAAACCTCACTTCCCACTACGTCCACTGCCCCCGTGAGATTCACCTTTTTCTGTGTTCCGTATCCTACGACCACGATTTCATCCAGCAACTGTGAATCGGAAGTCATCACAATCTTCAAGGTTGATTGTCCGGAGACAGGGACTTCCTGCGTCTGGTATCCGATATAAGAGAGAACCAAAATGGCATCTTCATCAATATCCTCCAGGGAAAAACGACCGTCAAAATCGGTGGCCGTACCCTGGTTTGTCCCCTTCACTTGTATGTTCACACCGATCAATGGCAGCCCATCCTCATCCACCACTTCACCTTCTACGGAAATAGAAGCCGACACGTCCATTGCCATCTTATGTCCAGGGGAAGTTAATGTAATCATCCCGGCCGAAGTAGTCCATGCTGAGAGAGGCAAACTTCCACTGATCAGGATGATACCAATACAAAAGTTAATCCAATTTCCTTTCATATCTTTCATTTTTGTTTTTCAATATAAGCAATCATATGAGTAGTAACAGAGCCGGGCAAAGTCAACAGAAGGATCTGCATTCTTCTTTGGTAAACGAATCCAAAACAAGAATTGTGCTGCGCCTTTTGTAGCTTTTATTTCCGGATAAAATAATTTATTATTGATTTCTTTTCACGTTGCGGCGAAAGTATAGAAAACACCCAACAATAAAAAAAGGATTAACTTATATTAAACTATCCGGAGATTATATCAGTTTCTGCTGATTCTATCGGAGTTTCCATATCGTTCATTTCCAATGAAAATAATGCCTTTGGGATCTGTACATCCAATAGTTTTGCAGGGAGCCAAAGTAGGTTTGAGCAGTGAAAGACATCCTCCCACGCACCTCTTGAATCAAAATCCCGGAAAGGTCTATATGTTCGCGCTCACCAGAAGGTCAGCTATGCCTATTCGAAGAGAAATAAAATCGGTCCTTGTTTATAGAAGAACAGATGTTTCACAGGTTCCCAACCCAAATACACCCATAAAATTCAGTTTCTTTTTCTACAACCCCGACATTAGAGATTAGAAAACCGGGTTAAGATCTCAGAAATCATTGTATGAACACCAGTTTTTTACACATTCATGCTATAGCCATCCCGATACTCTCTTCTCACAAATTGATTTGCATCATCATAATTAGTCACCTTCATCTCTTTGGCATCCCATAACAGCTTCGGCAAAGTGAAATTGTCCTCTTTTCGCTCCCCTTTCGCCGTCTCCAGCACAGAACTCCGGATCGCCAGGTTGCCGATGAGAATACTCTCCGCAAATGGTCCCGCATACTCAAAAGGAGAACTGGTCTCTTTGTTTCCATAACCGGCAATACAGGCATTGACCCACTGCAGGTAGTGTCCTT
>Ga0209487_1004784_pt1 | contig 10289 bp, 7 predicted proteins | sample Poulit2012_FD_187524 | JGI IMG/M metagenome (GOLD analysis project Ga0209487, IMG submission 187524) | Agricultural soil microbial communities from Georgia to study Nitrogen management - Poultry litter 2012 (SPAdes) (version 2) | ecosystem: Environmental > Terrestrial > Soil > Agricultural land... | reverse complement strand
CCGGGTGGTCCAGGAGGAGTTGATCTGGGCGATGATTCCGCTGTCGAGTTCGAAGATCCCGTAGGCGGCGTCGTCGGCGGTCGCGGTGTAGGGCTCGTCAGCCTCGTCCCACCGGGTGGGGATGTGGGTGGAGGCGTGGGCGTAGACGGAGTTCACCTTGCCGAAGAGGTTCTCCAGCAGGTAGTTCCAGTGGGGGAACATGTCGACGATGATCCCCCCGCCGTCCTCGCTGCGGTAGTTCCAGGAGGGGCGCTGGGCGGGCTGCCAGTCCCCCTCGAACACCCAGTAGCCGAACTCGCCGCGGACCGAGAGGATCTCGCCGAAGAAGCCGGAGTCGATGAGGCGGCGGAGTTTGAGGAGGCCGGGGAGGTAGAGCTTGTCGTGCACGACCCCGGTCTTGATGCCCGCCTCCTCCGCGAGCTTCGCGAGGTCGACCGCCTCGGCGGTCGTCTCCGCGGTGGGTTTCTCGGTGTAGATCGCCTTGCCGGCGGCGATCGCCTTGCGCAGCGCGGCCACGCGCGCCTTCGTCACGAGGAAGTCGCCGTAGATCTCCCAGGCGGGATCGGCGAGCGCTGCATCGAGGTCGGTGGTGTAGTCGGGGATGTCGTGAGCCTTGGCGATCTCGGCGAGCTTGTGTTCGCTGCGGCCCACGAGCAGCGGGCGGACGGTGAGTTTCGTGCCGTCGGGAAGCGTGAAGCCGCCCTCGTCCCGGATCGCGAGGATCGAACGCATCAGGTGCTGGCGGTAGCCCATCCGCCCCGATACGCCGTTCATGATGATCCCGATTTCCCGGGTGGTAGGTGCGTGAGACATTGAAACCCTTTCTCTGTGGCGTCTGCGCCGACCGAGCACACGTTCCGGCGCACAACCGGTAAGCGCTTTCCAGTAGTTAATCACGGCTGTTTTCGATTGGCAAGCGCGGATTCTCCGGTACCGTCGAATCAGCTCGACGCCGAAGTCCTAGGAGGGGCACCCATTGAAGCTGTCGATCGTCGAACTCGGAACCGTCGCGCCCGGCACCACCGAGAAGGATGCGCTCGCCGATACGTTGGAAAGCGTTGAGCATGCGGAGGACCTCGGGTTCCACCGGGTCTGGTTCGCCGAGCACCACCTGAGCCGTTCAGGGGCCTCGCACCACCCGGAGCTCCTCATCGCTGCCGCCGCGATGCGCACCTGCCGGATCCGACTCGGTTCGGGTGGCGTGTTGCTCAACCATTACAGCCCGTTCAAGGTGGCCGAGATGTTCCAGCAGCTCGAGGCGCTGGCCCCGGGCCGGATCGACCTCGGGATGGGGCGCGCGACCGCCGGTCCCGTCCTGGATCTCGCCCTGCAGCAGAACCGGCAGCATCCGGCCCAGGTCGACCACCAGCAGCAGGTGCTGGAGACCTTGGCCTGGCTGCACGAGGGTTTCCCCGAGGATCACCCCTTCGCCGGGCACCCGTTGATGCCCGGGGTGCCAGAGATTCCCCAGCCGTGGCTGCTGGGCTCCAGCCCGAACAGTTCCCACCTCGCCGCGGGTCTGGGGATCGGCTACACGTTCGCCGGTTTCATCAACCCGCCCGGTGCCGCGCCTGCGCTGCGGCACTACCGCGAGAACTTCACGCCCCAGGGGTTCGGCTGGGAGAGTCCGCGCGCGATCCTGGCGGTCAACGTTGCCGTCGGCGAAACGGCAGCCGAGGGGCACTACCTGGCGAACTCTCCCAAGGGCTTCTACGCGCGCCTCGCCCGCGCGGGCCGGAAAGCGGGGTCGGTGCTCGTGCCGGCGCCGGACGTGGCCGAACGCGAGCTCACCGCCTCCCAACTGCAGGAGCCGACCTCGATCGTGGACGGGAGGTGGCCACGGTTCGTTGCCGGAGGCCCGCAGGAGGTCCGGGCGACGCTGGAGCAGATGCTCGCCGAAAGCGGCGCCGATGAGTTGATGGTTCAGGATCTCATCGCCGATCCCGCCGCCCGCCGAAACTCCCGGGCCCTTCTCGCCCGCGCCTTCGGTGGCTGACCACCCCGGGCCGCGGCAGCCGGCAGGGCGCAGATCCGCGTAGAGTAGCCCTCATGAACCAAGCATTCGACGACGTCGCAACAGACCGCGAACTCGAAGTTCTCAGCTGGGATGGCTTCGGGGAAGCCTGCCGGGACCTCGCCCGCAAGGTCGTGGCCTCTGACTGGATGCCCGATCTCGTCATCGCCGTTGCGCGCGGAGGGCTGCTGCCGGCCGGGGCGATTAGCTACGCGCTCGGGGTGAAGGCGATGGGCACGATGAACGTGGAGTTCTATACCGGGGTCGGCGAGACCCTCCCCGAACCCGTGGTGCTCCCCCCGTTCATGGACACCTCCGGCCTGCCCGGGCGCAAGGTACTCGTCGTCGACGACGTCGCCGATTCCGGCAAGACCCTCGCGATGGTGATGAAGCTCATCGCCGAGTACGGCATCCCGGGCGACACCGACGGCGATGGGGTCGCCAACGAGTTCGTGCCCGCCGAGGCCCGCAGCGCCGTGCTGTACACGAAGCCCGCGAGCATCATCGAGCCGAGCTACACCTGGAAGCGGACCGACGAATGGATCGCCTTCCCGTGGTCGGATAAGCCCCCCGTCACCGCCGAATAGGCCCGCCGCGCCTCCCGTTTCCCGCACGCCGTCGCTTCTTTGCAGGTGAAGAAGAGCCATGACCCATGCCCGTACGATCTTCGACGACGAAACCCTCGCTGAAATCTCCCGCCACCTTCGCGATCCTCACCCGATCGGTATCCCCAGCGCTGCGGAGCGCGAATTCTGGGAAGGGATCGCCGACCACGCGGTGGTGACGGCGCTCCTCGCCCAGGCCCGGCAGCTCCACGGCACGCCGTGGCCGCACGTGCCCGCCCGCGGTTACCTGCGCTACGCCCGGGACGGCAACCGAATCATCCACGAACAACACATCCGCGCCCGGCAGGAGCGCCTCACCCTCGCGACCATCGCCGCCGCGGTGACCGACGGCGCCGAGTGGTACGACGAGGTTGCCGACGGCGTCCTCCTGTTGTGCGAGCAGACCTCCTGGTGCTGGCCCGCCCATGATGAGGCCTACGGGCGGGGTTTCGCGCTCCCCGACCTCACCGATCCCACGCTCGACCTCGGCGCCGGTGAAGTCGCCGGCCAACTCGCCTGGGTCGACCACGTGCTCGGTGCCCGGCTCGATGAGGTCGCCCCCGGCCTGCGCCCGCGCCTGCGCCACGAGGTGCACACCCGGGTGATCCGCCCGTTCCTCGAGCGGGAGTGGCATTGGCTCGGCACGAGCGGCGATATCAACAACTGGAACCCATGGATCCACCAGAACGTGCTCACCGCGGCCCTCCTCCTCATCGAGGACCGCGACCTGCGGGAGTCGGTGGTGCGCCGCAGCCTGTGGGGCCTGGAGATCTACCTGCAGGCCCTGCCCGCCGACGGCGCGATCGATGAGGGGTTCGACTACTGGTGGAACGGCGCCTGCCGGGCCCTCGAGGGCCTCACCCTCCTCGAGCGCGCGAGCGGCGGCGCGTTCACCGCTCAGCGGGTACCGGCCCTGCGTGCAACCCTGGAGTTCCCCATCTCCACGTGGCTGGGCGGGGACTGGTGCTACAGTTTTTCCGACTCCCACCCGCCGATCAACCCCGAACTCCCCTGGCACCTGCTGCACGGCTGGGCCCGCGAGGCCGGGGCGAGGGACACGGCGAACTTCGCCCTCACCCGGCGCCCGGAGCCGGCCGCGACGATCACGGAGGGGCTCGCCCGGCTGCTGTTCGCCCTCAGCGACCCAGGCTGGATGCACGCGCCGGTTCCCGACGCTCCCGCCCCGGTGCCGGTGTATCTCGACTCCACCCAGCTGTTCGTTTCCCACCGCGGGGAGTTCTCCCTCGCGGCCAAGGGCGGGCACAACGAGGAGAACCACAACCACCTCGACGTCGGCTCGGTCGTCGCCGCCTGGCGGGGCACGCCGGTGCTCGTCGATCCCGGCCGGGAAACCTACACCGCGCAGACCTTCAGCGACGCCCGCTACCAGCTGTGGTACACCCGCTCCGATTGGCACAACCTGCCCCAGCCCGCCGGCCGCGGGCAAGCACCCGGGCGGGAGTTCCAGGCCCGGGTCCGGCACGCCGAACCCGCTGCGGACCCGGCCGCGTTCACCCTCGACCTCACGGCCGTCTACCCCGGGCCCGGCCGGTGGGAGCGCTCGGCGGCGCTGACCGCCGGCGGGATTGAGGTGCGGGATACGTGGGCGGAGTTCGATCCCGGCGGGGCGGGCCATGAGATCACCTGGATCATCGCCGGGGAGGTCACCGAAACCGGCCCCGGGGCGCTCACGATCCGGCCGCTCACCGCACCCGGCGGCCCGCCCGGCGAGGCCGCCCTCGTGCTGGAGTGGGATCCCGCCCTCGCCGACGGCGCCCTCGAGCAGCGGCGGTTGACCGATGACTACCAGCGCACCGCGTGGGGCGAACACCTCACCCGGGTGCGGTTGCGCATCTCCGCCGAACACGTGGGCGCCGGGGAGATCGTGACTACGCTGCGCCCTCGCCACTAGGGGCGAGCACGGGCTGCAGCGAGTACCTGCTGTTGCCCCACACCGCGTAGAGCAGGGGCGAGGCGGCGAGGCCGAGCCCGAGCGCCGGGTGGGTGAGGAACAGCGCCGCGAGGCTCACGAAGGCGATCGCCGACACGAGCGTGAGGTACCAGCGCCGGACCCCGAAATACAGCCCGACCTTGAGCGCGTCGCGGATCCGGCTCTCGGGGCGCTCCACGCTCGCGACGAGCCCGAGCAGGGCAGCAATGTTTGCGAGGATCGCGAACACGGTGACGATCGGGATGATGATCGCCCCGTACCGCAGGTGCTGCGCGGCGACGAAGTCGACCCCGGCGATGACGAGTGCCCCGACGCTGATCACCCCGAACAGGAGGCTGCGCCAGAAGAGCCGCCGCCAGGTGCGCAGGAACGCCTGGGCGATCGCGCCGTCCTTGTCCACCGAGTAGCTTCGGAAGGCACCGAACGCGCCGGCGAGGGCGGGCACGGCGAGCACCGCGGTGAGGGCGAGCAGCGGCCAGGATTGGAGGGGGTCGGTGGTGATGAGCACGATGATGAGCGGCAGGCTCATCATCGTGAGGAACGCGTTCGTGCCGAACACCAGGTACGCGAGACCGAAGATGGTCTCCCACGTGTCTGAAGCCAGCCAGCCCCGGCGCGCCACTGCGGTCAGCCCTTCACCCCTGCGCTCGCGATGCCTTGCACGAAGTAGCGTTGCCCGAGCAGGAAGATCAGCGCGATCGGAAGCACGGAGATCACTGAACCGGTCATGATCAGGGCATGCTCGGCGTCGTATTGGGAGACGAAGGATTTCAGACCGATTTGAACCGTCCAGATCGCTCGGTCGCGCAGGTAGATCAGCGGCCCGAGGTAGTCGTTCCACGTGTTGACGAACGTCAGCAAGGTCAATGTTGCCACGGCCGGCCCGGAGAGGGGAAGCACGATCCGGCGCCAGATGGAGTACTCCGAGAGCCCGTCGATCCGGGCCGCCTCGGAGAGTTCTTCCGGGATCGATTCGTAGTACTGCTTCATGAGGAACACCCCGAAGGCGCCGAAGGCCTGCAGCGCGACGATCGACCACAGCGTGTTCGACAGGCCCGCGCGGGAGAGCATGATGAACTGGGGGATCATGTACGCCTGCCACGGCACGGCGATGGTGCCGACGTAGGCGAGGAAGAGCCAGTCCCGGCCCGGGAAGCGCATCTTGGCGAACCCGTAGGCGGCGAAACTGCCCGTGAGCACTTGCAGGGTGGTGACGACGACGGAGAGGAACAGCGTGTTCTTGATCCACGTCGTCATGTCGGATTTGGCCCAGATGTCGAGGTAGTTGCGCCACATCACCGGGTCCGGCACCCACTGCACGGGCACGGTGAAGACCTGGTTGTTCATCTTCAGCGAGGAGATGACCATCCACACGAACGGGAGCATGATCGCGGCGGAAGCAATGATCAGCGCGGCATACAGGAGCGCCATTCCTGCCCGGCGCTTGCCGCGGCCGCGATCGGGGCGGTATTCGAGCGGCGTCTGCGCATCCGAGGGTCGATCTAAGGTCAGGGTGCCCATTAGTTTTCCCTTCGCTTGTTCACGAGGAATTGGAAGATCGTGAAGAGGATGCAGATGAGGAACAGCACGATCGAGACCGCCGAGGCGTATCCGAAGTTGTTCTCCTCGAAGCCTTTTCGATAGATGTACTGGGCGAGCACCATCGTCGAGGTTCCCGGCCCGCCGTCGGTCATCACGAGGATGAGGTCGAGGATCTTGAAACTCTCGATCGTCAACATCACGGTGACGAAGAAGGTCGTCGGGCGCAGGCCCGGAAGGGTGACGTTCCAGAACCGCTGGACGGCGTTCGCGCCGTCCACCCGCGCGGCTTCGTAGATCTCTTCGGGGATCGCCTGCAGGCCCGCGAGGAACAGCAGCATGTAGTAGCCCATGTAACGCCACGTGCCCACGATGATGATCGCCGGCATCGCCCACGTCGTCGAGGAGGTCCACCCCGGGGGGTCGGTCATGCCGAGCCACATGAGGAACTGGTTGATCGGCCCGGACTTCGCCGAGAAGAGCATGTTCCACACCGCCGCGATCGCGACGATGGAGGTGATGTAGGGGAAGAACGCGACCGTGCGGAAGAACTGCACCCCACGCATCTTGCGGTTGAGCAGCAGCGCGAGGCCGAGCGAGGCGGCGAGGGTGAGCGGGATGTGGAAGATCGCGTAGTAGATGGTGTTCCACAGGACCTTGTGGAACGTTTTGTCCCGCAGGAGATCGGCGTAGTTCTCCAGGCCCACCCATTCGGCTTTACCGAACGCGTTCCACGAGGTGAACCCGAGGTAGAACAGGATGACCACGGGCACGAGCGTCAGCAGCGCGAAGCCGATGAAGTTCGGCAGGATGAAGGACCATCCCGTGAGGGTGTTTCGCAGCTTTAGGCGGGAGCCGGGACGGCGCGTCTTGCGTGGCCGGGTCGTTACCGAAGTTGTGGTCATCTTTCGTCCAAGTGGTCTGGCCGCTGCGCCAGCACGCGGGGGTGCTGGCGCAGCGAACGTAACGTTACTTGTTCAGCACTTCTGCCTGGGCACGCTCCATCGCCTCAGCGATCCCCTCTTCGGGGCTCACGCTTTCGGACAGGATGGCGGAGTGCGCGTCGCTGAGAATGTTCTGCAGCGCGGCAGTGTTCTCGTCGACGACGTTCTCCGGGAGCACTTCGCTGGTGGTGAAGGTGAACCGCGAGAGGTCGTCGGTGGGCACGCCCTCGATCCCGAACAGCACGTCGGCAACCGTTTCGTTCGTGAGGGAGGGGGTGATCCCGATCTCAACGAGGTCGGTGGCGGCGTCTTCGGAGGCGATGTAGGCGAGGAACTTCTTCGCTGCCTCTTCCACGTCGCCGCTGACGGCCGGGTTGATCCCGATCGAGGTCGGGTCGGCGAACGTGACCGGCAAGTCCTCGGTGGAGGAGTCGTACTGCGGCGCGGGTGCGATGCCCCATTCGAACTCGTCGGCCTCGCCGGACTCCTGCTCGGCGAGCAGGGTGGCGATGTACCACGAGCCCATGAGGAGCATGGCGGAGTCCTGCTTCCCGAACTGCGACTGGTAGCCCAGGGAGTTCGTCGTCAGGGTGCCGTAGTCGACGATCGCGCCGGAGTCCTGCAGGTCCACGGTGCGCTCGTAGTAGGGGACGAAGTAGTCCCAGTCTCCGGAGAGGAAGTCGGCGTCGGGCACCTGCGCGGTGGCGAATCCTTGCACGGTGGAGTGCCAGGAGTGCTGGTAGGCGCCGGTGGGCCCGTCGAGTTCCTCGCTGATCGTGGTGGCGGCCTCGCCGTAGTCGTCCCAGGTCCACGAGCCGTCGGGGTAGTCGACCCCGGCCTCGTCGAAGAGGTCCTTGTTGTAGTACAGGAACCACGCGTCCTGGCGGTAGGGGATGGCGTAGGTGGCGCCGTCGACCTCGTACACGTCCACCCCGGCGACGTCGTCGCTGAGTTCGGCGGCAACGTCGCTGACGTCGAGGAGCTGGTCACCGTCCTGGTAGGTGAAGAACTTGTTGAGGTTCTTCACGGGGTACAGGTCGGGTGCGGTGCCACCGGCGAGGTCGGTGATCATCTGGGTGTCGTAGTCTTCCCCGTCGGCGTATTCGACGAGTTCGACCGTGATGTCCGGGTTCTGCTCGGTGAATCCGTCGGCGAGGGTCTGGAATTCAGGGGTCGAGTCCAGGCTCCAGCCGGCGAGGGTGAGCGTGAGCTCCCCGTCGTCTCCGGCGGAGTCTTGGGCATCGCCGCCGCCGTCGCCGTTTCCGCCGCTGCCGCAACCGGCTAATAGCAACGTTGTCGCGGCGACGCTCGCCCCGATTGTCAACAAATTGCGCTTCATCGCGAACTTCCTAGTCGTAGTTGTGAGTGATGCCCGGTTGGGCGCTTATCGTGCATGGTGAACATGACGGTCACGTTTCACCAATTGATTCCGGTCGGCCACGCCACCTCGGTGAGGTGACCGTCCGCCCACGTAACGACGACGTGGGTGCTCGTGGTCTCTACGCGCGGCGGCGCGCTTCTCGGCGCGCCCGCGCGCGTGAGTCGTAATGCGAGGGCGTAGCGCCCTGGCGCTGCTGCGGCCATGAGGGTTCCCACGGCCGCGTGTGCCCCCAAGGGGGAGGCGTCGTCGTGGTGGCTCACACCCGCCGACTCCCACCCCAGCAGGCCGATGATCTCGGCCTGAAGTTCTGTTGATTCCAGTACCACCGATTCCTCGGTGAGGCGTGCGTCCACTCCGGCGTCGTCCGCGAGCGGCCACCCGCCCGCTTCCAGGGCGTGCGCGGCCGGGTCGATCTCCGCGACCTCGATGATGCGCACCTCCCATTCCCCGCGCAGGAGGGAAACGGTCGTGATCTCACCGGCGGGTTCGGGAGTGCCGGTGAGCCCGGAGCCGTGGTTGATCTGCTCGGGGTCGGGGACGAGCCAGTGCGCCTCGGCCCTGGAGGCGGCGAGGGCGACGTCGTCGATCACCTTGGTGCCCAGCGCCCGCATCCCGCTGCGGTGGCTGCGCCGGTTCGTCTCGTCGAGGAGCACCACGGAGTTGTCGATCGGGTCGGCCCACGCACCGCGGTCGAGGAGCGGGGCGGTCGCCGTGGAGTAGGCGAGGCGGGCATACAGCGGGGAATCGCCGCCGCCGTCGCCCTCGTGGGCGTGGTCGGTGCCGTGGTTGGCGATCCGGGCGATCCCGTCGCCCGCGCGAGTGACCGCCCACGCCGGGGCGCCGATCGCGAAGGCGCGTTCCGTCTCGGGCGAGGCCTCGGCCCGCCACACCGGGTGGTCGGCGGGGAGGATCAGGCCGACCATCCCCTTCGCCGCCCAGTACGGGGAGCCCGGCCCGGAGTAGCGCTGCGCGAGGGGGCGCCACGGGGCGGTCCACCCCAGGTCGAGGAGTCCGCGGGCGTTGGGCACACCGCGGGAGCGGAAGTAGTTGATGTTGCCCAGGGCGGCGTCGCGCAGGTCGCCGGCGGGAACGGACGGCACCCGGGAGATCACGCCGGCCCAGTAGGCCGCCGCGGTCGCGAATCGGTACGCGAGGCTGCGGCCCTGGATCAGTGGGGCACCGTCGCTCGCCGAGAGCCACAGGAAATCCTGGAGGAACCGGTCGAGGCGGTCCACGTCGATCGCGGCGCGGGGGGCGGCGAGGTCTTTCGCTCCGGTCATCCGCGCCCACAGGGCGGGGTACAGGTGCATCGCCCAGCCCACGTAGTGGTCGTAGGCGCGTTCCTGCCCGTCGCGATACCATCCCTCGCGCTCGTAGTAGGAATCGTGGCGCTCCAGGTCCGCCTCGATGTCGCGGAGGGAGTGGGGTCCGTCGACGGAGCGGAGGAAGGTTTCCACCACGATCCGGAACCACAGCCAGTTGTTCGGAGGGTAGGTTTCGTCGCCGACGATCTCGGCGAGGTACTCGACGATGTGCTCTTGCTCGTGGGGGGCGAGGCGATCCCAGATCCACGGCCGGGAAAGGTCGAGGATGAGGGCGAGGGAGGCCGCTTCCACCTTGGCCTGGGCCATCTCCTTCGGGCGCCACCAACGTTCCGGGTTCGTCGGGTCGGTGCCCGCTACGAGGCCGCGGGCGTAGAATTCCGCGTGCCCATGCGGGTCTTCACCTCTCGCGCCGGCGAGTTGGAACCCGGCGAGGAGGAAGGTGCGGGCGAAGCCTTCCAGCGCGTCGGTTCTTGCGCCGTAGCCGCCCGGGGTTCCCGGCAGGAGGATGTTCGCGTTGCCCGGGGAGGCGA
>Ga0209487_1004782_pt1 | contig 10294 bp, 8 predicted proteins | sample Poulit2012_FD_187524 | JGI IMG/M metagenome (GOLD analysis project Ga0209487, IMG submission 187524) | Agricultural soil microbial communities from Georgia to study Nitrogen management - Poultry litter 2012 (SPAdes) (version 2) | ecosystem: Environmental > Terrestrial > Soil > Agricultural land... | reverse complement strand
GTCATCGGCATGACGGAAGGCATCATGCAGGAGATGCGGAAGCATAACATCAGAGTGTCCTATCTGACCCCTTCGGCAGTATTGACAGATATGATCGGCGAGACAAAACTCGAGGAGGATTCCATGACCCACGCAGAGGATATCGCCGACATCATCGTGAGCCAGCTGAAACTGAATCACAGGACGTTCATCAAAACGAGCCAGATGTGGGCCACCAATCCGATTCCAAAGGAAAAATGACAGTTTTGATATGAGGAGGCGGTGAAACAGATGGACAATCTGCCGCTCAATGATTATTCAGCACACAAAGATTTGCATGACGAAATACTGGGAGGTGCAGAGGAACAGCTCGAATCCATGAAAACCCTGCTCAACAAACTTGAACATAAGGAACTTGCAGACGAGATGGAATCCTTCATTGAATATGTCGAAGAGCGTGTACTCGGTCACTTCGATGAAGAGGAAACAGACAGCGGCCTGTACGACAGGGCCGTCGGCCGGGAACCCGCCCTGCACGATAAAGTGCAGAGGCTGAAGCGGGACCACGAGCTCATCAGAATGATGGTCGGCCGCATGAAAGAGGAACTCTCAAAAGATGAAGTCGACTTCCAGAAGCTCATCGATCACTCCGTCTCCATCATTCTGGTGGATGAACTCCATTCAAGGGATGAGGAAAACCTCCTGCTCGGCGGCAGTGAATAAGTAATATGACAACAGCCGGTACGGGCATCTGACCCCGTACCGGCTGTTGTCATATTATTGTTTTTTGCTGATGTGCCAGATTTCACCGGCATATTCTTCAATTGTCCTGTCTGAGGAGAACTTTCCTGCATTAACCATGTTCATATAGCCTTTTTTGTAGAATGCTTTTTTGTCCTTATAGTCATGGGCGATCCTGTCCTGCGTTTCTCTGTAGGAAGCAAAGTCCTCCAGCACAAAGTACTCATCGCTCTCCACAATGCTGTCATACAGAGCACGGAGCATCCCTGTCCCGTTATCCTGATAGGTGCCGTCAATGAGTGATTCCACGACCGCTCCGAGTCCTTCTGTTTCCCGCATCGGTATTTTCGGATCATAGTCCGCCCGCTTTGCTGCGACGGCGTCAACTTCCATCCCGAAGATATAATTGTTTTCCTTCCCCGCCTCTTCGACGATTTCAACATTTGCGCCATCCATCGTACCGACAGTCACTGCACCGTTCAGCATGAATTTCATATTGCCGGTGCCGGAGGCTTCTTTGCCGGCGGTTGAAATCTGTTCCGATACATCGGCTGCCGGGAAGAGCTTTTCAGCATAGGATACGCCGTAGTTTTCAACAAACACCACTTTGATGATATCTTTCGTGTCGACATCCTTATTTACCCGGCCGGCAAGCTCATTGATGAATTTGATGATCGCTTTCGCCATGTAGTATCCCGGTGCCGCTTTTGCCCCGAAGATGAATGTGCGTTTCGTCCACTCCGCCCCGGGGTCTTCTTTTATACGGTTGAACAGGTCAGCGATATAGAAAGCCATCATCAGCTGCCGCTTGTATTCATGCAGTCTTTTGATCTGTATGTCGAAGATCGATTCTGGATCGGCATCCACTTCTTCGTGGAACTGTATATAATCCGCGAGTTCCTGCTTCTTCTCTTTTTTGATTTCGATGAACCGCTCAAGCACTGCGTCATCCTCATGTCTGTCCTCAAGATTTTTGAGCAGGCTCAGATCGGTGATCCACTCATCACTGCCGAGCAGATCTGTAATCATCCCGCTGAGCCCCGGGTTGGCCTGGAGCAGCCACCTCCTCTGGGTGATGCCGTTTGTCTTATTGACTATGCGATTCGGGAACAGTTCATCCCACTCATGGATCACTTCCGTTTTCAGCAGGTCAGTATGGATTGCAGCCACACCGTTCACTGCACGTGAGGCATAGATTGACATGAATGCCATATGCACCGAATCGTTCTGGAGGATGAGGAACTTATCCCACAGAGCTTCGTCCACCTTCCATTCCTTCAGCTCCCTGATGAGTCTTTCGTTGATTTTTTCGATATACGGCATCAGGTCCGGGAGCACAGATATGAAGAGCCCCTTATCCCACACTTCCAGCGCTTCAGCCAGAAGTGTATGGTTTGTATAGGCCATAGTCTTCTGCACAATATCAAATGCCTTCTCAAATTCCACCCCTTCCATTTCCAATAAACGGATGAGTTCTGGAATCGCCAGTGCCGGATGGGTATCATTCAGCTGGATGGAATGCAGTTTGGAAAAGTCATCAAAGCTTTTATGACCCTCTTTCTTGAATTTCCGGACCAGGTCCTGGAGGGAGGCTGATGTGAAGAAGTACTGCTGTTTGAGCCTGAGACGCTTACCTTCATCTGTGGAATCGTTGGGGTACAGTATCCGGGAGATCGTCTCCGCTTCATCCTGGGCCTTTACGGAATAAATGTAATCCCCTTCATCAAAAGCCCTGAAATCGAACTTCTCTATCGCTTCGGCACTCCAGAGTCTGAGAGTATTGATCGTCTGTCCGCCGTATCCGACTACCGGCATGTCATATGGTACCGCCTCTACCTTGTCTTCTCCACTGAATTCGACAATGACCGTATCATTGCTGTCTTTGACGAGCCAGGGGTTTTCGTATTCCAGCCATGGATCTCCCTCTTCGACCTGGAAGCCGTTGACGAAGTTCTGTTTGAATATGCCGTACTGGTACAGTATTCCGTATCCCGAAAGCGGGTAGTCGAGCGTCGCCCCGGAATCGAGGAAACAGGCGGCAAGACGTCCCAGCCCGCCGTTGCCGAGACCCGCATCATCTTCTGCATCCTCCAGGACATTGTAGTCGATCCCCATTTCACGAAGTGTTGCCTTCACTTCCTTTTCTATTTCCAGATTGGCCAGGTTATTGCTGAGCGCACGTCCCATCAAAAATTCAGCCGAGAAATAGTACGCCTGCTTCTGAGTCCTGAATTTCTCTTTGGATCGTATCCATTTGGGCACAAGATACTCCATCACTGCATTTCCTACTGTGACAAACTGTTCTTTCTCATGTAAATCATAAAATGACCGGCCATAGCTTTTATAAGCCTGGGCTTCAATCCTGTCCTTCAATTCAATTGATTTCATAATGACCTCCCGTAAAGTCTGTTCAACTGTTTCAGTTTTTTTAGCGTGCGCTTTTTCAGAGCATCTTCGGTCATCCGCCACTCCCAGTTGCCGCCGATGGTGGATGGTATATTGAACCGTGTTTCATCCCTCGTCCCGAGCAGGTCCTGCATGGGAATGATGGAAAGGTACGAATGCGAGGCAAACACACCTCTGATACACCCGTCAGTCGGCCCTTCCTCTTCTGTCAGGTTCAGGTACGCCGCCGCTTTTTCGTATGTCTTCCCTTCAGCGGATTCAAGCCAGCCCCGCATCGTCTGTGTATCATGGTTTCCGGTATAGGCTATAGTGTGCCGGGAATAATTGTGCGGCAGATATTCCGAATCTTCTGCAGAGTCAAAACCGAACTGCAGTATTTTCATACCCGGGTATCCCGTATCCTCAATCAGTTTATATACTTCATCCGTCAGGAACCCGAGGTCTTCAGCCACGATATCCCGCTCGCCAAGTGCATCCTTCACAGCGTTGAACAAGTCCATGCCCGGACCTTTCACCCAGTTGCCGTTTTCGGCCGTCGGGTCCCCTGCTGGAATCTCCCAGTACGACTCAAATCCCCTGAAGTGGTCGATTCTGACCGTATCATACAGATTAAAGCTTTCCTCTATCCTTCTGATCCACCATCGGTAGCCGTCACCCGCCATCGCATCCCAGTCATATATGGGATTTCCCCACAGCTGGCCCGTGGCACTCATCATATCCGGCGGCACGCCTGCGACGACCACCGGTTTCAGATCACCATCCAGCTTGTACAGTTCCGGCTGCGACCAGATGTCCGCCCCGTCTTCCGCGACATAGATCGGGATGTCTCCCATGATCCGTATGCCCCGTTCATTTGCATACTTTCTGAGTCTCTCCCATTGTCCAAAAAACAGGTACTGGGTAAACACCCAGAAGAAAAACTCGTATTTATGTTCCACATAAAACGCGTCAAGAGCAGCACTTTCCCTCAGCCTGTACTTATCGGGCCATTCCATCCAGGAATCACCGCCATGCGCCTTTTTAATTGCCATATACAATGCAAAGTCATGGAGCCAGTAACTATGACGGGCGAGAAAAGCCTCCAATTCACTGCCGAGCTCTTTTTCCGCGCGACGATATGCTGCTTCAAACAACGGCATTTTATGCAGATAAAGTTTTGAATAATCCACTTTTTCGGCATCATCTCCCAGATCCGCCCCTGCCGCTTCCTCTTCCGACAGCCATCCCCTTTCAATCAGTTCATCCAGATCGATGAAGTACGGGTTGCCGGCGAATGCGGAAAAACTCTGGTATGGTGAATCGCCAAAACCGGTAACTCCGAGCGGTAATATCTGCCAGTATTTCGTACCGGAACCCGCAAGAAGCCTGACAAACTTATAGGCTTTTTGGCCAAAATCCCCGATGCCGTATTTCCCGGGCAATGAAGAAATATGCAGAAGCACTCCGCTTGACCGCTTTTTCATAGAGATCCTCCCCTTTGGTGCAAACGTTTGCACTAATACGCGTTCATTATACCATACCCTCTGTCCATATCAGAATGATATGATAAGCCCGTAAGTATTTTCAGTATCAGGAAAGAGGTTTGATCCATGAAAAATTATAAGTATCTGCTGTTTGACCTTGATGACACCATACTTGACTTCGGTGCTGCTGAAAACAGGGCACTCGAATTTGTCCTTGAAAGCCAGAGAGTTGACAGTTCTCCAGGCCTCCACGACCGGTATAAGGCGATCAACCAGGCCCACTGGGAAATGCTTGAAAGGAATGAACTGACAAAAGACAGAGCACTGACGAAGAGGCATGAAGTCTTCTTTGGCGAACTTGGACAAAGTGTGGACGGAGCGCTTATCAATGAAATGTATATGAAGCAGATCGCAGAGCACGGCCACCGGATGTTTGACGGCGCACTCGATGTCCTCCGCATCCTGTCTGAAGCCTTCCCCTTGTATATCATTACAAATGGCGTGAAGGCGACCCAGGAAAAGAGACTCGCCAATGCCGGGATAAAACCCTATTTTCAGGATGTATTCATCAGTGAAGATACAGGTTTCCAGAAACCTATGAAGGAATTCTTTGAACATGTGGCCGCCCGTATTGACGGATTCACGCCAGAAGATGCACTAATCATAGGAGATTCATTGACTTCAGACATACTCGGCGGCATCAACAGCGGAATCGATACATGCTGGTACAACCCGAATACCAAAGAGAATCCTTTTGAATTCAGGGCGGATTTCGAGATCAGAAAGTTGAATGATCTGTTCCATATTTTAGACCGGTGACACCGGAGGACAGATTATGAAAAGGACTGCGTTAATATCAGTCGTGATGCTCTTTGTGCTCCCGCCCTCACGGCCTATCTGCTCATCAATGACTACATCGAAAAGAAGAATGGGTATTATACCTTAACAGAACGGGGCGAGGAATATACTCATTACACCCGGAGCAAATATGAATTGCCGATATAGATATTTTTCTTCATAATAGTAATGGATAATTCTGAACGGAGTGAGACTCATGAGCCCAACGAAGGAAGATTATTTAAAAATACTGTTTGAACTCGGCGGCCGGACGGAACAGGTGCCGAACAAGGAGATAGCCAACCGGCTGAGCATCTCTCCGCCCACCGTGACGGAAATGATGAACAGCCTGGTCAAAGCGGGATGGGTAGTATACACGCCGTACAAAGGAAGCAAGCTGACCCGGGAGGGCACTGATTATGCCAAAAAGCTGATCCGCAAGCACCGGTTGTGGGAAGTGTTCCTTGTGAAACATCTCGGCTTCAATATCCATGAAGTCCATCCTGAGGCGGAGCTCCTGGAACACTCGACCAGTGCCGAACTCGCCAACAGGCTGGAAGCCTACCTGGATTTTCCCGAATACTGTCCGCACGGCGGCGCCATCTCCACCGAGTTGATGGAGGAACAGGAAGTCAGGACGGTGCATCTGACTGAAGCAACGCTTGGGGAACCGGTTCGCATTTCCCGCATCGTTGATGAAGATAAGCTGCTCCAGTATTTTGAAAACCATGATCTCAGAATCGGAGACCGGGTGACAGTGACCGGCAGGGATTCAGGACTCGACCTCCTCACCCTGAATCACGGTACCACTGATAAGGAAATACAGATCAGCCAGACAATTGCCCAATACCTGTTCGTCGAGCGCATCTGACCTAAAAAAGCATTCCCGGGGAAATGAAACTTCCCGGCGAATGCTTTTTCTGTCTGCTTTTCTATTATCCGTTGCCCTGGCCGTGCCGTAACCATTCGGCCACTTCCACGGTGCGCCTTGCCTGATGCTTGACTGCATCTTCTATATCCTCCACAATACCGTTCTCTGTTGCGGTTGCGGAGACCCCGTAAGGGTTGCCGCCCGCTTCAAACTGTACAGGGTCGGAGTAGCCCGGCGGCACGATGATCGCACCCCAGTGCGCCATCGTCTTATAGACGGAGAGCACTGTCGCCTCCTGGCCGCCATGCGGGTTCTGGGCCGACGACATTGCGCTGACCACCTTGTTCATCAGCTTGCCCTGTGCCCACAGACCGCCCGTTGTATCTATGAAAGCACGGAATTGTGACGCCTCCACACCAAAGCGGGTGGGCACACTGAACACGATTGCATCTGCCCATTCAAGGTCCTCCACAGCCGCCTCCTCGATATTCTGTGTCTTATCATAATTTTCCTTCCAGGCCGGGTTGGATTCAATTGCTTCCATGGGAGCTGTCTCGGGGATTTTGCGCAGTCTTACATTGGCCCCGGCATCATTCCCCGCTTCCTCGGCCCACTGCGCCATCTGATGATTGGTACCCGTCGAGCTGTAATATATAACTGCCAGATTCAAGTCTGCCATCGTATCTCTCCTTTAGTGATCTATTCCCCTTCTATTGCCCTCTACCCCGCATACCGCCACATTTAACGTTCTTTACCGTTTTTTTCAAAAGACTGTCAGCCGTTTCCTCTCTTTGGCTATGAACACGCAGGTGGTTCTCCATCTGGTCTGCATGCGGAGGGGAGATTTCATCCATCAGCTTTCCGCATTTGGGACTGAGCGTTACATACATCATCCTTCTGTCCATCTTGTACAGTTCTTTACTGCGCAACCTTCATTGACCAGCTTTTCCACAACGTACATAATGACTCCGCAGGCAAGCAGCACCCGGCTGCCATCACGGGTCACTCGCGTTTTTCAAAATTTTTAGGGCTAAAATATACTTTTATATTACTATTACAACCTTTATGTGAATACGTCTTATTCTTCAGTTTTTATATGTTAGAATATTTTTGTATATCAAATTTTAAAAAATCATTATGCAAATGCTGAAGGAGGAGATTTGATTATGAAAGAGAAGCCGGGACGCGGCGGATTAAAAACCGTCGATCATAAAATATTCCTGCCCGCCGTCATCATCATAGTGCTGATCAGTATTCCTTTCGCATTATATGAATCGGAATCCCTTGAACTTCTTAATAATATTTTCGACCAGATCGTCGCCCAGTTCGGATGGGGATACATCTGGTATGCAAACATACTGCTGGCTGCGGGACTTTACCTGTCCTTCTCCAAATACGGCAAGGTTGTGCTCGGAGCGCCGGATGAAAAACCGCAGTTCACTCTGTTTGAATACGCATCGCTGCTGATCGCAATGGGGCTGGGTTCGACAATCATGAGAACCGGCATGGTGCAGTGGACGGGTGTAGCGGACAACCCGCCGCTCGGCGTGGCGCCGGGCTCCGCCGAGGCGCTTCTCTGGGGCAATTCCTATGCCATGTATATATGGAGTTTCCAGGTGTTCTCCGTTTTCGTCATGGCGGCACCTGCGATGGCATACATCATCCACGTGAAGAAACGCCCGATGATGCGAATATCCGAAGCGACGCGCGTCATATTCGGCGACCGGTTCACAGACGGCGCAGGCGGCATCATACTCGACATACTGTTCCTCATGAGCATCCTTTCAGGGGCAGCAGTCACACTCGGACTCGGTGCGCCCATCATCACGACCAACCTTGCGGAACTTTTCAACACAGAAGTCACCTTTACGATGACCATGATTGTGACCGTCGTCTGGGTGGCGCTGTTCTCGCTGAGTGCCTACCGCGGTATCGAGAAGGGGATCAAGAAGCTCAGCGTCTTCAATATTTACATGGCCGCCTTTTTGGCGCTGTTCATACTGGTCGTCGGACCGGGCGTCTTTATAATGGACTTTTTCACCGAAACCATTGGTCATCTGCTCACAAACTATTTCACATTCTCGTTCTACACTGATTCTGTGGCTACAGAGCAGGCGACTTTCATCAGGAACCATCTGGTATTCTGGATGGCATACAATGCAACGTGGGCGATGCTCCACAGTGTATTCGCCGCTAAAATTTCCAGGGGCCGGACCATCAAAGAGATGATCCTGACATACCTGCTCGCACCGACGGCCATATCATGGATTGCAACAGGGGTGCTCGGAGGTGTCGGAGTGCATGCGCAGCTGAACGGCGATCTCGATGTCCTCGGAATGCTCGGGGATAATGAGGCCGTACAGCTCATACCGGCCATACTCCAGACACTGCCCCTGCCCGGATTGATGATGGTACTCTTCATCATCATCGCTATGATTTTCCTGACGACGACGCTCGACTCCACTACGTACACCATTGCTGCCTACACAAGCAGAAATGACATGAGTAAGAAGGAACCGTCGAAATTCCTCAGGATCTTTGTAGCTTTCGTCATAACAGCACTTGCTCTGCTGCTCATGCAGATCGGCGGTCTCGCACCGCTTGAAGTCGTTTCAGGCATCATGGGCATCCCGATCATATTCATCCAGTTCTTCACGATCTACGCCGCCAAGAAAATGATGGATGAAGACGAAGCATGGAAGTATAACATCAGGAAACCCGACAAATAAAAATACACATAATAAAAAGAGTGGCTGGTGTTCCAGCCACTCTTTTCTTCATCTATACATCCTTGCCGAGGAACGATTTCAGCATCCAGTTGTTCTTCTCAACTTCTGTAATCATGCCGATGAAAATATCTGCCGTGCGGTCATCACCAGCATCCTCCGCCGCTTTTTTACCTTTATCAAGCTCTTTGATCACAGTGGTGTAATCCTTGACCAGCTGCTTTACCATATCGTTGGCATCTGTATCATAGTCCGCTTCTTTTACACTGGCCTCCTCGATGGCATCGGATTGTCTGCCGATCGGTTCACCACCGATGGCGAGCAGTCTTTCTGCCAGTTCATCGACATAAGTGCCTGCTGTAGTGTAGAGCTCTTCGAATTTCTCATGCAGGGAAAAGAAATTGGGTCCTTTTACATACCAGTGGTAATTGTGGAGTTTCGTCCACAGCACTGTAAAGTTCGCCACCTGCTTGTTCAGTGACTTTTTGACTTCATTTTTCTTGTCCGTCTTCTTGCCGTCTTTAGTTTTAGCCATTCATTATCACCTTTCCCAATATAATCGGTATCTCTATGAATCTACCCTGTGCCGCCCCGAATAAACCGCACTGCCGGAATCGCCTCTACTTCAGAGTATTGAATAGTTGAGCACCTTGTATGTTTTATTATCCAATTTTTCAATATCGCCGGCTGCTTCAAGTTTTTTAAACAGGCGAGTAAGCGTCTCGGGCTGCATGCTGAGGTATGATGATAAGTCTCGCTTTGTCATATCAAGATTCACATAGTCGTCCGCATCCACATGGCTCCTGATATATTCCAGCAGGCGTTCTTTGCTGCTGAGCAGTGAGATGTTTGTAGTCTGCTGCTCCGCCGCTTCAAGGCGTTCTGAAAACTTCTCGATTATCTTTATGCCGATATTAGGATATTCCTCCATCAATCCGTATATATCGCCTTTGGTGATTTCACAGACCTGTGATTTTTCCATTATTTCCGCGTATGATTCATGGGACTTGTCCGTCCCGAAGAGGGAAAGCTCTCCGGTGAACTCTCCGGGCTGCAGCACTCTGATCAGCTGTTCCTTTCCGTCGTCAGTCAGCCTGTAGATCCTGATCTTCCCCCGGTGGAGCACATACAGCGATTGTTCGGGATCCCCGGCCATATATAGGTGCTCATTCTTACTGTAGTTTGTGGAATTGACCTTGCTGAACACTTCATTCATTTCCTCATCAGTCAGATGATTGAAAATCGGAACGCTCCTCACACAAAGTTTTTGT
>Ga0209487_1004781_pt1 | contig 10294 bp, 6 predicted proteins | sample Poulit2012_FD_187524 | JGI IMG/M metagenome (GOLD analysis project Ga0209487, IMG submission 187524) | Agricultural soil microbial communities from Georgia to study Nitrogen management - Poultry litter 2012 (SPAdes) (version 2) | ecosystem: Environmental > Terrestrial > Soil > Agricultural land... | reverse complement strand
GACACCGTAGGGTTTTCGCGCTGGCCCGTGGTCATTCTTGCTCGGGCAGTGCCCGGATCGTTATGGAACTGTCAGTCATGTGGCGACCTCCGCGCGTTCCGGGGGTGCCGTGGCTGCCGGCCCGGCATGTTTGACCTGGGTGGGCGTAACCCCCATATCACCGAACCGGTCCGGGGAGAACGCCGCCTCGTGCAGGGTGGGCGCCTCTTCCAGCAGGCCCTGAGCGACCATCTCGCCCGTGACAGGTCCGAGGGTGAGTCCCCACATCGCGTGACCGGCGGCGAGGACCAGGTTGCGGTGAGCTCGGCTGGCGCCGATGGCCGGCACACCGTCGGCGGTACACGGCCGTTGACCCGCCCACGTCTGTTGCGTGCGCCCGACGCGCAGGCCGGGCAATGTTCGGGCGATGCCGTCCCGGATCGCCTGCACGCGGCGATCGCTGATCCGGTTCCCGCTGTCCGAGAGCTCGAGGGTTCCGCACATCCGGAGCCGGTCCGGGTACGGCGTAGCGACGACGCGCGGCTCGCGGACGGACAGCGGAATGCGGGGGGAGGGGCCCTCGGTGTCGACGTCGACCACGTAACCCTTGCCGCCGTGCATCGGCAACTTGAGGCCGACGCTGTGGCACAGTTGCTCGCTGGCGACACCTGCGGCGATCACGAACGAGCCGGCAGCGACCCGGCCGGAGTCGGTCTCGGCCGCGACGATCCGCCCGTCCTGGCTGTGCAACTGCCGCACCGTCGTGTTCCACCGGAGCGTTGCACCACATGCTTCGGCGGCGTGAAGCAAAGAGCCGACGAACTCCAGGCTGTCGCAGTGCGCCTCGTTGGGACGGAGCAATCCACCGGCGATGTCCCCGAGCAGCGGCTCGATCTCCCGAGCCCTCTCGGCGCTGAGCACCTCGTGCGGCAGCGCGTCCCGGTTGCGGGCCAACGCCTCGACGGCGCCGGTGAACCGTGACTCGGTGAGGAAGACGTCCATCAGGCCGGATCGATGGAAGCTGGTGGTGAGTCCCTCCTTGGCGTACTGCTCGTGCATGGCCAGGCTGCGGATCGCGAGCTCTCGCATACGTTCGGTGAGCAGCCGCACCCGACGTGGCCGGGCCGAAGCCGCGAAGCGGGCGAGAAATGGTGCCAGGTGGGGTTTCGGGCTGACATAGAACGGGCTGTCGCGCCGCAGCATGTAGCGCAACCCGGACGTGACATTAGCCGGTGTCGCCAGTGGCTCGACGTGGCTGGGTGCGATCAGCCCCGCGTTCGCATAGGAGCAGCCGTTGCCCGGACCGGCCCCGGCATCGAGCACCTCGACCGAGGCACCGCGCCGAGCGAGCTCGTATGCGGTCGAGGCTCCGACAGCACCGGCGCCGATGACGACGACGTCGGGCGATGGGCCATCAGTTGCCACGGCAGTGCTCCTGGGTTGGATCGAAGGGGTGCCAGCACCGTAGTTCGTGACGGCCGCGCGCGGATCCTCCTTCAAGGATGACCTCAGGTGGGGATCTGCACGGACCCGTCCGGCAGGGCTCCCCGGATCCGGTAGGTGTCCTCGACGGTGAGCGTGAACGTTTGTTGCTCGTCTGCCAGTGTGTCGGACTCGTCGACGATCAGGTGGAACGCGCGGTCGCGATCCTCACCGGCGAAGCGCCCCAGGCCCGTCGCGCTCGCCCACCCGGGACGCACCTGCAGGTCGCCGACGGTGACCCCCCGGAACACGCGGTTCCGGCTGCGATCGGTGAGCAGCAGGCGCGCGCTGCCCTCGGACGGTGCTGCGATGTCCAACTGCAGTTGGGCCTGTTCCCACTGCTCCTCCTCGCGTTCCACCGGGTCGTCCGGGAGCCGCGGTGCACGTCTACTTCCGGTGCCCACGCCCACGAAGGAGACCTCCGTGCGCGTTCCCGGCTGCAAATGCGACATGCCGACCCGGCCGCTGTGGAAGGCGTCGTCCACCGCCGTGACCTGCCAGTTCTGCGGTTCGTCCTCCCCGTCGCGCCACATCTTCGCGCGCAGCGTCATGCCCCGGCGCTGCAAGAGCACGCGGTACCAGGTGCCCTCCTCCACCGTGAACGGCAGTCGTGCGTTCGCTAGGCCGTGGTAGCTGCTGTCCTGCACGCGGGCGATTCGCAGCCGGTTCTCCGAGCTTGCTCCAGGCATCCGGGCGTCGATGTAGTAGAAGCGGGACTCGTCGACCGTCGCGCCGCCGTAGTAGAAACCGATCTGGAACAACGTCTCACCCATGTCGTCGCCACGCAGCCGGGCGTAGATCTCGACGTCGCCGTCGACCTCGCCGACCTCGTCCCACGTCAGTCCGCGGCGGCCGCCGGACTCGTCGACGACGTGCTGCAGCCGACGCGGGTTGTCCAGCACGGTCCAGTCGCTGTTGCGCCACAGTGTCGACCAGGTCGCCGGCGGTTGGCCGCCCGTGTCATCTCCGAAATCGGTGGCGAAGGTTTGCCCGCCGTCGCCGGGGTCGTCTTCGATGGGTGTCAGGCGACCACTGGCCCGTACGCGCGCGGCCGAGTCGGGCGTGCCGTACGGCCGGCTGATCATGTTGCCCGCGCGGCGCAGCGCCGAGCCGACGCGCGTACCGGTCAGCTCACCGTCGCGTAACGCGAACTGACCGCCGACCAGGACGTGCTGGACACCCTCGGCGTACTGGCGGGGCTCGTCGAACGTCGCGTGGTCGATGATCGTCTCCGGGTCGAACACGGTGACGTCGGCGGCCATACCGGCGGCGAGCAGCCCGCGGTCGACCATGCCGATCATCGCTGCGGGCAGGCCCGTCATCTTGTGCACCGCCTGCTCGAGGGTGAGATAGCCTTGGTCACGGCTGTAGTGGCCGAGGACCCGTGGCTGGGTGCCGTACCGTCGTGGATGGATCGAGTTGGACGTCGACGCCCCACCGTCGGATGCGACGGAGGTTCCGGAGTAGGTCAGGATGCGGCGGAAGTCGTCCTCGTGGCCGAAGTAGTAGATCGTGCGCAGGCTGCCAGCGTCCTCCATGATCTGGATCGCCGCCTCTCCCGGCTCCACGCCCTTCGTCTCCGCGACGTCGGCGAGGGTCTCCTGCCGGGTGGGGAAGTAGACATCGGCGGCGCTTTCCACCCGGCCGGCGATCAGCTCCTCGATCTCCGTCGCGATCTGCGGGCGCAGGTCGGGGTCGGCGAATCGTTCGAGCATGTCCTCCCGGCCGCCCTCTTCCACCCAGTCCGGGATGATGGCCGTCAGCCCGGTCTGGCTGGCTGTGTAGGGGTAGACGTCGGCGGCGGCATAGGTGCCCCGAGCGTTGGCCTCCTCGAGCATGCCGATGGTCTGCTTCGTCTGGCCCCATTGCTCGGGTCCCATCACCTTCATATGCGTCACCACCGGCGCCAGCCCGGCGTCCTCGCCGATCTGGATGCACTCGGCGGTGGACTCGACGACGTCGACGGACTCGTTGCGGATGTGGCTGCAGTAGTTCGTCCGCCATGCACGTGCGGCGCTGACGACGTCGGTGATGTGCTGGGTCTCGGCATAGACTGCCGGGACATAGGCGATGCCGGAGGAGACACCCCAGGCGCCGTCCTCCATGCCTCGACGGACGATCTCCTGCATCTGTGTGATCTCGTCTTCGGTGGGTTGCCGGTCCTCCCGGCCCACGACTTCGCTCCAGACCGCGTTGAACCCGATGTAAGCGCCGACGTTGATCCCGATGTCGGTGTGCTCGACGGACAACGCGCCCGGCACGTTCGTCGACCCACCGCCATCGGGCTGCAGGATCTCGGTGGTGACTCCTTGCGTGAGGCAGCTACGAGCCTCTTGCAGCGCCGTGGTGTTCGCGTGTGAGTGCACATCGACGAATCCGGGCGCGACGACGAGGCCGGTGGCGTCGACCTCGGTCTCGGCTCGGGAGCCGCTGAGATCACCCACGGCGACGACGTAACCGCCAATGACGCCGACGTCGGCGCCGAACCGCTCACGTCCAGAGCCATCGACCACGGTGCCGCCGCGGAAGACGACGTCGAACTCGGTGCCCGCGGGAACTGCCTCGTCGGCCGGAACGGACTCATCGTACGCTGCGCCGGGTGTCGCCGAAGCCGAGCCGCCGAGCGTGGTCGCCGCGACACCGCCAAGAGCCATGCCGAGGACACTGCGGCGCGCGAGATGTGTGGGCTGGTTGCTGCTCTCCGTGCTCTCTGTCATGGCATGCTCTCCGTTCGGTCAGGTGCATCGGCGGTGATGTGCTGGTAGACGGTCTGCACCAGCTCTTCGGCCGTGGGCAGGGCGGTGTCACGTGGTCCTTCGGTCATGACGGCGAGTGCGACCTCGCGGCCGGGCTCGAGGATGTAACCGACGTCGTGCGTGACGCTGCGGCCGCTGGTCAGTCCGCCGGACTTGTGTGCCACCGGCACCCCTGGGAGTGCCTGCTTGAAGAACCGTTCGCCTTCTTGTGCACGCAAGGTGTCCAGGAACACCTCTTGCGACCCATCGGTGAGCGGTGGGCCGGCGTAGAGCGCCGTGAGGTGGTGGACGGCGTCCTCGGCGGTCAGGAAGTTCTCCTCGCCGGTGTCCGGGTTGCCCGGATGCATCATCTTGCGCCCCAACCACATCTCGTCGAGGTTCTGCATGTCGGCCAGCGCGTTCACGCCGTCGAACCCGGTCCGGTCGATCAGCACATTGGTCGCCGTGTTGTCGCTGACGGTGATCATCAGGTGGGCTAGGTCGTACACGCTGAGGTCCAGCGGCATCTCCTCGTCCTTCAGCTCACCACTGCCGCCGACCACGTCGTCGTCGGTCACCGTGATCGTCTCGTCGAGTGCCAGCTCCCCGCAGTCGACGAGCCGCAGCAGTTCGGCCAAGATCGGCACCTTGATCGTGCTGGCCGCGCGGTAGGGGTCGTCGACGCCGACGGTGACGTGCGCTCCGTCGAAGACACCGCTGAGGTCCTGGACGCTGACACTGATCCGGTTGTCAGAGTCCGCTCGGCTCAGCACCTCCCGCAGATCGGTTTCGAGGTCGTCCCACACGTCATGGCTGGGGAGCTCGGGCGGTGGCGTCGTCGTGACCGGACCGGTCAGTACATGCGCCTGGCCGGTCTGCTCCCGTGTGACGCGCACCCGACCGGTCGCGGCACGGTGGGTGGGAAGGGTGAAGTCGTAGGTTGCCTGGCTGGTGGCGAGACTGCCGCGTACGAGGCCGTGTTCCGACGTCGCCGTGGCGTCTTGGCGCTGGGTGTCGGTGCCACACGACCGATAGCGTGCGTGGCCGGTCTCGGCGTCGTACGAGAACATCTCGCCGTCGGCGGCGATCGAGGCCGAGGATGGCCGGGACGGTTCCGGCGTCGTCGTCGCTTGGCTCGCGTTGGCCGTGCCCGTTGCCGCCAGCACCGTTGCTGTTACCACGAGCGTGAGATGGCGCAGTCCGATGGCTGTGTAGGTCGACCGCAGTGGCATGGCACGCTCCTTGTTCGTCTCCTGGCAGCCCGGCGTTCACGCGTTCTGGTGGTGTGTGGTCTGCGCCACAACCATCGGCTTGGCTGGACCGTACGACGACGACGGCCGGAGCGGATCCTCCTTGAAGGATGAGTATTCAGGTAGTCACACAGGAAGTAGGCAGTGGTGATGCGTGCTTGGTGACCCAGCCGACGGCGGGCGGCTGCCGCTCTGCTTCAAACGCTACCAGCGTCAAACATCCGCTCGACCGCCTCGGCGAGATCTCCTCCCGAGTTGGCTCAAATCGTTAGTGCGTGACTTCGCCGCCGATGACGGCGTCGATGATTGCCTGCTCGTCGGCCGGGATCTGGGGCGGGAAGTCCTGCACGTACTGGGAGACGGCCAAAGCGGCGAACACGACCGTCAGGTGCGCCTCGATGGAGTCCTTAATCCTGTGGAAGATCGGGCGGGCAGCGCGATCGCTTTTGGACATGCGGAATGACTCCTCGACGTGCCACAGCTCGTGGTAAGCGGAGATGACCTCGGCCGCGGGCATGATGCGTGCCTCAATGTTGCTGATGTAGCCCTTCCAGCCGGCCAGAGCCAGGTTCTGCTGGTAGCCGTTCTCGTCGAAGGACTTGGCGCCGCCGAGGCCTTCCTTGACGAAGCGGGCCCTCTTCTGCTTCTTGTCACCTTCGATGATCGCGATCGCCTGGTTGCGCTGCTGGTTGAGTGTCCTGTGGTTTCGTAGCGCTCGTTTCTGGCGGTACTGCCACGCCGCTCGCCAGGCGTGCGGGTAGTCCTTCGGGTCCCACACCGGCTCTGCGCGCTGGTTGACCCTGCCCGGATCCAGTGCCTTGCGCACGGGGAGTGGGGGTCGACCGTGGTGCCCTCGGCGTGATGCGTGCCGTGCCAGCGGAAGTGGGTGGCCAGGTCATGTGGCGCCTTGGTCTGCCGCGAGCCGACGATGAACCGCAGGCCGGCCTCGTCCAGGGCCTTGAGGTTCGCCGCCGAGAGCATACCGGCGTCAGCCACCACGACCATGTCGGCGACCTGGTGACGTTGGGCGAACGTCTCGATGACGGGCACGATGGTGTGGACCTCGGCCTTGTTGCCCTCATCGGAGTGCAGCTCCAGGGGAAACCCCGCTCGGTCAACGAGGATGCCGATGACGATCTGCGGATCCACCGCCGTTCCTTGGAGTAGCCCACCTTGCGGAACCCGTCCTCGTGCTCGGCCTCGAAGTACAGGGTGCACACGTCAGACAGCGGCAGACTGATCCCGGTGGTGGCCACCGAGTGAGCGAAACACTTCTTGGCGATCTGGTCGCGGTAGTCGGCCTCGTTGATCCTGCCCAGGGCCCGCTTGATCGTGGAGTAGCTCACTACATGTAGTCCCAGCTTGCTCATCACCCGGGGTGCATTCAGCTTGGAGGTCGGCTCCACGATGCGGCAGATGACCAGGCTGCGGAAGGTCTCATCGCCGATACCGTCCAGCTCCAGGCGCGCGGCCGCTACCTGGTCACTGCCAGCAGGCAGGCCCAAATCGAGGGTCTGCTGACCGTTGTCGATCCAGGCACGGGCGCGGGCCTCGACCACCCCAAGCTCGGCGGTGGTGTGCGCCGAACCGATGTGCTGCAAAATCTGCTGCCTGCCGCGAACGTAGCCCGCCGTTGTTAGTGCGTGAAAACACACGCCCTGACGCCTAAACGCGCAGGTCAGGACGCCGCAGCCAAGAAAACCGGCGAACGATGAGCCAACTCAGGTCAAACATTCGCTCGACCGCCTCGGCGAAATCTCCTCCTTCAAGGAGGAGTGCAGAGGGCGTAGTTCCTTCTACCGTCTTGCGTCAACTAACGAGGTGACGCGATGTATAAACCTGGTAGAGGCGACGCTCCCGTTTCGATGACACTGCGCTCAGGTTCCCATGCCGAGAAGTCGCGACGGCTGCCACGTTTTTCATCAACGTCAGGTTTCAGTTTTGGCGCGACTACCGGTTGCTGTCCCAGTAATTGCATCGTAGAGCACCGTTTGGTGCAACCGAGGTCGTTCGTTCCGGGGAACGATGACCTCCTGATGCAGCCCGAGAGTCGAGTTTCATGTGCCTGCCTTGCCGACGCCGGTTCGGCGTGCCGGCCGGCATCGGTTCGAATGAGCGTTGTTCTGTTGAGGAGTCGTGGTGGGTATGCCTGTCAGTGAAGGTTCGGGTGCGCGGGAAGTGTCGTCATCCAGCGCCATGGAACGACGGGGTCGCGGGTCGCGGGGGAGACTCGTCGTTGCTGGGGTTGCCTCCGCGGCCATGTTTGCGGCCGTGGTGCCAGCGGCCGGTGGCCAGCCCGCCCAGGATGATGGCTTCGATGTCTTGGTGCGTAATGGCACTGTCGTTGACGGTTCCGGCGGCGATGGCTTTCCGGCGGATGTGGCCGTGCGCGGTGATCGGATCGTCCAGGTGGGGGATTTGGAGGATGCGACGGCGGAGCAGGTGATCGATGCCAGCGGACTGGTTGTCGCGCCCGGATTCATTGACATTCACACGCACGCATCAACGGCGGCGTTGCGTGAAGCCCAAAGCTCATTGACCCAAGGCGTGACGACGGAGTTGCTGAACACTGATGGTGGTGGGTCGTTGAACGTCGCTCAGCGTCTTTCCATCGAGGAGGGTGGTCTGGGCATCAACGTTGGTGCGTACACACCGTTCAACAGCATTTGGAGCAACATCGTTGGCAACGATGATCGCCGGGCCACGGATGCGGAGATGGAGCGTATGCGCGGGCTGGTGACCAGCGGCATGGCGAACGGGGGTTGGGGTGTGTCGTCTGGGCTGTCTTACACTCCCGCGGCCTTTGCCGAGACTGACCAGGTCATCGGTGTGGTTGAGGCGGCTCGGCAATGGCGGACCAACTATCCGAGCCATATTCGCAACGAGAACGACACCGTCATCGAAGCCACGGCTGAGGCCATCGAGGTAGGTGAGGAAGCGGGATTAGTCCCAGTCGTCACCCACATGAAGGCCATGGGACCTGCGAACTGGGGCAAGACGGAAGAGACGCTCGGGCTGATCGAGGACGCCAACGAGCGCGGCACCTACACAGCGGCAGATGTGTACCCGTATCTGCGCAGCCAAACCGGTATTCACGCAACCATCCCAGCCTGGATCAAGGACGGCGGCAGAGAGGCCATGCTTGACCGGTTCGAAGACCCGGAGTTGCGGCCGCAGATCCTCGACGAGATTGAGGAGCTGCTACAGAGCCGTGTTATCGGACCCGAAGGCGTGTGGATCCGGTCGCTGGGCCAGACCCTGGAAGAGGTCGCACAGGATATGGGCGACGTACGTCCGGGCGAGGCGGTGATCGAGGTTGTCACCGAGCACGGCAACCTGTCGTCCATCTGGACCTTTGGACACGAGGACGATCTCGAGCGGCTGATCCAAGCTCCCACCACGGCGATCGCTTCTGATGGTGGGGCGAGTACGTCTGCTACGACGCATCCGCGGCGGTATGGGACCAATCCTCGGGTGTTGGGTCGGTATGTGCGTGAGCAGGGTGTGTTGGGGTTGGAAGAGGCTGTTCACAAGATGACGGGGTTGCCGGCGACGATTATCGGCATGGTGGATCGGGGTTATGTGGAGCCTGGTATGGCGGCTGATCTGACGGTGTTTGATCCGGAGTCGATCATTGATAACGCCACATTTGAGGAGCCCAGGCAGTATGCCGAGGGTGTGGAGCATGTGGTGGTCAATGGTGAGTTGGCGTTGCAGGATGGTGAGCTCACTGGTGTGCAGCCTGGTAAGGCGTTGCGTCGTGAGGGTAATGAGATCAGTCGACCGGTGACGGGTGAGCAGGCGGTCAGTGCCCAGGCGCACAGTGGGCGGTTGGCACCGCCGGATCCGGGGCCGGAGCCCGATGGGCAGACGTTTGCGACTGATTTTGGTGACGACACCGTGGGTGAGCAGCCGCAGGATTGGACTACCCGGTGGAACACCGGAAATTGGACGGTGCAGGACGAGCCGCGCAGGTTGAATTTGGATGGGTCGACGTTCAACCGACAGGCACTGGTGTGGGACGAGGTGGGCGATCTTGACCTGGACGAGGATGTTGAGGCTTATGGCCGGGTGCGCGGCAGTGGTCACATGACTCTGTTCCAGCTCGGGATGTCGATCTCTGGTGCGGCCGGGGACGAGAATTCCTACATTCTTCGTGCGCGCACCGATGAGGCGAATGGCACCGCGAACCAGTTGCAGTTGGGGGTCTATCGCGAGGGCGGCTATGCCACCTTGGACAGCATCGAGATGCCGTTCACGGTTGAGGAGGACACCTGGTATCGCGTGTTGATCCAGCGTGATGGTGACTGGCTGCGCGGGAAGATGTGGCCCGACGGCGACGACGAGCCCGCTGAGTGGCAGGTCAATGTGCATGAGAATCGTCTTGCCGTGGGTGATTACGACGCTGGTGGTATCGGGCCGACGACCTGCTGTTCGAGTTTGGTGATGGACTGGTCCTATCTGGCCGTGGGGACCGGCGGCGAGGATGCGCCGCGGTTACCCGACGATGCTCCCGTCGCGGACGAGGAGCGAAATCCGGTGCAGTTCAACTTCCGTGCGTCCGCCCAAGACGGGGACACCGAGGGCACCCTGGTGGTCAACGACCGCAACGAGGGCATCACGTTCCGGGCGACCGAGTTCGGGAAGCTGCAAACATCCAATGGTTGGGCCAGTGTCACCGGTCGTGGTCAGATCGCTGGTCAGGAAGGTGAAACCACATTCGTGCTCACCCTGGACGAAGAAGACCCACTCGATGACAACAACACGAATGTGACCATCGACATCGACAACGGGCCTACCTACACCGGCCGGATCAACCCAGGAAACAGCCAAATCGAAAACCAATAA
>Ga0209487_1004780_pt1 | contig 10295 bp, 6 predicted proteins | sample Poulit2012_FD_187524 | JGI IMG/M metagenome (GOLD analysis project Ga0209487, IMG submission 187524) | Agricultural soil microbial communities from Georgia to study Nitrogen management - Poultry litter 2012 (SPAdes) (version 2) | ecosystem: Environmental > Terrestrial > Soil > Agricultural land... | reverse complement strand
CCTTGTTTTGAAATAATTTATACTTGATTATCTTATTTACTATAATCATAATACGTTTTTCATATAAACTAATTACAGGTGGTAAAAACTTGTATGTTAACAAAGATGCTAAACCAAGTATCAATACCATTAAAATTAACGAGGTAATAAGTTTTGAAACCATTTTACACCTATCTTTCACATAATAAAATAATAGATAATTATATTATTTAAAGTCCCTATATTAGCATTTGTAATTTACGCATAAATAAACTTCTACATAAATATTAAATTAATAATAATATCTCATCTTTTATTATTTTTCTACTTTTTCGTTATTCGATTCAAGTGTGTATAAGAAGTAGTAATAAAATTTCTAAAAAATGAAAACATAAAACCTTTATGTCCATTATTAATTATTAAATATTCTTTTATATTTATTTACTGATAGAGGTTCAATCTTTTTACCTAATCGTTCAATAGTAAAATCTGCTGTTCCTTCTTTTTTCCGAATATAAATATGTATTTTTTTATGAGATTGATTTAAAAAACCTTCAGGCATATGTTGTTTTAAAAAGCTTGTATCTATTTTGAAATATATATAACTATCTTCAACTTGGTCTCTTATAATAAAATTAATACTGTTATAATCATATAAGTCTCTTGATTCTATTGTGTAAAAAGTACTGACATCATAGCCTCTTGGTTCTTGATAGTTTTTACTTCGCACTGTTTTACTATGTTCTAATGAGTGTTCTTCATTTTTTATTTCCTCTTCTTCTCTTAATTGCAATTCTGTTTCTTCTGTTTTATTCGATTCATTTACTCCTTTTTTTATTTTCGATATAATTAATATACCTATTCGAGAATTAGTAACTAGAAATGCAATAATAGAAAGTAAAATACCGGAAATTATATTAGAAACAATTGTAGCAGTATCAATCATTTCCTTTCACCTCCCATTTCTCATTCACAAAACACTATTCTTATTCTATCATAATTATTTTTAAAAAATTAAATACAAAATTCATTAAAAACTTCATTATATGCCGGATTACTTTGAATGATGTTGATAACTTATTGATTAATTATATTTTAAAACTTTACATATAACATTTATCTAAATAATCACCATGTGTTTTTTCAATCATTAATCCTTTACTTTTTAGCGATTCCCAAATATGTCGATCAAGCGAGTAAGATGACTTATCCTGTAAAGCTACCACAGTTGGGAAGTCTAAATGAACATGATACGTAACATCTTCTAATATAACATTCACTTCATAACTGGTTTCATCTAGTAAATCTTGCTGTAACTTCACTTCATAGCGCTCATCCCATTTCTCAAGCTGGCGACGAATTGTTTTCACCACATGCGTTAAATACATTTCTGTTTCCATTGATTTAGACATCATACCTCTTACAAATCCTGTACTATTCACTATTCCTTCATCCTTTCAAATAAAAAACCTTTCATTACCTGAATGGGTAACGAAAGGTTTATAATCCTTTAATTCGTTATCATTCAAAGCAATGCTTTGGTGGTAGAAGCACCTTACAAATCGCAGGTTGCTGTGACATCACAGAGCCATTTCTCTCCGTCACTCTTAATAACATATAATGAAGTTAATTGTATTGTAGCATAAAATTGTTTTGTTTTGTAGAATAGATTTCAATAGTATGACGTTTTAGTCATTTTGAGTCTACTAATGTCTACTTCATATCTCGTGTCATATATTCTTGTTTTTGGTATCTCTTCTTTAGGTCCATAAAATAATAAATTAAACTCATCTTTCTTATATTGAACAACAAAAAAGTCGTCAAATTGATCATATGTCGCTATATTAATTGAAACGAAACCCGTTGTTTGAGCAGTTGTTTTAACACTTATTCGTCTTCCATCCTTTTCTACATCAAAGCCTGATTGGTTTACTACTTTAGTAAGATTACCTTTTGTGTAGATAGCACAATAAAATTCGCCTAAACGTCCGATAAGATGTCTTAATTCTGTTGGTTTAAATCCAAGTATATCTATTTCAAATCGTAAAATCTCAAAATATTCTTCATATAACTTTTTAATTTGTGCATTTCCTATTATATTTTTCTTATCAATCACGCTACGTGGATATAACTGAAGTTTTCCATTATCCCATTCTCCTATCACTGATGGATAATTGGATTCGATGGGTTTGTGAAAGACAAATCCTGTATAAGGATAATTTTCTCCTACATATTTATACGTATTTCTATCAATATATATAAAGAGATGTTTATTAAAAGCTATTCCTTTATTATATCTGTTATAACAGTAGTCAGAAAGAATGATACTACTCGGGTTAGTGTTAAAATTAGAAATTAATTTTTCTTTTATTTCTTTATACGATAATGTTTCTCCTATATAATCTTTTAAAGTCTCTTTAATTTGTTCATAAATAGCCATTAAAATACCCCTATATATTTACACTCATTATTTATCAATTTAAATTTAATAATTATTTCAGTAAATATTAATTCCACTTCATTCGTAGCGCATTCATAATCAAATCATCGTAAAAATATAAATTAAATCTTCTTTTAATAACAAATTCATAATATTGAGTATGTTTTCTACTAATTTATGTTCTGAATTTTTTCATCTTTCTATTATAAAACAAGGTTTAATATCCAATGTTTTTTCATATTTCATTAAAAGTTACTTTATGTTTTGCTAGAAGTTTAAACTGTATTCAAATCACTCATACTTCACTTTGATTTTAGGTATAACTTTTTTTAATTCATCTGTTAATTCCATAACATGTTTTAATTGCGTATCACCTATTGGATTTTTCGCAGATGAAAAGTCGACATTACTTGTTAAATCTCGGATATAAGGAATATCTTCAGGTTTTACTTTTGAATAAGCATCGACTGCTTTTTCAAAGATTTGTGAATCGACTCCCCATTCTTCCGATATTTCATAAATTACTTTTTTCTTTTTGTCGTCTTTCCATTGTTTAAATGCTTGATCAAACTTTACTTCACTGGAAATGTTTCCTGGCACAAGTTCTTCTTCAACAAATTCTTTGATGAGTTCTGCTTGTTCGTAATCTCCGACATTACTTAACTCTTCGATTTGTTGATAAATAATACGAAGTGTTTCACTATCAACTTTTTGCCTACCATAAGATGACGTAACTTTGTCACCAATTAGTTCAAGGATGTAAGGAGCATCAATAATCTGAGTTCTAACCAATTTTGTTTCACCTTTTAAAGGAGGTGCTTCTACTGGTGCGTCTGCTTCTTCACCTTCTTGGTCTTTCAAGTTTTTATAAGCTCCGATGTAGTTAAGCCATGTTTTTTCATCAATACCAAATGCATCGTCATTCCATTCATATTGATAATATTGCTCGACTAACTTCATTTGCTCAGCTGCATCTTTAAAATTTAAGTAAAAGTTTTCTTTTTCTACTTCATCATTTTGGATTGCTTGCCAAGATGTTGGATCTGACATTGTGGCTTGTAAAGCTTGTACCTTTTCTTTTAATTTCTCCACTGCTGTATCGTATGGTTCAACAATTGCTTTACTACTTGTTCCACCTGTACCATACAGTTTTAAAGCTTTATCTACTTGTTCTTCTGTGATTCGCGGATATTGAAAGTTAATAATTGAACCAAACTCTTTATCAGGTCCATGAATTCGGTTTGTTCTTGAATACGCTTGAACTAAACCTTGTAATTCTAGCGAACGATCAACATATAATGTGTTTAACAACTGAGAGTCATATCCAGTTAAAAGCTGATCTGCGACAATAACCAGATCAATGTTTTTAGGATTAAGTCCACTTCCTCCACGCTTTGCCCGAGCTATTAAATCTTGGAAATAAGCATCTGACCCGTGCTTTTGATCTCCTGCTACAAACTCTATTCCTGTAAATGACGCATAGTCTTTAAACATATCTTCAATTACTTTAGGATCGACTGGATTTTTCTCTTCATCTCCACCAATACTAAATGTCATCGCAATATTAATTGGCTGATTATGTGATGCCAATTGTTTTTTAAACTCTTCAAAATAAGCAATAACACGTTCTTTAAAGGCAACTGTTAAAATTGCATTGAACTTTCTATTTTGTGATTGCAATTCCCAATTTTCAATGATTTCTTCAACGACACGAGGTATATGTGTATCATCATGATATGTTAGTATTCCACGTTTTCTTGCCGCTTTTTCTACTTCGATTTCTTTCCAACTTTGTACTAATTGCTCAATTTCTCTATCTGAGACGTCAGGCGATTTTTCTTTTTCATATTCAATAATATCTTCACGTAAATTTTCATAACTTTTAAATTCACCTGTATTAATATAATCAACATGAAAACCTAAGACGTTTCCATCTGAAATGGCTTCGTCAATTGTATATTTATGCAATTCAGGACCAAACAACTTTTCAGTCGTATCAATCACTTCATTTTGTCGGTCAATTTTACCTGTTGATTTATTTTCTTCAAATAACGGCGTCCCAGTATAGCCATAAAATAAACTATTATTTCTAAAGTGATATTTAATCGTTCCCATCATATCGCCCATCGTTGTTCGGTGTGCTTCATCAATAATAAAGACAAGTCGTTTATCTTTTAAACTATCATCTTCATTTTCCTCTAAATCTTCAACTAAATTACTTAATTTGTATGTTGTCGTCACAACAATACCACTAGTTGGTGACTTCATTATCTTTTTTAATTGATACGTATGGGCAGTATCATCGACTGTTACAGGTTCATAAGCAGCATAAGCTTTGAAGTTTTCACTCGTATGGCGATCAAGTTCTTTTCTATCGACTAAAAAGACGACTTTATCAAAACCACCTCGTGTTGATAAAAAAAGAGCTGTTTTAAAACTTGTAATTGTCTTTCCTGAACCTGTCGTATGCCAAACGTAACCACCATGAGGTCCTACATTTTTATCATCCCAACCAAAAGCAGCTACTTCAACTGCTTGCAGGGCATGAACTTGATACGAACGCATCAACATATGACGCCGGTCTTCTTCTTCTCGTGCTTCATCAATAACTAAATAATCTCCAACCATTTGATGCGCCATTGGAATCATTAAAAATTGACGAATCACTTCTTCCCAGTCATTCACTGGATTATTATCTCGGTCAGCCCAATGGAACACAAAACTATCATTAAAATCATGAATTTTTTTAGGTGTTGCAAAATAACGTGTCGCGACTTCTGAGGTCATAACCATCATTTGTGAAAAAGCTAAAAAGTTATGTGTATACTCGCCGTCTTGATAATAGCGTTTAAATTGTCTAAATGCTTCATCTAATGATTTATCTGAACGCTTTTGTTCAATATTAATTAAAGGTAAACCATTAATAAGTAAAATTAGATCAAAACGATTCCCATTTTCACTTTCAACTTCTCGAGCAATCTTATAACTTGAATCTCCTCCACCAACTTGTGCTTTAACAAAGATGGTTAAAGTAATTTGTTCTCTCGTTACATTTGCTTGCTTATCTCGCATAATACCATCAATCTTACCTTTTGATGCTTCCATCGCAAGTAGTTTACTTGCTTCAAAACTATTTTCAATTTGACTTACTTTAGCCATCACTTGTTTAAATTCATTATCTGTTAAAGGAACACCTTCTAATTGGTCAGCATTAATACGATTCAATTGCTCACGCCAATGGTTAATTAATGTTTGAACTGTTACTTTTTGTTTATTACCATCTAAAAAGTCTGGTGCATCCCATTTATATTTTTGCAATTCTTTTACAAACTTATCTTGAAATGCCGCTTCTGAAGCATTCTTACTTATTCCACTCATCTAATCACTCCTTTACACAAACATTTCATGTAAATACGCCTGTTTCGTTGCTTTAAGTTTAGCTAGCTTTTGTTCATGTGTTGCAATCATTTCATCAAGATTCTTAAAAAACTGCCCAATTTTTTCTTGTTCTTTTTTATTTGTTGTTAAACTATATTTAATATGAATTAATTGAGAAACTTTAATACTTGGCTGTACTGCTCCCATAACTATACTATTTGCTTTAAACTTACTTTCTTTTGTAGAAAATAAAGCATATATATACTCAGGTACATAATTTATCTTTGTTCTAAATGCCACAATATTTTGTGCAATAGCTGCATCTTCATTTTGATCCATTAAACTTACTAAGCCTATTCTTCCGACAGTAGAAAATAGAATATCATTCTCTTTTATATAATCTCTTAAATTGTTTCGAAATGAATAATCATCTAGACGTTTTTCAATTTTAGAATAATCAGGTGAACCATTACCTAATGAAGCAACTTCTATTAATGGATGACTACCATTAATATTTAACGGTGGTGTTTTTCCTCTATTATCTACAGCTTTGTCAACAAAGTCTATTAACTTAAGTTGTCGCCACTCATCCGTAAATCCTTCAAATCTTCTTTTTGGAACACGCTCACCTTCAGCAGGGAACATTTCAGCAAGATAAGCTGACTTTAATGCTTTTGTCTTATCAATTTTACGTTGCTCAAGTGTAATCATCTCATCAAGGTGTTTAAAGAATTGACCAATTTTTTGTTGTTCAGAATAGGAAGGCAAATTTATTTGAACATTTTCAATTTCATTTTTATTAATTTTTTTAGGAAAAGCTATATGCAATGTACGTTTCCAAAGTTCTTTTTGAACTGATGGTGAACTTATACTTGCAACTAAATATTTTGGAGAAACGTTTTTAGTTTTCAAAAGAGCAAGGCTAACATAATATGCTAGTTTTTGATCCGTTTGTACAACATTAGCTATACCTATAGAACCTATACGAGTCATTAAAACATCATTTTTTTCAGGATAATTTTTAAAATCTTTTTGAAATTCTTCTTGAGATATAAACTTATTTGATTTTAAAGTTTTGATATCTTCAACTGATAAAAACATTACACCTTCCTCTGCATATTTAGGTGTTTGGTGAGTTCCATCATAAATATCAGTTATTTCGGATAAAGTATAAGTTTGTAAATTTCCATTAAATCCTTTAAATCTTCTTTTAGGTACTAATTCTTTTTGCTTAACACTCATTCTCTCACCACCATTTGTTCCATCATTGCTTCAAGTTCTTTTTCTAACTTCTCACTTTCTGCTTCTAATTCATCTAATGTATCTGAATAACGTTCTTGTAATTGTTCAAGTATTGTTAATTCATCAATTAAAGGTTTTTCGAGTAAACGATTTACTTTTGAAATAACTTCGCCAAACCATTTTTCATACATTAAAGAATCAATCTCTTCATCTGTTAATGTTTCGATGCGTGATTCAGTTATATCTTTTAATTCTGTTTCTAACTTTTTAATGTCTCGATTTAATTTGGTACGTTCGTCTAATAAATCTTTAACTTGTGTCAGTAACATATAATCTGTACTATCCTCTTCTGCTTCTTTTAACTCAGAACGAACTGAACCAATTAAGAATGCGTCTTCTCTTTCATTTAGTGCTTCATTTAAAGCGACTTCTTCATCACTTTCTTCAACTTTAGCCGCTTCGACAAGTTCTGTTAACTCTGCTTCTACTTCTTGTAATTTTGCTTCTTTATTTTCAATCTCGGTTAATTCATTATTAAATAGCTTATGTTTAATTAAATCGTTTGGAACGAGATTACCAACCCAACCATCTTGTTCTTCACGTTTATTTTGACCTGAACCTTTTGTTACCATTCTTGGTGTACGTTTACGTCCTTCTGTATAAAAATCACTTAGTGCAATCACTTCAGTATCTTCTGTTAATGTCTGCTCCCAAATGTCTGCAATAATTTGATAACCGTCATATTCATTTATATGATTAAACTCAAGTAATATATCTTTAATTTCTGTAAGCATCGCTTCACGTATACGACGAATGTCATCTACATCATCAACTGACTTAAGCTGCTCCCAATATTTATCTTGATACGTTTTAATACGTTGAATTATAGCATCTGACTTCTCTTTAACATATGACGCATTTAAGATGTTCTCTCTAATCGTATCAATCGAGTCTGTTAAATGAACATAGCCATCACGTACTTCTTCTAAATGGGCGTTTAACACATTTGGAACTGTTGCTTGTAAGACAGAAAGTTCTTCAATATTATGATAAGGTATACCACCATATAGGTGTGCATCAACATCGTCTGGAATATCTTCCTCAATTGATTCAATATAACGCGGAATATTTAAATTATATTCGTTTTCAATAATTTCATCTCTGTACGCTAAATGACTATAACCTGTTTCTTCACTGCGATTTACATATGTATCAACAAGTTTAGAAATATCTTTTTCTCTTAATACATTTTGTTTACCTTCTTTAGTGAAAGTGTGTGATGCATCGATCATTAACACCGGGTCATCTAATTTACGATTTTTCTTTAAAATAATGACTGTTACTGGTATCCCTGTATTCGTAAATAATTTATCTGGTAAACCAATAATTGTATCTATATAGTTTTTTTCTAAAAGTCGCTTACGAATTTCACCTTCTGTGCCACCTCTAAATAAAACACCATGTGGTAAAACAATCGCCATCGTTCCTTCTTGTCCTAAATGATATAATCCATGTAATAAAAAGGCATAATCCCCTTTTGAATTCGGCGGTAAGACACCTGTAATTTCAAATCGTGGGTCACTTACTTTTAAATCAGCTTGATTCCAATTTTTGACTGAATAAGGTGGGTTCATAACCACTGCATCAAACTGAACCCCTTCACTTGGACGTTCTGGATCTTCTGGCCAATCTTCTTGTAATGTATCTCCATTACGAATCGTCATATTTTCAGGACGAACACCATGGAGTAATAAATTCATACGCGTTAAGTTATACGTTGCAGTATTTTTTTCTTGTCCATAATAATTTAACAATTTTTGATCATCTTTATTTAAATGATTTCTTACAGTTAATAATAACGAACCTGATCCAACAGTTGGGTCATAAATTGAATTAATATTCGAAGACTTTGCTACAATTTGAGCCATGACTTCACTCACCTGTCTTGGTGTGTAGAACTCTCCTGCTTTTTTACCAGACTCCATCGCAAATTGACCGATTAAATATTCGTAAGCATCGCCTAACACATCACCTTTTTGTAAAGCGACCATATTTAAATCAGCAAATAATAAAATTAGCTTTTTAATATTTTTACTACGTTCATTTAAATTACTACCTAGTGCTGTGTTTGTGAGATCAAGTGTTGAACTTGAAAAAAGCCCTTTAAAATCATCCGAATCACCTGAAACTGCAATCGTACGTTCAAAATTATTTAGGCTATCAATGACTTTTTGAACTTCAAATTCACCTTCGTTAATATCTTTTAACCATGTTTGATAAAGATATTGTGGTAAAACATAATAACCTAATACATCTCCAATCATTTGAGATAATGCTTCACCATATTCTTCAAAAGCTTCATAATAAGCTTCAACAAGCTCTTGTTCATTCGTTTCATTAATACCACTTGTACTTTTAAATGTCTCAAGTGTTTGATCACTTAAAAACTTATAGAACATTAAACCTAACATATAATCCTTATAACGACTCGCATCCATCGAACCTCTTAAATCATTCGCTCCGTCCCATAAACGTCTTTTAATTTCATCTGATGTAATCATTGATTGTCTCCTTTTATGCTTGTTAATAAAAATATGTATTTTAAAATTACTAATTTACCTATTAATTTTGGACATATTTATTTATATTATAACATAAATAACTAATCATCATTTCACGCACTTCTTTCATAATTCGAAATTATCTTATGGGTTATGAAATATCTTTTTTTCAACACGCTATATTACTTCACGATTTTAGATGTGTTTGTCATGGATTATATAAGTAATAAAATCGATCTATTTTTTAGTGAATACTAAAAAATATTATATTGATGTTAAACTTGTATTTACAAAAGAACATATTACATCTAAATCATATTAAATAGCTCTTAATTTTTTCTCCTACTTTTTATCCTTTATGCTAAACTAAACATTAAGAAGTTTAATAATTATAAATATAGTATTTGAGAATTATAAGTCATCTTAATCTACAAAATTTAGTTTTTAACTATTAATTAACAGAAGGGTAATGGAAAGCAAACTATTATTGGAATGAATATAAGTTAATGGGAAATAAAGTTCAAAAATACAAATGCAACAAACATAAGTTTTTGATGGAAAGAAAATGTCTGGTAAAGAAACGAGACCTTTAAAGAGCCTTGGAATTTAAACATTCCTTATATGCCAAATTGGCTGTTTCAATATCTACAAATATATTAAAACTTTTGCACTACACATTTGGATTTGCAATCCCC
>Ga0209487_1004779_pt1 | contig 10298 bp, 9 predicted proteins | sample Poulit2012_FD_187524 | JGI IMG/M metagenome (GOLD analysis project Ga0209487, IMG submission 187524) | Agricultural soil microbial communities from Georgia to study Nitrogen management - Poultry litter 2012 (SPAdes) (version 2) | ecosystem: Environmental > Terrestrial > Soil > Agricultural land... | reverse complement strand
TGAACCAAAGGGCGATATAGGAAAAGAACGTATGAAAATAATGACTGAAACTAGCGATGGATTTGAACTGGCAGAACAGGATTTGAAATTACGTGGTCCGGGCGACTTTTTCGGAAAAAAACAGAGCGGCTTACCAGACTTTAAGGTTGCTGATATGGTTCACGATTATAGAGCACTTGAGACCGCAAGAAAAGATGCAGAAGAAATTGTGGAAAATAATCTTCTAAATGACCCTTCATTTCAACAATTGAAGTATTTCTTGCAAACACAAGGACATTTCGATTCTAAGTTAGACTGAAAACAAATCTTGCAAAAATAGAAGTGGTATTATATATTACTATTAGTACCTAGTCTTAATTGACTTTACGAGAAATTGTGGATGGTGGATGTATTGAGGAAACCAAAGCAAAAGAGACAGCACTTATTGAAAGAAACAATAGAAACCTCACCTTTTATAACAGATGAAGAGCTTGCGAAAAAATTTAATGTCAGTATCCAAACAATCCGCTTAGATAGAATGGAACTCTCAATTCCTGAATTGCGTAAACGTATTAAGTCAGTTGCTACAGACCAATGGAATGAGACGGTTAAAGCCCTTCCACTAGAAGATGTCATTGGAGAAGTTATTGATCTGGAACTTGATGAGAAGGCTATATCCATTTTAGATATTAATAAAGAACATGTGTTCACCAGAAATAATATTGCGCGAGGGCATCACTTATTTGCCCAAGCAAATTCTCTAGCTGTAGCGGTTATCAATGACGAACTGGCTTTAACAGCAAATTCCGAATTAAAATTTATGAGACAGGTTAAACAAGGTGAACGCGTTGTTGCTAAAGCGGTTATTAAAGGCAAAACGGAAAAAGGATTGACAATAGTAAGAGTAAACAGTTACGTGGGAAATGAAAAAGTATTCAGTGGTATATTTCATATGTATCGATCGACTTTAGAAAACAATTAACCTGAATGATATGCATCTCTATATTAAAGGAGTTTTCATATGAAACTAGCAATAGACGCTATGGGAGGGGATCATGCACCAAAGGCTAACGTTTTAGGTGCAATGGATGCCGTATCCAAAATAAAAAATTTATCGATTACATTAATTGGTGATGAAGTAAAGATAAAAGAGCATTTATCTGATCCAACGAATATCGATATTATTCATACAAATGAGACAATTACAAGCGAGGATGAACCAGTTCGAGCTGTTCGTAGAAAGAAAAATGCATCCATGGTACTTATGGCAAAAGAAGTGAAAGAAGGACGAGCCGATGCGTGTATCTCCGCTGGTAACACAGGAGCGTTAATGAGTGCAGGACTATTTGTTGTTGGAAGAATGCAAGGGATTGATAGACCAGCCCTAAGCCCGACGTTACCAACAAAAGATGGTAAAGGAGTCTTATTGCTTGATGTTGGAGCAAACGTCGATGCAAAGGCTGAACACCTCTTACAATATGCCGTCATGGGATCTATCTACAGTGAAAAGGTTCGACAAGTAAAAAAACCTAGAATTGGTTTATTAAATGTTGGTACAGAAGACGGTAAAGGAAATAAGTTAGCTCAGAAAGCCTTTGCTCTAATGCAAGAAGCCCCTTTGAACTTTATTGGAAATGTTGAAGCAAGAGATATATTACATGGTGCAGCAGACGTTGTAGTAACAGATGGTTTCAGTGGAAATGTTGCTCTCAAAACAATTGAAGGTACAGCAGAGCTTATGTTTTCAATGCTTAAAAAAACACTAACATCTTCCTTAAAAACAAAATTAGGCGCAGGACTCATCAAGTCTGATTTAAAAGATCTGCAAGCTAATCTAGATTACTCTGAATATGGTGGAGCTGGATTATTTGGTCTTGCTGCTCCCGTAATTAAAGCACATGGTTCATCAAATAGTCGGGCCATTTACAATGCTATTGTCCAAGCTTGTTATATGGTTGATTACCAGGTTATTAATACAATTAAAGAGACAGTCGAATCAATCCAATCGGAGGAATAGGAGGAGAGTATATGAAGCGCGTTGCTTTTATGTTTCCAGGACAAGGTTCTCAAGTAGTGGGAATGGGAGAAGAAATTTATAATAACTTTTCATCAGTGAAAACACTTTACGAAAACGCTAATAATGTACTTGATAAAGATTTAACATCTCTCATGTTTGAAGGTCCGAAAGAGAAATTAACTGAAACTGAAAATGCTCAACCGGCTTTATTATTATCAAGTGTAGCCATACATAGTTTACTTATTGAAGAAGAAATTCAGCCAGTGATGACAGTGGGACATAGTTTAGGGGAGTATAGCGCCTTAGTTTCAGCAGGGGCCCTTGCACTAGATGACGCTCTACCACTCGTTCATACGCGAGGCCAGTTGATGGAAGAAGCCTTTCCAAAAGGCCAAGGCACAATGGCGGCTGTGTTAGGTTTATCTCAAAGTGAAATACAAGAGGTTTTAAATAGTATTTCAGAAGAAATTGTTGATTTAGCTAATATTAATTGCCCAGGCCAAATTGTCATATCAGGATCTGTTAAAGGGATTGATTTGGCTACTGAAAAATTAAAAGCGAAAGGAGCTAGACGTGTTCTTCCCTTAAATGTCAGTGGGCCTTTCCATTCAAGACTCATGAAATCTGCAAACGAAGAATTCGCTGCTCATCTCGATGATGTGAAGATAAACAATGCCTCTATTCCTGTTTATGCGAATGTAACTGCCGCGCCAGAAACAGATAAAGATAATATTAAAGAATCTTTAGTGAAGCAGCTTTATTCTCCTGTACGATTTGAAGAATCTATCGGAAACATGCTTCAAGAGAATATAGACGCGTTCGTTGAAGTAGGTACTGGCAAAGTTTTATCTGGATTAGTCAAAAAGATAGATCGTAGTGTAAAAACGTTCGCTGTGCAAGATGTGAAGTCTTTAGATGAGTTTGTCACTTGGTATAAGGGGGATAAATAATGTTACAAGAAAAAGCCGCATTAGTAACAGGAGCTTCTCGAGGTATTGGGCGAGCAATTGCGCTTGAATTCGCTAAACAAGGTGCAAATGTTGCAGTTAATTATGCAGGTAGTGAAGATAAAGCCCAAGAAGTCGTTGAAGAATTATTGCAACTTGGTGTAAAAGCTTTTAAAATACAAGCAGATGTCTCAGATGAATCCAGTGTAAAAAATATGATCAAAGAAGTGACCAGTCAATTCGGACGGCTTGATATCTTGGTGAATAATGCAGGTGTCAATAAAGACAATTTATTAATGAGAATGAAAGAGTCCGAATTTGACCAAGTTATTAATACCAATCTAAAAGGTGTCTTTCTATGTACTAAAGCAGTGACAAGGCAGATGATGAAACAAAAAGCTGGAAGAATTGTCAATGTTGCTTCAATTGTTGGGGTGAGTGGCAATCCTGGTCAAGCAAATTATGTTGCAGCAAAAGCCGGTGTCATAGGATTAACAAAAACAACAGCGAAAGAATTGGCTTCGCGTAATATTTTAGTTAATGCTGTTGCACCAGGTTTTATTTCAACAGACATGACCGATGCACTAACTGAGGAACAACGTAAAGAAATGCTAGACATGATTCCACTTGCTAAGTTAGGGTCACCAGAAGACGTGGCAAGAGTTGTGCGTTTTCTTGCTTCGGAAGATGCCAATTACATTACCGGGCAAACACTTCATATAGATGGTGGAATGGTGATGTAAATAATTACACTTGAAAGGAGGTGAAATAAAATGGCAGACGTTTTTGAACGAGTAAAAGAAATTATTGTTGATAATCTTGATGTAGAAGAATCAAAAGTAACAATGGAAGCCTCATTTAGAGATGACCTTGAAGCTGATTCATTAGATGTCGTTGAGCTTGTTATGGAACTTGAAGATGAGTTTGATATGGAGATTGCTGATGAAGAAGCTGAAAAAATCAATACTGTTGGGGATGCTGTTGATTACATAAACAGTACTAAGTCATAAGCTAGATGTGACTGACTTCAGTATAAAAGTTATCCAGAGAGGGATAATATTACAGTTTCCTAAGAACAAAAGCGAGGCGCGCCCGTTTAGCAACGTACGGACTGGACTGAGTCGAAGGAGATAAAGGAAACACGGTGAAAGTAGTGAGCCGATGTTGACTTATCGTGTCATGAGGTGAAGGAAGTCTCGCTAGTTGCTGGGCGCACCTCGCTGGACGTGGCTATTTTTGTATAAAGTTATCCACAGAAGTTTTAATATTACAGTTTCCTAATAATAAAAATGAAAGTCTCGCTTTAAGCGAGACTTTCATTATATTATAATATAATCGGAGGTGAATATATGAATGTAACAAAACTAGAAGAGCAACTAGGTATACGTTTTAAAAATCATGAATTAATTCAGCAAGCTTTTACACATTCATCTTATGTGAATGAGCATCAGAAAGAAAAAATATTGGATAATGAACGTTTGGAGTTTTTGGGGGATGCTGTGTTGGAATTAGGCATTTCTGAATATCTCTATAAGAATAACGTAGATATGGCAGAAGGTGAAATGACGAAGCTTCGTGCTTCCATTGTATGTGAACCGTCTTTAGCAAACTTTGCTCGAGATTTGAACTTTAATGAATTTATAATGCTTGGAAAAGGTGAAGAACACACGGGTGGTCGAGATCGAGCCTCTCTTTTGGCTGATGTGTTTGAATCTTTTTTAGGGGCGCTTTATATAGAACAAGGATTCAATGCCGTATTGACATTTTTTGAGCGATTCATATATCCAAAAATTGATATGGGTGCTTTTTCGCATGCGATGGATTATAAGAGCCAACTACAAGAACTTATTCAGCAGGATAAAAATAGAGGGGTCGAATACAAAATCGCTCAAGAAAAAGGACCTTCTCATATGAAAGAGTTTGTGGTTCAAGTGTTGATAGAGAATAGGACAGCTGGAACGGGAATTGGCAGGACAAAAAAAGAAGCGGAACAACGTGCAGCAAAACATGCAATAGACGAGTTGAGCAAATAACAATAAATCGAAAGGCTGTCATTCATAATAAGAATTAACAGCCTTACTTTTTTGTTTATCTATAAATGAGACTATCCTTTTCTAACAGAACGTAATTCGTCAACAAAAGCTTGGGTTTCTGATGGACTTAATCCATCTTTATTCATAACCATGTCGTACATAAATTTTAAATCATCATATTTATTCAGGTTATATCCTTCTGGATCCATGATCATACGATTGGCAACATCGAGTTTCTCTGCCAATTTGTTAAGTATGTACTCTAGGTTTTCTTGGGAAGGTTGCTCCAAGTTCATATAAACACCTCTTATGATAGTTTTTAAATTGCATAGGTTAAATGAAAAATTTCTTCTTTAATTATATATATGATAAAATAAATGCGCTAATATGCCAAATGAAACACAGAAAATAGGAATAAGTAGCTATTAAGTGAATCGTTTTACTTTTTAATCAAGAATAGGTAGGGGAATGTTTATGTTTTTAAAACGGTTAGAAACTGTGGGTTTTAAATCATTTGCTGAGCGAATCGATGTTGATTTTGTGCCAGGTGTTACAGCAGTCGTTGGACCTAATGGGAGTGGTAAAAGTAATATAACCGATGCCATTCGCTGGGTTCTTGGTGAACAATCAGCAAGATCTTTACGTGGATCTAAAATGGAAGACATCATTTTTCAAGGAAGTGATACACGAAACGCTCTTAATGTTGCAGAAGTGACATTAGTCCTTGATAACAGAGAACAGACTTTGCCACTTGATTATAAAGAAGTAAGCGTTACGAGACGGGTCTACCGTTCAGGAGAAAGTGAATTTTATATTAATAAACAAGCATGTAGATTAAAAGATATTGTTGATTTATTTATGGATTCAGGGCTTGGTCGTGAAGCTTTTTCAATTATAAGTCAAGGAAAAGTCGAAGAAATACTAAGCTCCAAAGCTGAAGAGCGTCGTGTTATTTTTGAAGAAGCTGCCGGTGTATTGAAGTATAAGCAACGAAAACGAAAATCAGAACTTAAGTTGGAAGAGACTCAAGAAAATTTAAATCGTGTGGATGATATTATTCATGAAATAGAACAGCAAATTAATCCGCTTGAACATCAATCAAGAAAAGCGGAAACATATCTGCAATATAGTGAAGAACTCAAAGAAAAAGAGATTTCTTTTTTAATTACTGAAATTGAAGAGTTAAATCAAAAATGGAATACAACACTTGAGCAACTTGAAAATGATAAAATGAAGGAAATCGAGTGGAAGACCTCTATTCAACAAAAAGAAGCAAACCTTGAGAAAGAGCGTCATAATATTAATCATCTAGATGAAATTATTGAAAAGCAACAAGCAGAGTTGCTTAACGTTACTCAGCAGTTAGAGAAATATCAAGGAAAAAAACAAGTCCGAAATGAACGTTTTAAACATGTCGAAGCAAATAAAGAAAAATTGCAACAACAAAAAAAGGAAGCAAAAGAACGTGTCACCAAAATTAAATCAGACTTGGGTTTTGAGTTAGAAGCATTAAAAAGCCTTAAAAAAGATAGACAAGAGACTAGAGATAAAGCTGAAAATCTAGAAGTAAAGTTGTCTACTTCTGAAGAAAATATACTAGAGCAAATTGAAGAGTTGAAATCCATCTACATTGAATATTTAAATAAACAGGCAGCTAAGCGTAATGAAAAACAATCAATAAGCCAACAACTCACTCAATTAACAGCCAAAAAAGAGAAGCATGCCCATAGCCAACAAGATTTAATCAAGGATAAAAAACAGTTATCAAACGAACATCAAGTAGCAGAGAAAGATTCGGCACGTTTAGAAGAAAAGTATACAAAAGAGCGAACAAATCTAATAAATTTAAAAAAAGACTTAGAGAAAGAGCGTAGTCTTTTTCAAGAGTCGCAGACAAAACTTTATCAAGGTTATCAACATATAGAGAAAATGAAATCAAGAAAAGAAATGCTAGAAGAGTTGAAAGAAGACTTCCAAGGATTTTTCTATGGTGTTAAAGCGGTTTTGAAAGCGAGACAAAGTCAAAAAATAAGCAATATTCATGGTGCTGTCCTTGAGTTGATTGATATTCCAAAACAATTTATTACCGCAATAGAAACTGTTTTAGGAGGTCAAGCTCAACATGTTGTCGTAACTGATGAACAATCGGCAAGAGATGCTATTAACTTTTTAAAGAAAACTCAAAAAGGAAGAGCGACGTTTTTGCCCCTTGATATTATTAAACCGCGATATATTCCTGATGGTATTCAAAAAAGGATTAAGTCACATAACGGTTTTATAGGAATAGCTTCACAATTAGTAAAAACGATGCCCCGATATGAAAATGTAATCAATTATTTAATGGGTCATGTTGTTATTGCTTCCACACTGAAAGATGCGAATGAAATGGCAAGACTATCTGATCGGCGTTATCGGATTGTGACACTTGAGGGAGATGTAGTGAATCCAGGTGGTTCAATGTCTGGAGGCGCAAAACAGCAAAAAAACTCTTCCATATTTACAAGAGAAAAGGACTTAAAAGAAGTAACTGAAAAACTGAAAGACTTCGAATTAAAGGCAACCACGTTTGCTAATAATGTTAAGAATCAACAAACAAAAATTGAAGGTAAAGAAAGCGAAATTGATAAATTAGAAAAAGACATACAGCAAGTACAAAAGGAATTGCAAAACCTAAGAGAATATAATACAGAAATAAACTTACGGTTGGAGTCCCAGGAAGAAAGCATTGAATTGCATCAAAGAGAACAACGTCAGTTTAATCAAGATGAAAAACATCTAAAAGAAAAACTAACCGGGTTGGAAACGGGATTAAAAGAAATTGAAAAAAACCTCGAATCTATTCAGGGGAAAATTGACTTTTTATCAGAGCAAGAGATGACATTTAAAGAAAATAGAGAGAAACTACAAGATACCTTACATGATTTTCAAGTGGCTTTGGCAGAACAAGATGAGCGAGTTAAACATCAACAACAAAAAACAGTTGAGTTAAAACAACAACTCGTAGAAGCCGAAAAGAAACACCAGGATTATTCTTATGAATTAGAAAAATTAATTGAGATGATACAATCGGAAGAATCTGAAAAAGTCGTAGAAGAAAAAATAAAGACAAATATGACAGCGAAAGATCAAGTGCTTAAGGAGATACAACAACATCGTGCCGAGCGTAGTGAACGAACCCAAAGAATGATCGATGCTGAGAGAGAATTAAAAGAAGAAAATAGGCTCCACCAAGATTTTATTGGGAAAGTACAAGAAAAAGAAGTTAAAGCAAATCGGTTGGATGTTGATTTAGAAAATCGTCTTACTCAATTACAGAATGATTATGAAATAACATATGAGCGAGCTAAACAGAATTATGAGAAATCCACTAATATCGAAGAAACAAAAGATATAGTTGACAAATTAAAAAAGAAAATAAACAATCTAGGTACTGTGAATCTAGGTGCCATCGATGAATATAAGCGATTATCTGAGCGCTACACATTTTTGACTGAGCAAAAGGACGATTTAGTGACAGCGAAGCAAACATTATTTTCAGCGATTCTTGAAATGGATACAGAAATGAAACGGTTATTTGATGATACGTTCAGTCAAATTAAAGAAGAGTTCTCAATAGTGTTTAAGGAATTATTTGGCGGGGGCTATGCTGAATTAAAATTAACAGATCCTAAAGACTTGCTTAATACAGGGGTTGATATCATTGCACAGCCACCAGGAAAGAAATTACAACATCTTGGTTTATTATCTGGTGGTGAAAGAGCGCTGACTGCCATTGCTCTCCTTTTTGCAATACTACGTGTCCGTCCCGTTCCTTTTTGTGTTCTTGATGAAGTTGAAGCGGCTCTTGATGAGGCTAATGTATACCGCTTTGCCAAGTATGTTCAAAGTCATAGTGAAAACACTCAATTCATTGTCATTACCCACAGGAAAGGCACGATGGAAGAAGCTGACGTGCTTTATGGTGTCACAATGCAAGAATCAGGAGTGTCACGATTGGTTTCAGTTAAACTAGAAGAAACAGAGGAGTTAATTAGAGCTTAGGAGGTTGAAGAAATGAGTTTTATGCAACGTTTGAAAGATAAATTTACTAAAAAAGAAGAACAAGAAGTTTCAAAAACATATAAAGAAGGTATGGAAAAGACCCGACAATCATTTGCAGGAAAAATCAACGACTTAATTGCCAGATACCGCAGTATTGATGAGGATTTTTTTGAAGAGCTAGAGGAAGTCTTAATCACAGCAGATGTTGGCGTGATGACAGTTATGGAGTTAATTGATGAATTAAAAATGGAAGTGAAACGACAGAATGTAAAAGATCCTACAGAAGTACGAGACGTTATTTCGGAAAAGTTAGTTGAGATGTATTATGATGGTGATACTGAAGAAGTCGATGACATCAATTTAGAAAATGATGGCCTATCTGTTATATTAGTTGTCGGTGTTAATGGTGTTGGTAAAACAACATCGATTGGTAAGTTAGCTCATCAACTGAAGCAGGAAGGTAAACAAGTCATGCTGGCAGCAGGCGATACATTTCGTGCTGGTGCGATTGAGCAATTAGAAGTATGGGGGGAGCGAACTGGTGTCGAAGTCATTAAGCAAAGTGAAGGAAGCGACCCGGCTGCGGTTATTTTTGATGGGATAAAGGCAGCTAAGGCTAGAAAAGCTGATGTCTTAATCTGTGATACTGCTGGTCGTTTGCAAAATAAGGTTAATCTTATGAATGAATTGGCGAAAGTAAACCGAGTAATTGAACGTGAAGTGCCTGGAGCTCCGCACGAAGTTTTGCTTGTGCTTGATGCTACGACAGGTCAAAATGCATTAAGTCAGGCAAAAACATTTTCAGAAAGTACAAATGTATCAGGGATAGTTTTAACCAAGTTGGATGGAACTGCTAAAGGTGGAATTGTTTTAGCAATTCGTCATGAGTTGAATATTCCTGTTAAATTCGTTGGGCTTGGTGAACAAATAGAAGATCTGCAAAAATTTGACGCAAGTGCATTTGTCTATGGGCTTTTTGCTGATATAATTGATGAGGAAATTGAGGAGTAGAATACTCAAAAAAGCTTGACATGAAAACATTTTATCCGTTATGATAAAATGTAAAGTGATTTCACTTAACAAGGGAGAATACCATGCTCGAAAAAACTGTCCGTATCAACTATTTATATGACTTTTATCAGGTTTTATTAACTCCAAAACAACGTGAATATATGAGTTTATATTATTTAAAGGACTATTCTTTAGGTGAAATTGCTGAGAATGCAGGAGTATCAAGACAAGCTGTTTATGATAATATTAAACGTACAGAGACAATGCTTG
>Ga0209487_1004778_pt1 | contig 10299 bp, 4 predicted proteins | sample Poulit2012_FD_187524 | JGI IMG/M metagenome (GOLD analysis project Ga0209487, IMG submission 187524) | Agricultural soil microbial communities from Georgia to study Nitrogen management - Poultry litter 2012 (SPAdes) (version 2) | ecosystem: Environmental > Terrestrial > Soil > Agricultural land... | reverse complement strand
GTTTCCGAGTACACAACGGTCGCATCGGATATCGATTCGGTGCTGGAGGTGATCCGGGGGTGGGATGATCTGCGGCATGAACTTCCCTACGAGACAGATGGAGCCGTCATCAAGATCAATGAGGAGGAGTTACGGGCTGAACTCGGCAGTACGTCACGGGCTCCCCGATGGGCTATCGCCTACAAGTTTCAGGCTGAACAGGCCCCTACCCTGGTGGAGTCGATCACGCTTCAGGTGGGTCGCCTTGGAAGCATCACTCCGGTAGCCGAGCTGAAACCTGTGCTTCTGGCGGGTACCACCGTCCGACGTGCCTCCCTCCACAATGAGGATGAAGTACGACGCAAGGATATTCGACCCGGTGATACAGTCACCGTTGAGAAGGCCGGCGACATCATCCCCCAGGTGATCAACGTGGTCAATCCCGACCGTCCGGATCGTCCCGAGCCGTTCAGAATGCCGGAGGAGTGTCCGGCCTGTGGTGAGAAGCTGGTCAAGCTGCAGGGCGAGGTCGCCTGGCGCTGTGTGAATCCGGAGTGTCCGCCGCAGATTCGGGAGCACATCACCCATTTTGCCTCGCGTGACGCACTCGACATCGAGGGACTGGGTACAGCCGTCGTCGATCAACTTGTTACAGAGGGGTTGGTCAGTACCTACGCCGACCTCTACCAGCTGGAGATGGATCAGCTGATGACGCTCGACCGCATGGCAAAAAAGAGCGCCACCAATCTTAAAAGAGCGATTGAGAAGAGTAAAGAGCAGCCTCTTGACCGTGTGATCTACGCCCTGGGCATCCGGTTCGTAGGTAAAACCGTCTCCCGGGATCTGGCTGCCCATTTCAGGTCGCTGGAGGCTCTGATGGATGCCTCTTTTGACGATCTGGTTGCAGTCGACTCCATCGGACCTGTGATTGCAGAGTCGGTCATCAGCTTCTTCAGCCTGGATATGAACCGGAAGATGATCGAGCAGCTCAGAGAGGCTGGTCTGCAGTTCAAAGAGGTGGAGAGTGAGACGACCTCCTCAATCCTGGAGGGCCGAAGATTTGTCCTGACCGGAACGCTCCCCACAATGAGCCGCTCCGAAGCGGCCGAACTGATCACCAGCCACGGTGGGAAAGTCAGTTCATCGGTCAGCAAGAACACCGACTTCCTGCTGGCCGGCGACTCCCCCGGGAGCAAATATGACAAGGCACTCAAGCTCGGGGTACCTGTTCTGTCCGAAGAGGACCTCCGTGAACTGCTCGGAGAGTAGAGGACCGGCAGAGACCAGAGGGTGAACTGCTCGGAGCAGTGAGATGATCCGAAGTGAAGAGGAGGGCGTAATACAGAGAGAACCGCCTTTAAAACTCTTTTAAAAGCTGTAAAAGATAATCTGTCAGCTCTGAACTCCCGACAGAAAATACTACACTACCCAGGTAGGCGTCATAAGTTCCGGGTTGGCGTGACGCCCATATACATAAGCACGCACAGAAACTTGTTAATCTGAACAGGTGCATCGGGGAGTCGGCAGCACGTATAGTCAGAGATCGGTCGGCCATCTTTCGGGTATCTTATTGCGCATGAAAAGCACGTCCCTGCAGTCAGTCGTTGCCATTTTACTTATTACCCTGCTTCCGGCGCTCCTGCCGGCTCAGAGTCCGGACAGGACTCAGCTGATTGGATCGGTCGAAGATCCAAACGGTGAGAGTATACCGGGCGCATCGGTTGTTCTCTATCAGCCGGACGGGGAGTCGATGGTCACCGGAACCTCAAGCGACCACTCTGGTTCTTTCTCTCTCTCCGCTGAACCGGGTGAGTACCTGCTCCAGATCACCTACGTCTCCTACGCTCCCTACCGGTCAGACATCCAGTTGCAGGCGGATGAACCCCTGGAGCTTTCGATCATCGTTCTGGAACCGGATCAGACCGAACTGGAAGAGATTGTGATCGAAGAGGAGCGATCCACGATGACGATGAACTTCGACAGCCGCGTCTTCAATGTGGGCAGCGATGTGACCAGCATGGGAGGTACCGCTCTCGATGTTCTGGACAACGTCCCCTCCCTCTCGACCGATATTGAGGGGAATGTAAGCCTCCGGGGCAGTGAAGGGGTTCAGGTTCTGATCAACGGACGGCCATCCAGCCTGGTCAGGGATGGAACCGATGCGCTGGCCAGTATTCCGGCCGAGGTGATCCAGGAAGTTGAGATCATCACCAACCCATCTGCACGATACTCGGCACAGGGTTCAGGAGGTATTATCAATATCGTGCTGAAGGAGGGTGTGCAGCTGGGCTTGAACGGTTCAATGGCTTTAAGTTCCGGATACCCCTACAATCATGAGGGTACAATCCGTCTCAACTACCACGTGAACAACATCAACTGGTTTTTCAGTGCGAACACTGAGTATCAGGACCGGCCGGGAGGTGGCGATATTTTCCAGCGCTTCTCTTCACCGGACACCTCCTATGTCTATGATCAGGGCCGGGACACCCGGCGTACAGAGCTCGACGGACGCTTCCGGTTCGGTTCAGAGATCTACCTTCCCGCCGATCAGGTCCTGACCGCCACAACCTATATACGTCTGGAGGATGGTGACAGCCGGGCCGATGTGGTCTACCGTGACTACACGCCCGGCATGGAGCTGCTGCAGCGAAGTACCCGGGAAGATGTGGAAGATGCGGGCGAGAGTGACTACGATTTCAGGCTGGAGTATGAGAATGTCTTCGGCACTGATCACCGGCTGACGGCTGATGCCAACTTTGAGTTCGGCATCGAGAATGAGTCCTCCAATTTACTGCAGATCATCGAGACCGGTGAGGGATCACCTCTGAACCAGCGAACTGCCAACAGGGAGCTCTACAACGACTTCCGGCTTCAGGCTGACTATGAGCGGCCGGTGGGCGAAAACGGCAGGTTTGAAACTGGTTTCCGGAGTACGATCGACTGGCAGAAGAACGACTACTCGGTCGAAGAGCTTCAGGGGAACATCTGGGAGGAGCTTCCAAGCTACAATGACAATTTTGAATATACTGAAAGGGTTCACTCTCTCTACGCCGTCTACTCAGGCGAGGTGGCCTCCAGTTTCGGCTATCAACTCGGTCTCCGTGCCGAGCAGTCGTCTATCGAGACCCAGCTCACACGTCAGAGTGACCTTCAGAGTGATCAGTCCTACCTCAACCTCTTCCCCAGCCTCTTCCTGACATACAGCTTTGATGAGGCCAATTCGGTTCAGGTCAGCTACAGCAGACGCTACCGTCGGCCACGCTACCGCATGCTGCTCCCGTTCAGCGGATTTACAGACTCCCGGAACATCTCACGCGGTAACCCTTCACTCGAGCCTGAGTTTGCCAACTCCTTTGAAGCGGGATTCCTGCGCCACTGGGAGACCGGTTCTGTACTTACCAGTATCTACTACAGGCATCGTACAGGAGTGATAGAGAGAATTACATCCCAGGAGCTCAATCCGCGGGGTGACCTGGTGACCGTCCGGTACCCCATCAACCTGGCCACCGAGAATGCCTGGGGCATCGAGTGGTCCGGGGATCAGGATCTCCTTGAAAATCTGCAGCTTGCCGGAAGTGCCAATCTCTATCAGTCTCACAGGGAGGGTTCCTACGAAGGCAATCTGCTGGAGAGCCAGTCAACATCGTTTCAGTCGCGGCTGAGATTGAGATGGCGCTTTCTGAACAACTGGACCCTGCAGTCCTCATTCTTCTACAATGCGCCGAGAACGACAACCCAGGGCCGCAGACCTGCCCTGACCTTTGTCAACGCGGGTCTCTCCAGACAGCTGCTAGATGGGAAGGCTGTCTTGTCATTGAGTGTCAGAGATGTCTTCAACTCGCGTCAGTACCTGATGATCATTGAGGAGGAGGACTTCTACTCCGAGAGAAGCAATCGCTGGTCCACCCGATCGGCTCGTCTCTTCTTCCGCTATCGCTTCTGATCTGCTGCCGGTGGTGTTTGTAAATAAGCAGACCTGTTGGTATACTCATAAATTGACTCCCTGCAGGCTGTGGCATACTGAACTGATGACATCAGCGTTATGCTGCAGTTACACCACCTAACTTGGTTTTATGGGTATTCTTGAAAAGCTGGGGCTGGCACAGAAGAGCAAGGTGGGAGCACCCAGTATTGGCGAAAAGAGAAAAAAAGAGCGTGAAGAGGCGGCCAACACCAAGAGAGTCTGGTTTCGCTGGCTGATCCTCATCGGGTTTCTTGCACTTCTGATCTACTCTCTGCCCTCTACCAACTTCCGTCAGATCGAAAGTTATGCGATCGGGGAGCCGTGGCGGGCAGACAATCTTACAGCACCCTTCACATTTGCCCTCCAGAAGAGTAATCAGGAGCTCGAGGAGGAGCGACAGGAGATCATCAGTAATACGAGTCCGATCTTCTATGTTGATGAGAGTATTGCAGCTGCTGTCCAGGAGGAGATTGACAGGGTATTCACCGACCTTGAGCTCGAGCTGCAGAGCGCACTAGAGCAACATTCCGATACTCTGTCGGGTTCGGCACCGGGAGATACCATCCGCCCGGCAGATATTACTCCCGAGGCAGACCTTCCGCTGTCGGAATCATCCTGGAACGCCATTCTGGACAACTATATCGCTGTACAGACCGGGGGCAGGCCGCAGAGTCAATTCATCGGCCGGCAACTCCGCACTCAACTTGAGAGCATCGCCCAGACGTTGCTGGCAAACGGACTGATCAATACCAGCAAAGAGGAGATGGACAGCCGTGAGATCACACTGCGTAACTATCAGCAGAGGACCGAGCGGAGTGTCAATCTGAATGTGATTCGTGATCTTGAGGAGGCGAGAGATTATGCTCGAAGACAGTTTGCCAGAAGCCTGGATCACCCCTCCCATCTTCAGATTGCCCAGGAGCTCTTCAACGCGGTGATCCATCCGAACTGGATCTACAATGCCACCGATACCCAGCTCACCCTGGAGGAGGCTCTGGCCAATATCTCCCCCACCAAAGGGGCAATCGCGCAGGGACAGGTGATCGTACGGAGGGGGGACATCGTCACCGAAGAGACCGCCAACATGCTGGAGAGTCTGGCTGAAGCACGTGCCGATACGGCTTCGACTATAGAGCGCTGGATCCGCTTCGGTGGCGAATCTATTGTCCTGATTCTCACCAGCCTCTTCTTCATCTTCTATCTCTACCTCTACAGAAGAAAGATCTTCGACAACTCTGCCATGCTTCTACTGGTATTTCTCGTGATGGGAATGCTGGTACTGATCAGTGGAATTGTCTACAACTTTGAGGATATCTCGCCCTATGTAGTGCCGATTGCCATCGCCCCGCTCATTTTCACCATCATCTTCGATTCCCGGGTGGGCCTGATGGGTGCTGTAACCCTGGCCATTATTACCGCTATCTATAATGACAACCATTTTGAGTACCTGGTTGCTACGATCATGGCCTGTAGTTTCGGTGTCTTCTCGGTTCGGGACATCAACAAGCGGATGCAGTTCTTTGTGACCACTCCCTTTGTGGTGCTGCTCGGTTATGCACTGGTCATCACCGGATTTTCACTTACACGCTTTGGCGGCTGGGAGAGCTACTTCAATCTGCTGATGTACAGTGCGGTGAATGCGATCTTTATCCTCTTCACCTATCCGATGATTCTCTTTTTCGAGAAGATGTTCGGTATCACCACGGACTTCACCCTTCTGGAGCTGGGAGATACCAATCTCCCTCTGCTGAAAGAGTTGATGAACCGGGCGCCGGGAACCTTCCATCACAGCCTTCAGGTGGCCAATCTGGCTGAGTCGGCTGCATCAGCCATCGGAGCCAATGCCCTGCTCTGCCGTGTCGGCGCGCTCTATCACGACATTGGCAAGATGACAAAGCCGGGGTACTTCATCGAGAATCAGTCTGGACAGAATGAACATGACAAGCTCAAGCCGCGGATGAGTGCTCTGGTGATCAAGGCGCACGTCAGTGACGGAGTGAAGATGGCTGAAGAGCACGACCTGCCTCAGATCGTCATCAAGTGCATCCGGACCCATCACGGAACCTCTCTGATCAAATACTTCTATGAACGGGCCCTGCGTCAGGAGCCAGGAGAGGAGGTGCGGGAGGAGGATTTCCGCTATGACGGCCCCCTCCCCGATACACGAGAGACCGGGATTCTGATGCTGGCTGACAGCATTGAAGCAGCCAGCCGGTCCATGAAGGACCCGACCTACAACAAGCTGGAGAATCTGATCAACCGGCTGGTTGATGAAAGTGTCCATGAAGGGCAGCTGGATCAGTGTCCACTCACGTTTCACCAGCTTGATATCATCAAGAAGACTTTCCTCAATATCCTCCTGGGTGTCTATCACCACCGTGTGGAGTATCCCGAGAGTGCTGAAGAGTTGCCGCGTGAGAAGTCATTGACTCCCCCCTACCGCCAGAAGCGACTGCCCCCTGCTTCAGACAAATCACGGATGGAACAGCCTGACTCTGCCACCGCACCGGGATCGCAAGTTGAACCTGAAGCCACCTCAGCGACCGGATCACGTAGCAAATCTGGGCAGCCTGATGCCAAGGATCATAAAAAATCTCGTGCTGACTCTGCCACCGACGATGCCCATAACTGATGGAGCTTCGGGAAGCTCTCCACTGATTTTTCTCTGATTTACCTCCGACACGGCATGGACACTCTACCCTTCGAAGCTGAATTGAAGCGATATCTGCAGTTTATCCGTCTGGAGAAAGGACTGGCTGATCATACAGTCTCCGCCTACATAACCGATCTCAGACGCTACTTTCTGTTCATCCGGATCGACCAGAAACTGCAGAGTCTGGATGGTGTCACCCTCGACCACATCGAGAACTATCTTGGTGTACTGACCGATCTCGGTCTGGCCACCAGCTCTATGGCACGCAACATCTCCAGCATCCGAAGCTTTCATGAATTTGCCGTCGTAGAGAACCTGGCTGCCGCCAATCCGGCAGAGCTTGTGGAGCTCCCTAAAAAAGCGGGTAAGCTGCCGGACGTTCTCGACCCGAAAGAGGTTGAGGCTATCATTGAAGCCCCTGACCGGAACAGCAAGGCGGGGATACGGGATGCAGCGATTCTGGAGCTTCTCTACGCGACTGGAATGCGTGTATCTGAACTCTCCGATCTCCAGCTCAACAGCTACTATCCGGAGATTGGATTTATCCGCGTCATCGGGAAAGGGAACAAGGAGCGCCTGGTCCCCGTGGGGGAACCGGGGCAGCAGATACTGGAGCTGTATCTGGAGCGGTCGAGACCGCTGCTGAAAGGGCGCGGATCCAAAGGCAGCCGTCGTAGTCGTAAAGGTGATCAGAAAAGCAGCGCACAGAGCGCCACGGGTTCTGATTCTCATAAAGGCATCAGCGGAGACGTCAAGGGGCGTAGTGCCGGACGGGGCAAACAGAGTGGCGGGGCGACGTCCAGGAACCGGATCTTTCTGAACCAGCGTGGTGGACCGCTCTCACGCGTCAGTATCTGGCAGATCGTCAAACACTATGCAAACGAGGTGGGCATTACAAAGAATGTCTATCCCCACATCTTCAGACACTCTTTCGCCACACATCTGCTCGAGGGAGGAGCCGATCTCCGCTCGGTGCAGGAGATGCTCGGGCACGCTTCCATCCTGACCACTGAAATCTACACGCATGTGGACCGGTCGCTGCTTCATCAGGTCCACAAAGAGTTTCACCCAAGGGGGTAGTTCCTCGACATCTCCTCTCCGCAGCAACATTTCACGCGCTTTGACCATCGGTTTCACGCCCTTTGACCATGGCCAGATCCCGATGCTAAGATCCCGATGCTAAGATCCCGATGCAAAGATCCCGATGCTAAGATCCCGGCGTTCAGAACTCAGCATTCAGATCTCGGCGTTCAGAACTCGACGCTAAGATCCCGGCGCTCAGATCTCGGCGCTCAGATCTCGGCGCTGATTCCGAAATAGACACTCCGCCCTCTCTCCACAAAACTGTAGCTGTCCGCCGGATCATCTGTTCTGGTGTTCGCAAGGTTCAGCACACCCGCCCTGAATCGCAAGCTGTCTGACAACCTCCAGGATCCACCCAGATCAAACAGTGCATAGGGCTCCAGCTCACCGGCCGTGGTGATCTGCTCTCCGATATATTTCCCCCGTACAAAGAGATTGATGCTCTGTGTCGCGTTCCATGAGAACTCACCGTTCAGATCGTGCTTTGGCCGGTTCTGAAGCGGCTCATCAGCCGAGAGATCCCGCGCATCCAGCCGGACATAGTTGGCGGTGAACCGGCCGATCCGCCCGATATTGGTGAAGAGGGTCATCTCAAGACCCCGGACTCTGGCCCGGTTGACATTACGGGGTACATAGATATCCAACCCGGTTTCCGGATCGACACCGACCGTCGGAACTCCTTCGCCTCGTGGGGTATCAATCAGATTGTCCACCTCATTCAGAAATGCGGTGACCGATCCACCCAGACGGGCAGACCTCCAGTTTGCAGAGACCTCATAATTGACACTTGTCTCCGGATTCAGATCAGGATCCCCCACAATCAGACAACCCCCCCGGCAACTGACGGTCCGTGACTCATCGCTGAGCTGTCTCAGGGTCGGTGCCCGGAAAGCGGTTCCCACTCCCCCCTTCACCACCAGCTGATCGGTCAGAGAGTAGACCAGATAACCGCGCGGAGTAAGATGAAACCCAAAATTCTGATGGTTATCCAGACGAGCTCCTGCCAGCAGTTTGAACCGGTCTGTCAATGCATACTCATCCTGAAGATAGAACGCCTGCTGATAGACGGAGGCCTCGCCGCTGGTAAATGCCTCAGGCGCTTTCAGGTTCAGCCATTGAAGCTCACCACCGGCGGTCAGACCGTGACGACCTGCTTCAGCGCTGACATTCCCCTCAATCACGGTGTTGGATTGCGTCAGATTGTCGCTGTTGGTATCGATCCACTCCCCATATCCGCGGACCTCCGACTGGCCCCATAAGAAATCCGAACGGTGAGTCAGGACAACATCGTGCCGGTCAATGCGGGTATCTGCCTCTCCCCATCCGGAGATGAAGTACTCCCCCTCCCGGGACTGAATACCGCGACCATACTCCGCCTCTATCTTCTGATTTCCAGAGGGAGCCCAGGTCACCTTGCCCCGCAGGTTGTGGTCACCGCGCCCCTCCAGTGTGGCCAGATCCTGCCGGTTTACGGCTGAACCATCAGGACGGAGAACGGGACCGCCATCACTTCCCAGCAGGGGTTCATCACCCCAGCCATGCCAGATATTACGACGATTGAACGTCCCTGTCAGGGTCAGGCCCACCTTCTGCGGAATGATAGAGCCGGAGGTGTAGAGGCTGGTCCGGAGCTCTTCACCCCCCTCTCCGTCGACCGGCGTCTGAAATTCGGAGCTCATCTTGGCAGACCAGGTATCTGAAACCGGCTTGGTAATGATATTGATCACACCGCCCAGCGCTTCAGAGCCGTAGAGAGCTGACATACCGCCACGCACCACCTCGATACGGTCGATGGCTTCAAGTGGGAGCATTCCGATATCGTAATCGTTGTGTCTGAAGACGGCTTCCGAGGAGTTGACACGGCGTCCATCAACCAGCAGCAGGGTGTGGTTGGCCTCCATTCCCCGAAGCTGCAGTGCCCGCCGTCCCTGACTGCCCGCAGAGATGGAGATCCCCGGCATATTTCTCAGTGCATCCGAGAGATCGCCCACCGATGCCTGCTCAAGAGCCTGGGATGACACCACACTGATCGAGGCAGGTGCCGTAGCAACCGATTGTTCGGTTCGAGTCGCCGTTACAACCACATCGTTCCCGAGCATATAGTGCTCCGGCGTCAGTGTTACATCCAACAGATGCGTTCGTCCTGATTCAAGCGTGACCTGATGAGACTGCGACTGATAGCCTACCATGCTGAATGTCACTTCCAGGTTTCCAGATGGCAGTTTCGATAATTGGTAGTTGCCGTCAACATCAGTAGCCGTGCCGCCCTGATAGTCACTCACAAGTACCGTCACGTTAGGCAGCGGGTCCCCGTCATCTGAATGAACGGTCCCCTCAAGTGTCGCAATGGACTGGGCCCGGGCTGAATAGGGAGCGAAGAGAAGGGAAAAGCAGGCGAGAAGCAGAGCACAGGTTGGGCGTGACATTGAGGAGATCTTTTGTTGTTATTTAGACTCATTAAAAATAGACGAGAAATCTATGGACTTCGTGTAATTGGATCAAGTCTAAATAGATAGAATTGTCGGGAAGACTACAGGAGTTTAAAAGGTGCCCACGGTTGCAACGTGCATGATAGATCAAGGCTGCATATCTTGCGACGCAACAACTTTTAGCGATACAT
>Ga0209487_1004777_pt1 | contig 10299 bp, 8 predicted proteins | sample Poulit2012_FD_187524 | JGI IMG/M metagenome (GOLD analysis project Ga0209487, IMG submission 187524) | Agricultural soil microbial communities from Georgia to study Nitrogen management - Poultry litter 2012 (SPAdes) (version 2) | ecosystem: Environmental > Terrestrial > Soil > Agricultural land... | reverse complement strand
GACTCATCGGAAAAGGTTGTCGATGAAATTAATCATATCTCAAGTACTTCAGAAGAATTAAGTGCATCAGTTGAGGAAGTTTTGGCGAGTACAGAGGATCAAAATTCTAGAATGGCAGAATTAAATGATCATGTAATTGAGATTGACCAATTAATTGATTCGTTACGTGAATCATTAACGACAAATGATTAAATGAGCCAAAATCCTTGATTTGTGTTATAGTTGTTCATAAGTAATTAAATATCAAACTTCGCCGCCGGGTGAAGTCTATAATAAAAGCACAGAATGGTATACCTTTAGGCCGTAGTAGGTATCCATTTGGTGCTTTTTTATATTGTCAGAACACTGACTCTATAGAAAAAACTCATGGAGGAAATCAGGGATGGAAATCAGAGGAGATTTTAAAACATTTTCTAAATATGTTAGTTTAAATGTCGCAGGCATGATGGGAACATCAGTCTATGTCTTAGCTGATACACTATTTGTTGCGAATGGAATTGGTGAAACAGGTATCGCAGCACTGAACATTGCACTTCCTATGTTTTCTTTGATACAAGGACTAGGATTTATGCTTGGTATCGGAGGCTCGACGTGGTATTCCATATTAAGAGCCGAAAATAAGTACCAAGAAGCTAAGAAAGTTTATAATCAAACTTTATTATTTGGTTTATTGATCAGTTTAATCATTACGTTGACTGGATTATTCGGTTCAGAATCGATTGTTTGCCTACTAGGAGCGAATCAAGAAACATTTGCAATGGCGAATACATACTTGAAAGTGATCATGTTTCTTTCATCAGCTTTCATTTTTAACAATCTATTGGTAGCTTTTGTACGAAATGATCACAATCCGAAGCTTGCTATGATAGCCATGCTTTCGGGTAGTCTCTTAAATATTATTTTGGACTATATCTTTATTTTTCCACTAGGCATGGGCATGTTTGGAGCAGCATTAGCTACAGGTGCAACGCCTCTTTTAGCTATTTTAATATTAAGCTTTCACAAAAAATCACCTAAAAATAGTTTGCGGTTAGAAAAAATCAATATTAAGCTAAGCAGTTTTTGGCGAATTATTAATTTAGGTGTTTCTTCATTTATTACAGAAATGTCATCTGGAATTGTGATGTTGACGTTTAATATCATGATTCTTTTAATCACTGGAAATACAGGTGTTGCTGCCTATGGAATCGTTGCCAATATCGCGATTATTGCCATTGCGGTTTTCACAGGAGTCGCTCAAGGGATTCAACCGATTATCAGTCATCTCTTCGGCTTAAAACGATCAACTGATTTAAAGCGTAATTTAATTTACAGTATAATTACTGCTGTCTCTCTTGGAATGATGATTTATCTTGTTATTGCGGTTGGATCTGAACAACTAATTAGTTATTTTAATAGAGATAATAATCCGGTACTGGCTGAGATTGCAAATAAGGGTTTATTGATTTATTTTGTTGGAATGTTCTTTGCGGGTTTCAATATTATTGCGATTGCATGTTTAAGTGCCGTCGATCAAGGTGCAGTTGCTTTTAGGTACTCAATTCTCCGGAGTGTTGTTTTAATTGTTCCGCTTGCTTTCTTGTTAGGAAACATTTTGGATATGACAGGGGTTTGGCTATCGTTTGTATTGACAGAGATTATCACAACAGGCTTAATCAGTTGGCAGTTGTATCAAGTTAAACAAAAGAGAAACGTCATTTGATAAATTTATCTGTTCTAAATAAAGGTTTTATCTGCTTCATTGTCGAATAAGATCTATAAGGAAACACGATTCTTTAATTTACATACAACCAATTAAAGAGAGGTTGACTGTGGATGACAGTGGAGCTAAAACCTTTATCAAATTCAGCTAAGCACCCTCAATTAGAGAGATGGTATTACAGCTCAAATCCAATTAGCCATCAGTTAGGTTATGGTCGCTATGCACGGCGGATTATTAAAGCTCTTTTAGCAGTTGATTCGCCTTTTGTGCGACAGGAGTATTTGCATGGCATTTTCAATGCTGATCGATTAGTTGGTTTTGTCTTAATCTATCCAGTGAAAGATGTTTTACATCTGCATCAAATCAGTCACGACTATTTAAAAGCGAATATCAGTCGGTTGTTCTATTTAAGAAGAAAGAGTTTTTATCGAAAAGTTGCCCGTGCTCTCGGGAATCATTTACCTGATAAAGGTGCTTACATTCACTCGATCGTGATTGATCAATCTTACCGAAACAAAGGGATAGGGACAGCTGTATTAGAAAAGATCGCAAAAAAACATAAAGAACTTGCACTCTATGTCAATGATAAAAATCATGCAGCTGTTCACTTTTATTTAAAAAATGGTTTTAAAATCAGTCATCACGGACAATTTAGATACAAAAATGAATATTACGGTGAGTACTTAATGATAAAAAATGAATCAAAAATCACAACACAATTATAATGTTGTGATTTTTTTTGGTAAAATAGATGTAGTTATTAATCGATAAACAAGTTCAATCATACAAGTTAAGCATTATAGTTATACCTTCTGAATAATTGTGATAAGATTTAGCTTGGACTAATTGTTTTATAAACAATGTTAAATATAAAAAGAGAGCATTTCCAAAAAGGTTGGGATTAGATGGACTTTAGTAAGAATCAAGTTAGAGATTTTTTTAAAAAAACAAACACAACGCATTTATTGACAGCAGGACAATGGGGGATTGAAAGAGAAACACATCGAATGAACTCAGATGGCACAATCGCGCTCACACCACAACCTGACGCATTTATTGATCCGAAAATACAAAAATACATCACGGTTGATTTTGGGGAAAACCAACTCGAATTTATCACTAAACCGTATGAAGAATTGGACTCGCTTTTTGACGAGCTAGATTGCATCCATAAATATGCTTATCAACACATCAATGGTGAATTAATGTGGCCATTCAGTATGCCACCGCGTTTACCTGAAGAAGAAATCATCCCGCTGGCAGAGTTCCCTTACTTAGAAGATGGGCTTGAAAAAGAGGTTTATAGACGAGGATTAGCAGTGAGATATGGTAAGAAGCTTCAAATGATTTCGGGGATTCATTACAATTATTCATTAGATGATCAGCTGATTGATCTGTTGCACCAAGAATTTGCTCCAGAACAATCCAGACAATCATTTGTCAATCAGTTATATTTAAAAATCGGAAGAAACATGTTGAGGTATCGCTGGCTATTAGTGTACTTATATGGGGCTGCACCAGTAATTGATTCTAGCTATGATTCGGTGATTGAGGATAAGATTAATAACAATCAATCGGATTGGTTAGCGCAATTTTTTGATAGAGATGATTTCCTCAAATACGTGACATCATATCGAACCAGTCGATTTGGTTATTCAACTGAAGTGGAAGATAAATATCAAGTTTCCTATGATACTTTAGAAGGATATATTGCTGATTTAAGGAAAATTCTCTCAACCGAAAATGAGAATTATCGGAAGATTGGCACTGAAAAAGATGGAAAAATCATTCAGCTAAATACGAATGAACTACAGATTGAAGCGGAATTTTATGCGCCGGTTCGATTTCGGCAAATTCAAAAAGACGGAGAAACATTGTTAGACGCATTAGATAAGCGGGGCATATCTTATTTCGAATTGCGGATACATGATCTCAACCCATTTTCAAAAGTAGGGATTACGAAAGAACAAGTGCAATTTACACATTTAATGATTTTAATGAGTTTGTTTGATGAATGTGATGGTTTGTCTGATGAACAACAAATTTTCACGAATCAGAATCATCAATTAGTGGCCTTGTTCGGTCGAAAACCAGGGTTAAACCTCTATTTAGATGATGGTGAAAAGATTGAAATGAAGGCATGGGCTAACTCGATTTTCGAAAAAATTACTCGACTTGCTACATTTATCGATCAAGATAACGGTAACACATATTATGCTGATCTCGTTGCTGCTGAAAGACAGAAACTAGATGATCCATCAGCAATATTAAGTGAACGCATCATGGCGGAACTCGATGACGACCCAGATGCATTTCTCAAACTAGGATTGCGTTTGGCTGAAGACTACCAGGTCGCTTATGACGAGAATTAATTACAAAGAAAGAGGGATTCCTTTTGAATAAAATCAAACAAGCACTTACCAATTTTATGCGAGGCCGTTATGGAATTGATCAATTGTATATCGTCAATTTAGTTGCTTATTTTATCGCCTTAATCATAATGCGCCGATTAGAGCTTGGAGTTATTGTTGATGTTCTTTTATTACTCTTAATCTTATGGACCTTCTTTCGATTTTTCTCTAGAAATATTGCCAAACGCCAACGAGAGAATCAAATGTTACTTCGGCTTGTTGGTAAAATAAAATCAAAAACTAAAACCATATTCAATCGGGTGAAAGATATCGGAACACATCGTTACCGAACATGTCCGCATTGTCAGACTAAGCTACGCTTACCGAGAAAAGTAGGAACACATACAGTAAAGTGTCCGCGTTGCCAGCAACGTTTTCAAGTAAAAGTGAGACTTTAAAATTTTCAAACTAAATAAGCACTTTTAATCCAGCTGTTTTCGATTAAAAGTGCTATTTACATATTCGCGTATGTAGCTTACAAAATCCTTTTATTTCTAGATGACATTCTGTATAATGCAAACTGATTGTTCATTTTAATAAACGGTTCCGATAGCTCTTCAATATATAAGTGTAAAAATTTTTGCGATTATAAACATATCTATTGACATAGACTTGTCAAAAACTCATAATGGATAGCATGCTATGTATCGGAGGGGTTATTCGTGACTGAAGATCTCAACTTATATATAAGACTTGTTTATTTTGCTTTAGAGAAAGAAAAAAACAACTATTTTGATAAGCAAGATTTAACAGCGTCACAAGGAGATATTTTACTCTATCTTGGTTACTTGAATAAAAGAAACAAAGAAGCGAGTCAAAAGGATATTGAAAAACATTTTCGATTAACAAATCCGACAGTTACTGGACTTCTCAATCGCTTAGAAGAAAAGGCTTTTGTAGAACGTAAAAAAAGGCCTGAGGATGGTCGTACGAATTTAATTCACTTGACTGATAAAAGTCTGGCGATGTTAAAGCGCTCTAAACTACATAAAGATGAGATCGAGCGAAAACTTTTTCATAATTTTGATGAAAGTGAACAAAAATTATTCATCAGTCAATTAAAAAAATTGCTTGAGAATTTAAGGAATGAAGAAACCCAGTAATTAACTATCGATTAAATAAAGAGTGGAGGTCTAGTAAATGGTAAAAAAACTGTTTCCTTTTTTGGGGGAATATAAAAAAGAAACAATCTTAGCTCCAACAATGGTCGCTTTAGAAGTCGTACTCGAATTATTAATTCCATTTTTGATGGCAAGAATTGTTGATTATGGAATTCAGGGTGATGGTGGTATCTCATATACAATCAGAGTTGGATTAGTCATGATATTACTCGCGCTTCTTGCACTCATTTTCGGTGGTTTAAGTGGAAGATATTCAGCTATTGCAGGGATGGGTTTTGCTAAAAATCTTCGAGCTGGTTTATTTAGAAAAATACAAACCTATTCGTTTAGAAATGTTGATAAATTTACAACTGCGTCTCTTGTCACTCGCTTGACAACTGATATTACGAATACACAGAATGCACTCATGATGGTGTTGCGCTTGGCCGTTCGAGCCCCAATTATGTTAATTGGATCATCCATTATGGCTATATCAATTAATCCCCGATTATCGATTATCTTTATTGTAACGATGCCGATTCTTGGGATCGCGCTATACTTAATCAGTACAAATGCCCACCCGAGATTTCGTGATATGTTAGAAAAATATGATGGTTTAAACGAAAAAGTTCAAGATTTTATCGTTAATATTCGTGTGGTTAAAGCATTTGTTCGTGAAGATCATGAAGAAGAGAAATTTGTTGATAGTGCAACCCAAGTGAAAAATGCACAATTACGAGCTGAAAAACTTGTTATTTTAAATATGCCGATTATGCAATTTGTCATCTACTCAAGTGTTGTTGCAATCCTATGGTTTGGCGGAAACATGGTTGTAAGTGGTGACTTCTATATTGGTCAATTATCTAGCTTTATCATGTATATGATGCAAACTCTGATCTCCTTGATGATGTTGTCGATGATTTTTATCATGTTGATCATTTCTCGCGCATCATTTACGAGAATTGTAGAAGCTTTAGACGAAGTACCTTTTCTTGATGACGACAATGCAAATCCAAATCTTGAATTAAAAGACGGTAGCATCGAATTTAAACAAGTTAACTTTAGCTATAATCAGGATCCAAATAATCTAGTCTTAAAAGATGTTAATTTACGAATTGAATCCGGAGAAACCATTGGGATTATAGGAGGAACAGGGTCATCTAAGTCTACGCTTGTTCAATTAATTCCACGACTCTATGATGTTTTTGATGGTGAAGTCATTGTTGGCGGGTCAAATGTCAAAGACTACAAGTTAAAAACATTGCGTGACAACGTTGCCATGGTACTCCAAAATAATGTGTTGTTCAGTGGAACCATTAAAGAGAACCTAAGATGGGGTAACGAACATGCAACGGATGAAGAAGTCATTGAAGCAGCGAAAGCAGCACAAGCACATGATTTTATTACTTCTTTCGAAAAAGGCTATGACACTGATCTTGGTCAAGGTGGTGTCAATGTATCTGGGGGACAAAAGCAACGCCTAACCATTGCCCGAGCATTGCTGAAAAATCCACAAGTTGTTATTTTAGATGACTCAACGAGTGCCGTAGATACCGCGACAGATGCAGCGATGCGAGCTGAATTTAAAAAGCAATTTAAAGACGTCACGACCCTAATCATTGCACAGCGTGTCAGCTCAATCTCTGATGCTGATCGGATCATTGTCATTGAAGATGGAGAAATAAATGGCTTTGATACACATGAACGTCTAATGGAAACGAATGTGATTTATCAAGAGATCTATGATTCCCAAAGCAAGGGAGTGAATATTGATGAGTAAAGAATCTAAACCAGCTGGTGGTCCAATGCGACGAGGCGCACGTATTCCAAGGAAGCCTTCGAATTTTAAAGCAACATTAAAAAGAATTTTTAGCTACATGGAAGAAGATAAATGGATTTTACTCATTGTCTTTCTTGCAATCCTTTTCAGTTCAGGAGCAAATATTATTGGAGTTTCCGCTTTACAAGTTGTCATAGATGACTTTTTACATCCAATGCTTCTAAGTGGTGCTACTGAATTAACAGGTGATTTCTTACTTGTTATCGGTGCTTTAGGATTGGTCTATTTAATTGGTGTTGGCTCAACTTATCTGTTTAACCGATTGATGGTGGGCATATCAACTCGAACATTATTTAAGATCCGAGTCGACTTATTTAAAAAAATGGAAACACTTCCGATTAAAGTATACGACACGACGACACACGGGAATTTGATGAGTTTATATACAAATGATATTGATACATTAAGACAAGTTTTATCAAATAGTATTACAGGTTTTTTAAACTCCTTAATTACCGTCGTTGGTGTGTTTACGGTTATGATTATTTTCAGCTGGCAATTAACGATTTTCGTTGTGCTCATGATTGCTCTAATGTTAGTTTTTGTTCGATTTATTGGAGGAAGAAGTGCTCGTTACTTCGTTAAGCAACAGCAAGAGTTAGGGCGCGTCAATGGGTATATTGAGGAAATGATAGAAGGGCAAAAAGTCATTAAAGTCTTCTCACGACAAGATAAAGTCATTGAAGAGTTTGATGAGTTGAATGAAGAATTAAGAAAGAATGCTACAACAGCTAACGTTTTTGCAAATATCTTGATGCCAATCATGGTCAACTTATCTTATGTTAATTATGCACTGATCGCCATGGTCGGAGGGATTTTTGCAATCAATGAAGTTCTAACGATCGGTGTTGTCATTGCTTTCTTACAATTTACTCGAACGTTATCACAACCAATCAACCAAATTTCTCAACAGATGAACGCAGTTTTAACTGCACTTGCAGGTGCTGAGCGTGTCTTTAATATGCTCGATCAAGATCCAGAATTTGATGAAGGACATATTACGATGGTTCCTGTTGAGTTAGATGAAGATGGTACCATGACAGAGGTTGATTATCGAACAGGTGAGTTTGCTTGGAAAGATACTGAAGTCTCTGGAGCACCAAAATTAACGCATGTACGCGGAAGTGTTGTTTTTGATGGTGTAACATTTGGCTATGAAGAAAACGAAACGGTCTTGAAAAACATTTCCTTATATGCAAAACCAGGACAAAAGATCGCCTTCGTTGGGTCAACGGGAGCGGGTAAAACAACTATTACTAACTTGATTAACCGATTTTATGATGTGCCGTCAGGTAATATTACAGTCGATGGCATAGAAATTAATAAAATTAAAAAACCTGATTTGCGTCGATCCCTGGCGATGGTGTTACAGGACACGCACATGTTTACTGGAACGGTGATGGAAAACATTCGCTATGGACGACTTGACGCAACGGATGAAGAAGTGATTGAAGCTGCCAAGCTAGCGAATGCAGATAGCTTTATTCGTCATCTAGAAGATGGTTACGAAACTGTCCTTACATCAGATGCTTCTAGTCTGTCACAAGGTCAACGTCAACTCCTTGCGATTGCAAGAGCAGCTGTTGCACAGACGCCAATTCTAATCTTAGACGAGGCGACATCTTCAATTGATACGAGGACAGAGAAGTTAATTCAAAAAGGAATGGACCGTCTGATGGAAGGGAAAACATCTTTTGTTATTGCCCACCGCTTATCAACGATCCAATCCGCTAAAGCAATCATGGTTCTTGAACAGGGTGAGATCATTGAACGTGGTGACCATGATCAATTAATTGAAGAAAAAGGCCGTTACTATGAATTATCGGCAGGATTATTTGAACTCACTTAAATAGAAATAAAAAAATCACCCAATTTTTCGGGTGATTTTTTGCTGTGGGTTTATAATATGAAACTTAACTAACTTTCTTGTAAGATGTGCTTCTGAACGTATTGATACTTCGCTTCATGAAAATCGATACAATAAAGGCAACTGCAAGTAAACCAGAAAAAATATAAAATGCAGCATTGTAGCTCCCAGTTATATCGTTAATGAAGGCAACAAGTAATGGTCCAAACACACCCGCACATGACCATGATGTTAATAACAACCCGTGGATGGCGCCAAGTTCTTTCGTACCAAACAGGTCACTAACAAACGCTGGAAGTAATGCGAAGCTACCCCCGTACATTGAAATAACGACGAATAATAATATTTGTAGCAACAACGCATTCGTCACATTAGGAAGTGTCAACATAACTATAAATTGAACACCAAAAAACATCAGGAATACGTTACTACGTCCCATAAAATCTGAAAATGCAGACCAACCGATTCGGCCTCCACCATTGAATAACCCCATTATACCAACCATCGTTGCAGCAGCAGTAGCTGTCATGCCAACTGTTGATTGAGCAAAAGGTGAGGCTGCGGAAATTAACATAATTCCGTTTGAAATATTAATAAACATCATTACCCATAGTAACCAAAAACGATTTGTTCGAATCGCTTCTTTGGCGGTTAGTTGCTGTAAGCTCTGTAAAACTTTAGCCGGTTTTTTAGACTTCTTCATAGATTTTGAGAATGGAACCCAATTTTCAGGCGGTCTAACAATGTAGAGTGCCCCACTCATCATCAGCGTGAAGTAAATTGCTCCCAAAATAAAAAACGTATTGGATAAACCAACCGTTTTAATTAACCCGGTTATAACTGGTGCAGCGATTAAAGATCCAGCACCAAAGCCCATGACAGCCATACCAGTAGCCAAGCCACGTCGATCAGGGAACCATTTAACAAGTGTTGATACAGGCGCAATGTAGCCTAAACCTAGACCCATTCCACCAATGACACCATAGCCAAGATAAAATAACCATAACGATTCTGTTGCTAATGATAAGCCAGTAATAAGTTGTCCAGAGCTAAATAAAATAGCTGCAATAACAGCAGATTTTTTTGGACCCCATTTTTCCACTGACGAACCAAAGAAAGCAGCAGAGATACCTAGTAAAGCAATTGCAATAGTAAATGCAACTGTAACTGTTTTGTCGCTCCACCCGATTTGTTCTAAGATTGGATTTTTTAAAACACTATATGCATAAACAGATCCAATTGACAGGTGGATGGCAATAGCAGACAGTGCTATTAACCAACGATTCTTCTTCATTATAACCTCCAAGTATTTGCACCCACATGCATAACCCTATTATAGCAGACTTAGTGAAAACAACCATGAACAAATTGTGAACTGA
>Ga0209487_1004776_pt1 | contig 10303 bp, 8 predicted proteins | sample Poulit2012_FD_187524 | JGI IMG/M metagenome (GOLD analysis project Ga0209487, IMG submission 187524) | Agricultural soil microbial communities from Georgia to study Nitrogen management - Poultry litter 2012 (SPAdes) (version 2) | ecosystem: Environmental > Terrestrial > Soil > Agricultural land... | reverse complement strand
TATCCATCAAATGCACGACTACGTGATCGAGACACTGAAACTATCGACCTCGACCGCGAACGGCGCCCACCGCATCCTGCGCAAAGCACTCAACGACGCGATGCTCTACGGACAGGCCACCCGCAACATCGCCGCGATAGTGCCACCGCCCGCGCTCGCAGTGACGAAACGCGAATCACTAACCGCCGACGAAGCCAAAACCTTGCTGAAGCACCATGCTGCCGACCCACACCTAACACTGCGGCTCGCAGTTGCCCTCTTGACCGGCCTGCGACAAGGCGAGGCACTCGGCCTGACCTGGGACGCTATCGACCTTGAAAAGGGTATCCTCACGGTTGAGTGGCAGATGCAGAGCCTCACATCAAGCCACGGCTGTGACGACGAGAAACCGTGCTCGTTCAAGACCGCGGCACGCTGCCCGCACCGTAAATTTGATTACCCGGCCGGCGAGGAAATCGAACAGGTGCGGGGAGCGCTGCACATGTTGCGCCCGAAATCACGCACTGGCTGGCGACAAGTGCCGCTCGCACCGATCCTGAAAGAAATGCTCGAACAGTACAAGAAGAAGTACGCGCGCAAACATTCGCTCGGGCTGATATTTGTTCGTAAGGACGGGCACCCGCTGCCGCCAAAGCAAGACTGGGACCACTGGAAAGCGGCGTTGAAAGAAGCCGGTCTACCTGATGTGCCCCTGCACTCCGCGCGCCACACCACGGCGACGTTGTTGTTTGAGCTTGGTGTGCCGGAACAGGTGCGCATGGCGATCCTCGGTCACTCGTCCGCCACAGTCACGCAGGGCTACACGCATGTTGCTGACCGAGAAGCGATCGCGGCGATGGATTCGTTGGGGGAGTTGCTGGCGTTGGGGTCGTAGGGCGGCGCGGCATGCGGGGGCAATGTTCGGGCCAGGGCGGGCAGAAATCGGGGCGTAGGCTCATTCCCACTTCGTTGGGCGCTTGAAAGTTTTCCCGTTCACTTCAAACTCTTCAGGCAATTGCGCTTTTCTAATCCTGGGCAGGTTGATATGAAATGACGCGCCCATAAGGGACTTCAGTTCTTCGGAAGCGCGTTTTGGCGGGAAAGCCGCTGCGACAAACAAGCGAGGATTAACAGACATCGCGGTCCTAGCTGCCGGGGCGAGATCGCTATCAGCGCTCAAAATTAATGCGTCGTCCATTTCGTTGCGCGCCGCATCGGCTACAAGCGACACCGCGATGTTTACATCGGTCTCTTTTTCTTCCCGCCTGTCCCATGAGCACCCACATTTGTGACAAGAAATCTTTTTCTTTTGATAGCGGCCTCTGTGCACGCTCAAGATACGCGGGTTCTTGGCCTCAAGCGCGGAGATGTAGTGCCCCTGCCTGCTTTGGGCGCCAGGTTCTCCATCGACGATGGTTGTGAAATATCGGACCTTGACTAGGGAACTGCGCGGGCGGAGACTTCTAGCCAACTCAACTACGTCGAGCCATAAGAGTGATGTTTTTGAAGCCTCATGAAGGCCCCAGTATAGATTTGCGCCGTCGATGTATACGGCTAGTCTTTTCTTCGGCGGGGTTGGCCGGGGTATCACGTGGCGCGGCGCGTTCATGGAATCTCGTTTTTGCTGGCGGGTAGTTTCGTGCTAGCGTACATGCATACCCCGCCTGGTTGTCCCAACCCAGCCAGTGCATGACCCCGTTGCCCACACGCAGCGGGGTTTTTGTTTGCGCGGGCATAAAAAAGTGGCCCCACCCGCTCCCGGTAAAGGGAACAGGTGGGGCCGTGTTTGAGAACTCGCGCCGTGCCAAGCAGTGGGGCGAGCCATGTTGTTACGCGGGTTCGGCTACAGGCCTGGGGCCAGGGCTGTCACCCGCGCTACCAGTTTACGGGATAGCAACTTTGCTTGTGATTTTATTACAGCGAAAGTTGCTAGTCGTTCTCTTCGCATCGGTCTTCGCATGCGTCCCGTGCCGACCGGGACCCGTACACGGTTTTGCATAGGCAGCACTCGAACTCAGGCATCGGGGCCGACCTGTGGGGGTGTGTTTGCTTGGGCGACGAAACCAATACCGCCACCCACAAACGCATACACCGACAGTGCGACCGTGAGCGCTACAGGTTGGCCTGCTTCAGCGGCAGCGAAACCGACCTGGACCGCACCCAAAACTAGGCCAATGAACGCATAAACCGCGTAGATGGGTTTGCGTGCTTGGCGGGGAATATATTCCTTCATCAGATTTTCACTCCGTGTTTTGCTAGGTGTTTTTTGGTGTCGGGGCCGACTCTCCCGTCGATTTTGATGCCTGCGCGGCGTTGGAACTCTTTAACGGTCTTTTCGGTTGCTGGACCAAAACTGTTATCGACCTTCAATTTCGAGTAGGCGGGGAATGCTTTATTTAGGCCGCGTTGCAGGTCACCAACCGTCTTGCTCTTTGATCCGCGCGCCAACGTGCTGCCAACGGGTTTCGGCGCTGGTGCGGGTGTGGGTTTGCTGGTGTCGAGAGTGACGCCGTGTTTAGCGAGGGCCGCCCTAGTTGCAGGGCCCACGATTCCATCGACAGCCAGTTTCGCGCGGCGCTGGAATTCCTTAACTACCTTCTCCGTCGCGGGACCAAACGAATCATCGACCTTGAGTTTTGAATACGCCGGGAATGCTTTATTTAAACTGCGCTGCAACACGCCAACAGCGGTACCGCGATCACCACGCCGCAACGCACCGGACGTTGTGGGCGTGACGGGTGTGTTGCTGCCGAGTTCGACACCACGGGCACGCATGAAAGGCTGCGCATCAATCTTCGAACCGTTTTGGTGCACCTCGAAATGCAGATGCGCGCCGGTGACTCGACCAGTAGCACCGACACGTGCGATGGTGTCGCCGGTCTTTACTTTCTGGCCGACTTTCACGAGTTGCGCCGACAAATGGTGATAGCGGGTGCGGATACCGCCGCCGTGATTGAGTTCGACCACGCGACCCGAAATAGTGCCGGTAGTAACAACTGTGACTGTGCCTGCGGATGCGGCTTTCACTGCCGTGCCTGTCGCAGCGGCTATATCGGTGCCGCCATGCAGCGATCTGAGGCCGGTGACGGGGTGGACACGATTACCGAACTTGCTGCTGATCCGTCCAGCGACGGGGTTGACCCAAGACATAATGAATGGCTCCCTAAATTGGTTTGGGCGTAAGAAAAGCCCGCAACAAAGGCGGGCTAAGAAAATAGTTGAGATTGGGGGTTAGGTGGCGATCTTCTCGATCAACAACACCACGAAACCCACGGCACTGATAATCGTGGTGATCGTCATCGGCAACGGAATATGCTTCGCGTGACGCTCCGTCGCAATCGACTCCGTCAACCTAGTGATTGATGCTTCAAGTTTCGCGTAATCAACTTTGCGTTGATCCTTTAATTCACGGATTTCACGATCATGGCCGATGATCGCTTTATCGAACTCAGTGCGAGTCACATAGTCTTTCGGTACGTCCTTAAGACTGGATTTAATGTCATCGAGCGTGGTTTTGATGTGCCCAATTTCTGTCATGATCACCGCAAATCCTGCATCCGTAGGTTCACCTGTCACAGGACTCATGGTGTTTCTCCCTCGCTCGGTGGTGCGAGTAAGTTGATTAAGGCGGCGCGCTCCTCGGGCGTGAGGGCCGCTAGTGCTTGGGCTGCAGTATCGACCGGATCGGGCACAGGTTCTTCCGGTTCTGGCGGTACATGCCAGTTCGCCTGTTCAGCGAGCAGGGTTCCGCATGGGCCGCACGCAACTTGGCTACCATCCCAGTCCGCGATCCGGATTTCGGCGCCCTCATTCACACAACCCGAAGTCAGGCACATGACAGTCTTAAATTCCCCGGTCATCACAAGTCCTCAAAAGCGCGCCAAATAAGGTTCGTCGGGTTCGTGTTTTTCCGCATAATGTAGAAACTGAAACTTGTCACACCAAGAGCGTTCAAAGATATGGACGCATAGTCTGGAATCGTCAAGTAATAGTTGATGAACACTTGCGGTGCGGAAGTGAACAGCCCAGACGGGTAAGTGATCGTATGCAATTTAGGTGTGTTTACAGTGTCCACAGTCGCCTGAAAAAGGCCTGATGCGACCCTGTAGGGGAGTTGATCTTTGTCAAACACTCCCTCGATCTGGTCAGCCAGAACACGCGAACCACCAGCACGACCAATGATTACTGCTTGGCCTTTTTGTTTCACGATCTGCACTCGGTCGCCAACGGCGAGTCTGGCTTCGGTGTTTTGCGGTGTGACGATGGACGGGTTCGGTTCGCCGTCATACCGGATCCGCAAAGGATCAACTTCGGTGATGGTCGCCCACCGTAGATGAGTGCCGTAGCGTGCAACAGTTTGCTCAGCGATCCGGGCTGCTTCTGCGAGCATGTCACGCCCAAAATTTCCGAGACTCATTAGATGTCCACCACCCTACGTAGCGTCGAAGTCACTAAGCCGTTAAACGCATGTGCCCAGTCTTGGCGCTGGACCGTAAACAGCCCTTCGATCCCGTACTGGCGAGATGTAAACCTGACCGCGTCATTAATCGTCGTGCGGTTTGGGGGATGCCGGATCGTCACCGTTTCTTGCGGCTCAGATAGTTCGATCAACCGGCGGGCGGCGTGCTCATCGAGCGCGGTTTGAGACGTGGTTTTCACGCCTATCTCGACCCCGTTTTCGGGGAGTTTCCGATATCCGCGACGCGGCAACGAATACGGGTCATCCGGGTTCGTGTTTATCGCTTCTGCCCGTAACGCTTCATCATCCCCGTCGCCCTGCGAGATCGCAATGTAGACGTTCGGGATTTTTCCCACATCATGCTTAGCCGTGAACTGGGGCGCGTAAGCACCAGCGAGCGGATTAACAACGTGTACGCCGTCCTCCCCGTCCACATAGTCGGCTTTCACCGGGCGACGCGCTGGACGGTCCCACGGAGTTACCTGGAAGTTCCCGTGCCCATCGGTCCATAGTGAGAAGAACGTGGCCGCGTCGAGCATGTCATTCACGATCTTCAGTTTCGAGTCTTGCGGTTCCCACTCGATCGCAGTCAACAGTGCCGCGTCGCCCTCGGTGATCGCCCCCGCCGGTTCACCCGTGGAATCGATAATGTCTCGCACCGCTTGGGTTACGACCGTGCCTGCCGGGGCGCCGAAAGTTTGCCCGAAACTATCCCCATCAAGAATGGAAAGCTTGTCGAGTAGGTTCACCTGCGCAGTCTCGCCCACGCCCGTGAATGCGCGTTCTGGCACGTCCGGGATAAACACACCCAAAGGCCACTCATCCCCGTCGACGCTCACCCACGGCTGGATCCGCACATCAAGCCAAGACGATATTTGGCCCGTGTTCTCGAGAACGATCGAAGCCGAAGATTTGATTGACGACGCGGCCGAGTAGGAGGTTTGCCCTGACCCGCGCCGCACACCTGCCAGTGGCCCGAGGTCTTGGCCGGTGCGGGTGAGTAACTGGTAGGTGTATTCGACGCGCATCAGTTCACCGCCTCAGGTACTGGCAGCACGGCCTGCACGCCTTCGACGTGGTGGGTTTCCGAAACCGTCAGATTGAAATCTGTGACACCTGATCCGGATTGGAAACTGATGCCGAGTAGGCCAAAGATTTTGCGTCCCTGACAGTCCCGGTAACAAACAATGCCGCGCCGCAAAAGTAGTTCATGCCATTCTTCGCGAGTGGAACGCCCACCAAGATGAGGGATGCCAGGAAAGATTTTGCCTCGGAATTGGATCGCATAGTTTTCGCCCGTGCCAAACACTGCAGTCGGCTTCGCCCATCCCGCCCACTCCTGCAACGCCTGCTCAATATCGGGACTGTCAGTCACCTCATGCCCGACAGCGGTACACACCGCCTCGAACCCTGTCCCGCCGTTGACATAGATCGGATCAGCCGAGCCATGCACCCACTCGATAACTGTTTCTGGCCCGGTGCGTGCGGTGGGTAGCACTGTGCGGGAGATGGTGCGGTAGCGCACTTCTGCGAGGCGGGGCGTGTGGTCAACGATCGATGTTTCGGGGTCGAGATCTACAGCGATGGTGATCCACCCGTCACCGTCATCGCGCTGCACATCCAGGGAGTCGGGCACCTGCTCGGTCGCGTCAGAGTCATCGATTTGGAAAGTGATTGAAACGGCCCCGGTCCCACGGTCCCATTCGGGGAGGACCTCGATCGGGTACGGGAGCGGGAAATCAGTCGTGAACGTGGACGTGTCCCACTGCGACCACAAACCAGTGCCGGCCCGAGCGCGCACCTGGACCGTGTAGGTGGTCGCGTCGTCGAGGACCGTCGGGAACATGTACCGGTCAGCAGTGTCCGAGCCCGACCCGGTGGCGAGAATGTTGTCTTCAGCGTCGAGTAGTTGCGCTTCCCACCGCGACTGGCCCGAACTATCAGCGTTTTGGTAACCCCAAACAACCTCAACCTGCGACTGGTCTGCTGTGCCTTCCGGGGACTGAATAACCACCTCGGGCCGGGACACGGCAGGGAACGACCACACCGGCGACCACGGCGACCAATCGGCATGTTCGCCCTTTGTGCGGGCCTGCCACTCAATAGTTTCGCTAGCCCCCGGCGCAGGCAGGTCATAGAAACTATCCGCACCCGTGTTGACCGTCGTCCAAGCCCCGCCAGTAGGCCGCCACCGGATCTCGCCAGCGGTTTGATCCGTCGTATCGACCGGATTATGCGCATATTCGAGCCGCACCGGCTCGTCACGATCCACCGCACCATTAGGCCCAACCAGCGACGGAGCCAACGGCGCCGCCAGCAACTGCACCACATTCGACAGCCCAGACCAGACACCGTTTAACGTGCCGGTTAGCGTGTCAACCGTCCGCACCCGATACTGATGCGAAACCGCAGGATTAACATCCGCATGCACGAACTCCCCTTCATTCGAAGTCGTGCCAACAGTCACCCACCCCGCACCGCCAGGATTATCCTGCACCTCATGATGACTATCCCCAACCCACGGCGTAGACCGCGCGAAAGCCACAACAATATCCGCGCCACGTTTCTTCGCTGAAACACCAGTAGGCGCAGCAGGAGTCGTACGAACCCGATTCGAATCCGCCGACGTGCCCGTACCGCTAGCGTTGATCGCCTGCACCCGATACCGGTAATCATTATTCGCAGAAATTGAGGTATCCACAAACGACGTGGCGCCACCCGAAACCGTCGCAACATTCACCCACGGGGCGCGCGCTGAACCATCCCACCGGGAGCGTTGAACCCGCTGTGAGGTGACCGGCGCCACCGTGGACGCATGCAGTGTCCACGTAATGTTGGCGCGCCCATCATTAACCCGCGTCGCCTGCACATTCGTCGGCGCAGACGGTTCACGAACCTTCGTGGTGACGTGAACCCAATCCGATAACGGACCCCACCCAGCACTGTTACGGGCCTGGACCCGCACCCGATATTGAGTGTTTGCGCCCCGCCCATCGGTGTCCCACACCCGCCCCGACGTAGTCGCAGTCGCCGACGACGGATCAGTAAGGTTCTCAATCTCCCACCGATACTCAGTGATCGAAGCACCGTTACTGGCTGGTGCGGACGAAAGACTGACACGGAACGACGACGACGTGACATTACTAATCGACGGCTTCGACGGTTTCGACGGGGCACGTGGGATCCGTTTAATCGCAAGTTTAACCGTCGCCGTACCACCATTACCGAACGCTGATGTGCCAGAAGCGCCGAGCGTAAACGACGCCGTAATAGTGCGCGTACCATCCGCCGCGTGGTTAACCGTAATATCTCGATCAATAACCGTCTGCCACGCATCACCCGCAATATCAAACGGATTCGACTCCGACGCTGTGCCCCCACCAGGCGACGCGCCCACCGACATGGGCACGCCATTATTATTATTCGACCGAATATTATTGCGCTTCGCCATCTGACCACGAACACGCACAATCGAAGTATTAGACACCGGCCACTGCGAACGCACATCCACCAAAACACGCAATTTCCCGGAATTACCAACATTCACCGGACTACCAGTCGCCGACAACGCCATCGCTCAGACTCCCATCCGCGCGAACCGCGCAACATCAGAACGCCCACCAGAAAAACCGGCCACAATTCCATCTCGCGCACCCTGATAAAGCGCCTCATACTGTTCTTTTTTGGACAGTCCAACCGGCTCTACAACCGCGGGAACCCCACGAGCGGAAGACGCCGCGGCCCCAAGTGCCCCACCGTTAGCCATCGGACGGATAAAGAACCCACCGAGTTTCCGGGCCGTCTTATCCATCACCTCAAAATTGCGTTGACGCGCCGACGGCTTACCCGAGATATACGACTCCCACCCCGTCTCAGGCTCACCCCACAGAATGTTGCGCCCACCCATAACCATCTGCGGCACACGAGGCACACGCCGACCTGCCTGATCGAACCCACCATCAGCGCGCTTCGTGATCATCCCGCCGTCAGCGAACATGCCCTGGTTAATGACCTGCGTTCCGACACGAACAGTCCCCGACAACCCAGACAGTTTCGACGCCAACGTACTCACACGGTTTAAGGCCGACTGTGTTTCGACTTCAATTTTTGTTTTAACGCTCTTCGGGATCAAACCAAGTTCGTCGGCGAGGCGTTCCGCTTCGTCCGCGTTCGCCCCGGCACGCTTCGCATTCTCAATAAAGTCCGAACGCAACTTCGACATCGTCGAACGCAACTCGTCGCCCGTCGCGTTGTTTTGGCGCATCGCATCAACATTGTCGAGACCGGCGCGGGCGAGATCGTTCAACGCAGACTGGTTTTCGCGGCCCTTTTTCGTGTTCAGGTCAAGATTCTCGCCATTGTCTTTAATCGTTTTGGTGGCACGCTCAACCGTCTCGTTATAGCGGATCGTTGCATCCGAAGCCGACAAAACCGCGCCCGAAGCGCGCCTCTGCTTGTCATACTGCTCATCCAACGCGTCGATCTGACGCTTCAACGACTCCGTATAGGTTTCAGACTGCTCAGTCGCTTCACGCTGCGCAATGCCGGCCGCCTCATCAGCGCGACGCTTCTTCTCCGCCTCTTTTTGGGCGTCAGTGAGGGAATTCGCCTCCTCATCGAGCGACCCTATGAATTGTCGCGTCACATGGTCCGCGTCCCCTTTGGCCCGGCGCCATCCCCTGAAATGTTCATTAGCCTCGATATAAGCCACGGAATAGTCGTCCATAGCGGCGGTAACACGCTTGATCGCGTCCTCTTCGCCAAGGATGTACCCGATCATGTCTTCAACGGCTACACCGAACCGGTCAGCATCATCAATCAACGAGTTAATGTCGGAGCCGAACAATTCCTCAACCCAGTTGCGTCGGTCACGTGACAGGGCTTCGTTGATCCTGTCCATCGTGTCCGACGTTACGTTCCCGAACTCATCCAAAGACTGCTTGTACTCTTCAGTGCGCTGCTTCGCTTCCGCCTGCGCCGTCGCGAACGCCCCAATCGCCGTCGTAATAGCAGTAATAGCCAACAGTGGGGCGTTAGAAATAAACGCGGTCTTAAGAGCGGTACCGACGTTTCGAACCGCCGTACGAACACCATTCATCGCCACAGACATAGCGCCCATAGCCTTATTAGTGTCACCCAGTGCCGCATGGATCGCCGACTTTTGCCCGAACTGCAAAAGCGACAACCCCACACCCTCAATGAGTTTCGTTAACGGCTTCAACGGTCCCTGCAACGCAACGAAAGCGGCCACAGTTAAGAGCACCGGTGTTGGAAGTTGAGAGATCCACGACACCACGTCAGCAACAACACCGACCAGAGGTAGAGCCGCGCCCAGAAGATCGACAATCGCCGGGCCGAGCGAAAGCCCGAAAGTGACTGCAAGGTCAGCGGCTCGCTCCAACACATCCCGCATCGCAGGAGTCAACCGGTGCAACGCATCCATTAACGTGTCAGCGAGCGCCATGCCGAGATCTTTAGCGACCGGTACCAGCGGCGAGAGAGCCTGGAAAAAGTCCCCACCCATCGCCCGGAGTTCCGGCGAGAAGGCAACCATCGCACCCAGCCCAGCCACCAACGGGTTAATCGCCGGAACAAAACGCCCAATCAGCGGCAACGATGTTGAGCCCATCGCAAACAAGGCCGCCGAAGTACCCGCAATCAAAGGCGCATATTTGCCCATCTCGTCGAGTTGCGAGTTCAGCCGAGAAACATCCCAGTCCTTAATCCCAGAAACAACTTTTTGGATCGCTGGGGACACCGCTTCAAGTGCGGGAGTGAACCGCTTAGCCATCAGGTCAACAAACGGTCCAGCTTGGTCTCTCAACGCATACAGCGCATCCGAGAAATCCATAGCCCAATCGACCG
>Ga0209487_1004775_pt1 | contig 10305 bp, 7 predicted proteins | sample Poulit2012_FD_187524 | JGI IMG/M metagenome (GOLD analysis project Ga0209487, IMG submission 187524) | Agricultural soil microbial communities from Georgia to study Nitrogen management - Poultry litter 2012 (SPAdes) (version 2) | ecosystem: Environmental > Terrestrial > Soil > Agricultural land... | reverse complement strand
AAAGCCAAACACGCCCAGCGGGTAACTGATACTTTTGAAAAAAGGTACGATCAAATCTGCCTGGGTGGGCAACGGCTTGGTCAGTCCGCTCAGAATCCAGCTTTTGAATAAGGGCCACAGCTCGGTAGTTGCAGGCACGGACACGGCAAAGCTCAAATAAATGGCAGCAACCAGACCAATAAGTGCCTGCCAGAAAAACTTCTGCCGGGCCGGCATACCTTCTGGATCACGAAAGACCACCTTGCGATAGTCATCGCGCCAGCCAATCCAGCCAAAGCCCAGAGTGACCAACAGCACCACCCAAACGAAGCGATTGCCCAAATCTGCCCACAGGAGGGTGCTCACGGCTACGGCAATCAACACCAAAACGCCACCCATCGTCGGTGTACCGGACTTTTCCAGATGGGATTCAGGCCCATAAGTGCGGATAGCCTGACCGATTTTCATCGCTGTCAGGCGGCGAATCACCCAAGGTCCGGCCAATAGTCCTATCGCCAATGCGGTTGCACAGGCCAATAATGCCCGCAGGGTAATGTATTCAAAAACCGCAAAAAAACGATGGGATTCCGCCAATAGGCGCGCCAACTCAAGAAGCATGTGCCCCTCCCTGCTCAGAAAGGGCGTGTTCCAAATGTTTCACCACTCTATCCATCCGCGCACTGCGCGAGCCCTTGACTAAATAATGCGCGGGCGCCTGCTTGAGTAAAAACGCCTGCAGTGACTCTATATCCTCAAAGCTGTGCGCCTGCGCGCCGAAGGCCTCGGCAGCAAACTGGGCATCCTGACCAATGACACAGAGCAGATCCACCCCCCGTTCACGGGCATAGCCCCCCACCTCGGCATGCACAGCCTGGTGATGAATGCCCACCTCGGCCATATCACCCAGCACCAATATCTTTTTACCCTCAAGCTGGGCCAATACCTCAATGGCAGCGCGCACCGAATCCGGATTGGCATTATAGCTATCATCAATCAACTGGAAACCATCGGCCAGATTTTTAGGCTGCATGCGCCCTTGCACCGGGCGAAATGCACCCAATCCTGCACTGATAGTCGCAACGGGAATATTCAAAGCAGTCGCACAGGCACTGGCCGCCAGGGCATTATGCAGATTATGCACGCCAGGCACCGCAATGGCCGCATCACTTTCGGCATGATCCACCACCAACGTAAAACGCGTCCAGTGTGCATCCGGATAGACCTCACGAGCGTGCACCTCGGCACGCTGATGGCGACTGAACATGATGGTTTTACGCGCAGCAGAGAGCTCCTCCCACAAGGCTGCGTACTCATCATCGCGCGGGAAAACAGCCACCCCATCCGCAGGCAGGGCGGTCAATACGGAACCATTTTCCCGGGCTACCGCCTCGACCGAATGCATAAACTCCTGATGTTCACGCTGGGCGTTATTCACCAAGGCTACTGTCGGTTGGGCAATGGCAGCCAAAAACGCAATCTCTCCCGGATGATTCATCCCTAGCTCAAAGACAGCAGCCTGATGCTCAGGGCGCAATCGCAGGACACTCAAGGGCACCCCGATATGATTGTTGAAATTCCCCTGGGTGGCCAAATAGCGGTCAGCACCAAAATGCTCCGCCAAGATACAGGCAATCATTTCTTTGGTGGTGGTCTTGCCATTGCTGCCTGTCACTGCAATCACAGGCAATCTAAAGCGCTGTCGCCAACAGGTCGCCATCTTTTGCAATGCCTTCACGGTATCATCCACGACAATCTGTGGCAGCTCCAAACCAGCCACCGGGCGCTCCACCACAGCTGCCAAAGCCCCTTTATCTGCCGCCTGCGCCACATAATCATGACCATCCAGACGCTCACCGACCAGAGCCCAAAAGAGCGCCCCCTGTTGTATGCTCCTGCTATCGATAGACAACTGTGGATGGCGTAACCAGGTCAAGGCCAAACGCGCCCAATGCACATCAGAAAAATAACTCCTCTGACCCTTAATCTCCTGATAGTTTTCATGGCCCTTGCCAGCTATCAGAATGATATCGTCAGGATGAGCCTGCCAGATCGCATTCAAGATGGCCCGCGCCCGGTCCAGCTCCAGGACGGGCTCAGACTGATAGGTTTGTTCTTGCGCAGCCACGGTCCGGGCACCCGATAAAATAGCCTGGGCAATATCAGCCGGAGACTCATTGCGTGGATTATCATTGGTAATCACCACCTGGTCAGCCAGACGCTGTGCAATTGCACCCATTTCCGGCCGCTTGGCCGTGTCACGATTACCGCCACAGCCCATCACACAATGCAATCTGCCCCCGCGCACGGACGCCACTTTCCGCAAGGACTGCAATGCGCGTTCCAGCGCATCCGGGGTATGGGCATAGTCCACCACCACCAACGGCTGCGGGTAGGTTGCACGGCCAGGGGCCTGGATGGCACGCACAATTTCCAGCCGCCCAGCCACCGGACTCAAGGTTGCCATGATGCGGGCGATTTTTGATACAGGCCAACCCAACTCATTGAGAACGGCAGCCACCAGCAAATAATTGGAAATATTATGCAGCCCAATCTGGTGAGTCAAAAACTGCGCCGTACCATGCGCCCCTACCAACTGAAAGACCTGCCCATCAGAACCCGGATGAATGTCTTGGGCATAAAAATCTGCGGCTGCATCCGTCATGGAGTAAGTAAACACCGGTGCATCAGTCAATGCCACCATCTCATCGGCATAGGCATCATCCAGATTGACTACAACCCGGCGCAATCCGGGCCGTTGAAATAACAAGCCCTTGCTACGACCGTAATGGGCCTGATCGCCATGATAATCAAGGTGGTCATGGGACAAGTTGGTAAAGGCAGCAATATCAATGGCCACCCCGTCCAGACGCCCCTGGTCCAGACCGATGGAGGAGGCCTCCAAGGTGACCAGATTGGCGCCGGCCTGCTGCACCCGGGCCAGGCTTTTATGCATGGTGAACACGTCAGGAGTAGTGAGCTCCAGCGGCGTACAGCTGCCATCAGGCATGCATACGCCCAAAGTACCGATACTTGCACAAGGAACACCCGAATTATTCAAGGCCTCGGCAATCCAGTAGGAAGTGGAGGTTTTGCCATTGGTACCCGTCACAGCAATGACCGTCATCTGCTCGGAAGGACGACCATACCACTCATGAGCCAGCGCCCCAAGCAGGGCAGGCAGCTGGGCTACGGCCAAGGTTGGCACATCCACGACAGGCGCCTGATGGCGGACATCATATAAAACTGCTGCGGCCCCACGGGCAACCGCATCCGCAATAAAATCGTAACCGTCCGCGTGCAACCCTGCACAAGCCACAAATACATCCCCAAGCCGTATCTGCCGGGAATCAAGCCCCAGGTCGGCATGTGTACTGATATGTGCGCTTAGCCAACTGATGATTTCTTGTATTGTTTTAGTTGTCATTATTGTATTCCCCCTGCATTCAGATCCAGCGCTACCATGGACTCAACAACGCCATCTGGCTGAACCCCGAGCCGACGCAACCCGCCCGCAACAATCTCTGAAAATACCGGCGCCGCCACCAACCCACCAAAATAGCCCTCCTTGCGTGGCTCATCGATAGAGACAGCAACAACAATACGAGGGTCAGAAACGGGTGCAAAACCCACAAATGAACTGCGGTAACTGGATTTACTGTAGGCCCCATCGACTATTTTACGAGCCGTACCGCTTTTGCCGGCTACACGGTATCCATGTACTGCCGCCCGCCGGGCGCCATCGGGACCTGCTGCCGCCTCCAGCATGGTACGCACAGAGCGCGCCACCTCTGGACTAAACACCTGCGAGCTGGTTGGCTGGGTATCCCGTTTTAATAAACTAAGCGAAACCATATCCCCGTCACGGGCAAAGACTGTAAAGGCCTGGGCGATCTGTAGCAATGATGTAGATAATCCATACCCATAGGCCATCGTTGCACGCTCAATAGGACGCCAACTATCCCAGGGGCGCAGACGACCTGCCGCCGCACCAGGAAAACCGATCTGTGGTGCCCGTCCAAAACCCAAACGATCAAAACCATCCCACATTTGCTTGGAACTCAAACGCTCGGAAAGCATGGTCATGCCGATATTACTGGAGCGGCGCAAAATCCCCGCCACATCCAGCACGCCATTGCGACTGACATCAGATATCACCGCACCTTCATAACGGTAACGGCCATTGCCGGTATCAAACTGGGTATTCAGATGGACCACCCCCTCATCCAGGGCCAGGGCCACGGTAAATGGCTTCATGATGGAGCCGGGCTCAAACGTGTCAGTAATCACACGATTACGCAGGGCAACGCCCTGACGGTCATTGCGATCATTAGGGTCATAAGCAGGCAGATTGACGAGCGCCAACACCTCGCCTGTTTTCACATCCAAAACCACCGCCGAACCTGCATCCGCCTCATGGTACTCAACCGCATTTTTCAAGGCCCGAAACGCATCGTATTGCACTCCGGCGTCGATAGAAAGCAATAAATCCTGCCCGTGTACAGGAGGAATGATTTCTCGCACATCGTCCACGATGCGCCCCAGGCGATCCCGGACGACGCGTCGCGAACCAGGCGTGCCCGAGAGCAAATCATTGAATGTCAGCTCCACGCCTTCCAGGCCCTGCTCCTCGATATCGGTAAAGCCCAGCACATGCGCCAAGCTCTCACCTTCTGGATAAAAGCGCCGCATCTCCTCTTGTTGATGGATGCCTGGCACACCAAGCGCAGCTACCTGCTCCGCCAAATCCAGATCGACCTGACGGCGCAGGTAAACAAAACTGCGCCCGGTTACCGCAATTCGCTTTTGCACCTCTGCGACGGAAAGTCCCAGCAGCTCGCCCAAGGCCTGCAACTGCTCGGGCGAGGCCTGACGGGCATCCTCCGGAATGGCCCAAATAGCCCGCACCGGTACGCTGGACGCCAACACCACCTCGCCACTACGATCCAATACCTTGCCTCGCGTAGGGGGCAAGACCAACGTACGCTCAAAACGGCGCACGCCCTGTTCTTGTAAAAACTGCGTCGATAGCCCCTGCAAATAAAGCGCCTTGATAATCAGAGCCAAAAAACCCAGCAGTATCAGAAGCATCACAAAACGTGCCCGCCACACTGGCATGGACTCATTGAGCACAGGATTGTGGTAAAAACCAAAGGGTCTCATGGCCGCTCTCCTGCCGATTGACCCGAGGCTGTGGGCAGATAGATGGTGCGCTCCGGCCCGGCCGGAGTCATGGCGAAATTCTCCCGCGCCAACTCATCAATACGTGCATTACGCGTCAGGCCCGCGCGCTCAAGTTGCAGGCGACGCCACTGCACATCAAGCTCCTGCGCCTGCTCGCGCAAATGCTCCATCTGCACATAAAGATCCCGTGCATGATAACGCGTACCAATCAATAAAAAACCAGTAAAGAAAACAAAAAGCACCAGCATGACTGTTGTTCTTATCATGGCTATCTCCCACGGCGGGCATAGGAGTGTCCCGATTGCTCGTAATATTCGGCCACCTGCTGCCAATCTCTTTGCCAATGCTCATCGAGGGGCTTGTCGGTACGCTCGGCAACGCGCAAAACCGCAGACCGCGCCCGCGGATTATCGCTGCGCTCCTGCTTGGTCGGAAAAACCCGCCCAAGGCTTTTGAGCCAGGGCTGGGGCAGCTGATCCTGAGTCAGGGGCAGATGGGCGACCGCAGCCTCAGGGCGCGCGCCCGTGGCAATGAATCTTTTGACCATGCGATCTTCGATGGAATGAAAGCTAATCACCGCCAAACGCCCACCCGGCCTGAGTAGCTGCAGGCTTAGCGGCAGCGCAGTCTGGAGGGCCTTGAGTTCCCGATTGATGTGAATCCGTATAGCCTGGAAGGTCCGTGTTGCCGGGTGATGTGTCTGCGTGCGCGTGGGCACGATACGTGAGACCAACTGGGCGAGATCATGCGTTGTTTGCAACGGGGAGGATTGGCGGCGTGTTGCAATCGCCTTTGCAATCTGAAAAGCATACCGTTCTTCGCCATAATCTTTTATGACCTCCTTCATTTCATCGATGCTTGCCGTGGCAAGCCACTGGGCCGCTGTTTGGCCCCTACTATTGTCCATGCGCATATCCAGCGGGCCTTCGCGCGTAAAAGAAAACCCCCGCTGTGCCTCATCCAGCTGGGGCGAGGACACCCCCAAATCCATCATCAATCCATCTATACACTCCACACCGTGATGCGCCAGACCAGCGTCCAAATGCTCAAACCCGCTATGTATGGGAATCACCCGTGCGTCCTCAGCCTGTAGCTGGCGCGCAGCTGCGATGGCCTCCGGATCCTTGTCAAACACATATAAACGTGCACTATCTGACAAATAATTCAGTAACGCCCGGCTATGCCCTCCCCGACCAAAGGTGCCGTCCACAAACACCCCATCCACTGCCGAATGCAGTGCCGCCAAATCAGGCAAACGCCGCGCACTAAAGTGCGGTGCGACCAACGCTGATAGGGTTTGCTGCAGCAATACGGGACGATGCCTGACTTCCATTGGCCGACCTTAAAAAGAAAACGTTTCAAAGACATTGGACATGCTTGCCGGGAGATCTTCCTCCTCACGCTGCTTTAACTCAGCAGGATTCCAGATTTCAAAATGCCCTCCTAATCCCAGCAGCATGGCCTCCCTTTGCAAGGTAGCGGCCTGCCTGAGCTCAGCGGTGACTAAAATGCGACCAGCGGAATCCATTTCCACATCATGTGCATTACCCAGCAATAAACGCTGAAAAGCACGCGCTGACATGGGCATGGCAGCAATTTGCTCGCGTTTGATTTCCCACACGGAACGAGGATAAAGCAATAAGCAGCCATCCGGATGACGTGTCAGGGTCAGACGACCCTCATCCTCCGCAAGCAGCGCATCACGATACCGGGTCGGAATAGACATCCGACCCTTGGCATCTAAGGTAAGTGCACTGCTTCCTTGGAACACGGGCGTTCTCCCACTTTTTCACACATTTTCCTACTTTTTCCCACTCTAAGCCAATTAGCCCTGCTGGTCAAGACATAAACGCTTTTTTTTCAATGACAACAAGCACTTACAGCTATACAAAAAAACATTACAAAACTGGAAAATCATGTGAAATCAATCCATTGGGGCAAAAGCCTCAGGTAAAGCATGAGCCTGGCAGTGTCTGCTCGCTGCCAATGGCTGACAAACAATAACAATGCTTAACAATTTGAGGAGCACCTCTTGCTGGCAGGCTACCAACCGCCCGAACGGAGGAAAGCAACAAAAAAAGCACCGTGAAGCCGGTGCGGGGAAAGAAAATGCAGGATGTGCCTATAGGCCGGTTTCTGTAAGCATGTCAGACATGCCGGCAACCATTCATCTCGATCATTTATTACTAAATGACTCATGCCACCTACCCGCATACTGGGACGGGCCGCCCTCGAGGTCATAATGACCAGCGTATGCCTATTTGGTGTTGCTTCGGGTAGAGGTTACCGCGTTTCACCCTACAATCGTAGACTCGTCTCTGTGGCCCTATTCCGCGGCTCGGGCCGTGGCCCTCACCGGACGGCTGTTAGCCGCTACCCTGCCCTGCGAAGACCGGACCTTCCTCGATGTACGAAACACCGCGGTTGCCCGGCACACCCTGCAGCTTTTATTATACCTTTAAATGAAGCATTACTGCTAATCAATATTCGTCAGACCTTATAATACCTATATGTCTTCACATCTACTCACTTTACAAAATGTCAGCCTCTCCATTGCGCAGCACAGCTTATTGAACGAGGCGAATCTGATTGTCCATGCGGGCGAGCGTTGCGGCCTTATTGGACGCAATGGCTCGGGCAAATCCTCCTTGCTTAAAATGATCGATGGCCGCCTTGAACCAGATGCCGGCACGATCCAAAAAAGGGTGGGTCTCAGGACTGCTACAGTCGCCCAAGAGCCTGAATTGCCAGCGGGTACCAGCGTGCATGATTATTTATGTGCCAACTATCTGGAAACAGAGGACTGGCAGCGACCGGCCCTGGTCGAGCAGTATCTGGAGGCCTTGCAGCTACCCGGCGATAGCGATCTACACACCCTCTCGGGAGGGATGCAAAAACGCGTTGCCCTGGCTTATGCCATGCTAGAGCAGCCTGATTTGCTCTTGCTTGATGAGCCCACCAACCATTTGGATTTTGAAAGTATCCAGTGGCTCGAGACACAGTTACTCGCCTTTACCGGAGCGGTGATTGTCATTACCCACGATCGACGCTTTCTGGATACTGTCACAACCCGCATCATCGAGCTTGATCGTGGACAACTATTTAGCTTTCCGGGCAATTTTGAACACTGGCAAGAGCGCAAAGAGCAGTGGCTGGAAGCCGAGGCTCATGAGCATGCGCGCATGGACAAACTCCTGGCCCAGGAAGAGGAATGGCTACGCCGGGGGACGCGGGCGCGCCGGATCAGAAACCAGGGCCGGGTACGTCGTCTGGAGGCCTTGCGCCGCGAGCGGGCCCAACGCCGGGAGCGCGCTGGCAATGTCAGCTTTGCCATTGATGAGGGGCGTCGCTCAGGCCGCCTGGTGGCAGAAATCAAAAACATCCACCATGCCTACGGAGAGCGAGCGCTCATCAAGGACTTTTCCACGGTTATCATGCGCGGGGATCGTATTGGCCTGCTGGGGCCCAATGGTGCCGGAAAAACCACTTTGCTGAACATAATCCTTGGTCAGCTGACACCGGATCAGGGCTCGGTACGGCACGGCACTCAACTGCAGGTGGGCTTTTTTGACCAAATGCGGACGTCGCTCAATGATGATGACACCGTCATCGAGGCCATCAACCCTGGCAACGAGTGGGTGGAAATCGGCGGCCAAAGAAAACATGTAGTGAGCTATCTGGAGGACTTTCTTTTTGACCGTACGAGCAGTCAGGCACCTGTACGGACGCTGTCTGGCGGCGAACGGGCCCGCCTGGCCCTGGCCCGGCTCTTTACCCAGCCAACCAACGTTCTGGTCCTCGATGAGCCCACCAATGATCTGGATATAGAAACGCTGGAGTTACTTGAGGTGCTGCTGGCAGAATATACCGGCACAGTGTTGCTGGTCAGCCATGATCGAAGCTTTTTGAATCATGTGGTGACCCAGGTCATTGTTGCCGAAGGCGATGGCCATTGGGGGGAGTATATAGGCGGTTATGATGAATGGCTGGAACAGCGCCGTAGCGAGCCAGCCGCCCCCCAACGTGCCCCAAAAGCACAAACCAGGCCCAAGGCACGCCCTGAGCCTGCCAAGCCGGCACGCAGCAGCTCCCGTGGCCTGGCTCCGTGGGAGGAAAAGGAACTACAAGCGCTACCAGGGAAAATCGCCCATTTGGAGCAACAACAGGCCCAGCTGGCCGAGCAGCTCTCTGATCCGGAGCTCTATCATGAAGGGGCCAACGAGGCTCAGGAAATACAAGAGCAGCTCAAGGAAGTGGAGTCACAAATGGAGCAGCTTTTTGAGCGCTGGGAAGCCCTGGAGGAGAAAAAGACGGCCTGACCGTTTTTAGTCAACTGCCTTGAGCCGCCAGGATAAGGTCTGCCCTGCGGCCAGCGGCACCAACGCCTGCCCGGCCGGCAAATCAATATGCGCCGGGATAGACCACGGCTGACGAACCAGGGTGACCTTTTTACGGTTTACGGGCAAACCATAAAAGGCGGGTCCATTAAGGCTCGCAAAGGCTTCCAGCTGCTCAAGCCGGCCCGCCTCCTCAAAGGCCTGGGCATAGAGCTCAAGCGCATGCAAGGCAGTAAAGCAACCGGCACAGCCACAATCCTGCTCCTTGAGCGCCTGCGTATGCGGGGCGCTATCCGTACCCAGGAAAAACCGCTCATGACCGCTGGTAGCCGCCTCCAGCAACGCCTGCCGATGCGCTTCACGCTTTAGCACGGGCAAGCAATACCAGTGGGGCCGCAGCCCTTGGTCAAAGAGGTGATTACGGTTATAGAGCAGATGTTGGGCAGTAATGGTAGCGCCAATGGGCCCATCAGCAGTGCGCACATAATCCACCCCCTCCTTGGTGGTCAAATGCTCAAACACGACCTTGAGGGCCGGAAAACGCTCTCGCAAGGGGATCATGACCCGATCAATAAAGACAGCCTCCCGATCAAATACATCCACTGCGGGATCAACCACCTCACCATGCACTAATAAAGGCAGGCCGAGCTGCTCCATCGCGGCCAGCACTGCAGCACAGTGGCCCAACAAATCAGTCACACCAGCATCTGAATTGGTGGTTGCCCCGGCCGGATAGAGTTTGACAGCAAACACCGCGCCGGAATCATGAGCGCGCCGGATTTCCTCAACCGTAGTATTATCCGTCAGA
>Ga0209487_1004774_pt1 | contig 10305 bp, 9 predicted proteins | sample Poulit2012_FD_187524 | JGI IMG/M metagenome (GOLD analysis project Ga0209487, IMG submission 187524) | Agricultural soil microbial communities from Georgia to study Nitrogen management - Poultry litter 2012 (SPAdes) (version 2) | ecosystem: Environmental > Terrestrial > Soil > Agricultural land... | reverse complement strand
TATCAGTAATCTCATCTTCTTCAGTCGATGAAAATTTCCATGTAGCTCTACTTCGTAACATGACTTCACTCCTGACTATTCTATTATACTAGAGGAAGGTGAAGCCTGCAATGAGTTAACTACTCTTATTTTTATCTTCTTTTTCTAGTAGATCATGTTTAGATAAAATGCTTTCTAGTTGAACTATTTCTTGTTTTAACTCTCTATTTTTTCTTCGAAGTTGAATATATTTAAACATACTGACGGAAGTAGTCACAATGACCCCTAATAAAACCGAAAATAAAATAATTAAAATTAAAGGTGATTTAACCTTCCAAAAGAAATATGTTACTTCAACAGATTCAATATTTAATACGGCAAATACGGCAATGATGATAATAAATATAATTGTTAAAATAACGTATGTTTGTCCTCTCAAATGGATCAGCTCCTTCATTTTTGTATAATAAAAGTAAGCATTCCTTGTTCATGTAAGGAATGCTTACGAATAAACTTTATACTTGTGGTCCTTCTACACGTTTTTTCTTACGGAAGTCTAGAGGTTTTTCTTTAATTCGTTTTCCTCTCCAGACTAACCATAGTTGTGACGCTAAGAATACAGAAGAATAAAGTCCTGCGACTAAGCCTACAACAAGGGCAATGGCAAAGGATGCGATTGCTTGCGCACCTAAAATTAAGAAAGATAAAACAGCAACTAATGTTGTAACTGTCGTGTTTATACTTCGGGTTAAAGATTGTAAAACACTACGATTTACAATTTTTGCTAACTTTTTATACGATCTCACTTGGCCTTCTAATCGTATGTTCTCTCTTATCCGGTCAAATATTACAATCGTATTATTAATCGAATATCCAACGATAGTTAAAATAGCGGCAACAATAGTTACGTCAAACTCTATTCGGGTAAAGCTAAAAATAACGAGCATGAAAAATACATCATGTAACAATGTAAGTATTGCCGTAATTCCGAAGAAAAACTCAAACCGAAATGTTACATATATAATCATACCAATCGCTGCAATTGCTAAAGCGTAAATCGCATCTTTTACTAATTTCTGACCAACAATTGGAGAAACTACACTTACACTAGGTTCATAACCATATTTATCTGAGAAAAACTCATTAATTTCTGCAACTTGTTCTTTTGATAAAACTGTGTCATATCGAGTAATTGCTAATTCATTATCTTCTCCTGATAAAACGACAGACTGGGGTTCTAAATCTAGCGCCTCTAGATCTTCTTGAACTTCTTCTGCTGATAATGTTTCATCTGCTAAAACCTCAATTCTAGAACCACTTGTAAAATCAATACCTGGATTTAATTTAAATATCGTTAACGACAATGCACCGACAATAAGAACGATTGTCGTAAAAGTAAAGATTTTCTTTTGATGGGGAACAATTTGCAATTTCCTTCTAGCAAAAGTTGGTTCTCTAAAGGTCGTATCCGCAATATCTTGGATATCTTCCTCTTTAACGCCAAACCATGAAAATCGTTTCTTTAAAAAGTCGGTGTTAATCCAAAGACCTAAAAGCAGTCTTGTTCCATAAACAGCTGTTAAAAAGCTCACTAAAATACTTACGATAAGCATTGTTGCAAAACCTTTAACACTACTTGTTCCAAAGTAAAACAAGACGACTGCTGCTAACATTGTCGTAATATTAGCATCTAAAATAGTAACTAAAGCATTTTTTCCTCCGGAACTAAATGAAGCTCTAATTGACTTACCTGATTTAATTTCTTCCTTAATTCGTTCAAAGGTGATCACGTTTGCATCAACAGCCATACCGACCCCTAGGATAAGAGCAGCGATTCCTGGTAATGTTAAAACACCTTTCATTAATTGGAAAATAAGTAATATTAAATATATATATATTCCTAAATTAATCGATGCAATTAACCCTGGGAGACGATAAACGAAAATCATATAAACAAAGATAAGTGCTACACCAATCATTCCGGCAAATACAGTTTGATTTAATGCTTTTTCTCCAAATTGTGCTCCAACAGATGTTGAATATAGTTCATCCATATGAACTGGAAGAGATCCTGAGTTAATGATATCTGCTAAATGTTGAGCCGATTCAATCGTAAAGTTTCCTCGTATTTCAACACGATCTGTATTTAACCTTCGATCAACAGATGGTGCAGAAACAAACTTAGGGTCTTCTTTTGTAATTTCTTCTTCAAAGGAATCTCCCTCTTGAAAATCCATCCAAATAACAAGTAAATTATTAGGTGAACCCATTCGACTAATTGTTTCTGTTACTTCCCCAAACTTATTCGCATCTTTTAATTCTAATGTTACAACAGGTTCATTTGTTTCTGGATTAAAATCTTGCTTTGCACTACCTTCACGTACATCTGAACCATCTAAATGCTCCTCATCATGAACATCACGAAAGGAAAGCCTTGCAGAAGTAGCTAACATTTCCCGAGCTTCTGTTTGATCTTCAACTCCAGCTAGTTGAACTCTTATTTGGTTTTCTCCTTCTGTTGAAATGTTCGCTTCACTAATCCCTAACCTGTCTACGCGATCGTATAAGGTTTGTACGGTTGATTCCATCAATCGTTGATTAACCTCTTGACTCTCATCAACCGGTTCGATTTCATATAAAACTTCAAATCCACCTTGTAAATCTAATCCTAAATTTATTTTTTTACTAATACCTGTAACTGTTGTACTAATAACGCCAGCAAACATTAATACAATAATAAAAAAGGCTATAATTTTACCTCTATGCTTCTTCATACTCTAAATGGCCTCCCTTTACAATCACAACTCATGATGATTCTTCCTGCGTCAATGCTTCTATAGATTCAAGTAGATCATCATCTTGATATGCTTTCATCGTTAAATAATTCATAAACACCTGCGTTTTTAATTTAAAAATATCTCTAACAATTGCATGAAGTCTCAATTTTGGATTTCCATTCCATACATTATGTATTAAACAATGCCAAAGTTCATCAGGCGTAACTCGGCTATATCCTAAAGAATGAAACTCTTTTGTCTTACTTTCTAATACTTCTTGAACGTATGGTCTCCATTCCTCCACCGTCTTTTTTGCCATGGTTTTTCCCCCTCATTTATTACTTGTCATGCTTGGACGATGTATTTGCATATATATCATTGTATATGAAATTTAAATTTTTGAGAAGGTAGGTCACACAAATGACAAGACAAACATTTCTTCAAGGTGCATTTATTTTAATGATTGCTGGTATGATTACGAGATTTCTCGGCTTTTTAAATCGTTTAGTCATGGCTAGACTCATGGGTGAAGAAGGTGTTGGGCTTTATATGATGGTGATTCCTTCCCTTTTTTTAATCATGACGTTAACACAAGTAGGGCTTCCAGTAGCCATTTCAAAACGGGTTGCCGAGGCAAACGCAAAAAATGATAAAGAAGAAATTAAAAAAATTATTCGTTTGTCTTGTTTCATTATCGGATTAACATCCATTATTTTTACGTCTACTTTATTTTTATTTAGTTCATTTATAACAACACGATTACTTACCGATCCTCGCACAATATATCCCTTACTTGCCATGCTTCCAATGATTCCATTCATCGCATTTTCTTCAGTCATTAAGGGATATTTTCAAGGTATGCATAATATGAAACCACAAAGCTATGCACTCATTATTGAACAAGTCGTACGAGTTATTCTGGTCATCTTTTTTGTTCGAATATTTTTACCTTACGGTGTACAATTTGCTGCAGCCGCCGCCATGCTAAGTGTCTTTTTTGGAGAATTAAGTTCATTTTTATACTTATATACAAAATTTAAAGGAAACAAGTTATTTACTGTTCGTACAAAAATGTTTGCAACGATTAAAAGAAGTAAACAAACAATGAAAAGTTTATTTTCAATTGCATTACCGAGTACAGGAAGTCGATTGATTAATTCAATATCAAGTTTTATTGAACCTATCCTAGTTACACAAAGTTTAGCAATAGCTGGAGTCTCTACCCTTTTAATTACTAAGCAATATGGCGAATTAATGGGTTATGTGTTACCTTTACTCTTTTTACCAACATTTATTACAAATTCCTTATCTATCGCAATTGTACCAGCTATTTCTGATGCAGAAGCTGTAAACAATAGAAGTGAAACGATTAAACGAATTCAACAAACAATACGAATTTCTTTAGCTTCTGGTGCTATTGCCACAGTTACTCTCACAAAATATGCCACACCAATTTTAACTTATATATATGGAAGTAGTAACGGGAGCCCATTTTTAACTCTTATGGCTCCATTTTTTATTTTACTTTACATTCAAACTCCAATGCAAGCATCTTTACAAGCGCTTGATTTAGCGCAATTAGCAATGTGGAATAGCTTTATCGGAAATATTGTTAAATTAACTATTATATTTATGCTTGGTTCTCATCCTAATTTTCAAATGAATGGTGTTGTCATTGGAATGATTGTTGGTGTACTCTTAATTACGATTTTACATTATGTCACCTTGAAAAAAACGATTCAATTTTTTATGAAAGTAAATGATATCATGCAATTAGCATTACTTTTAGTACTAACATGGTTTGCTAGTACATTTACGTATAATTTATATGTTCGCAATGAGACCTTCATTTCTTTAAGCATTTCCTTATTAATTCTTTTTATTATTTATATTGTTCTTCTTTTTTTACTAAACATTATTTCCCGAAAGGAACTTAAACAAATTCCGATCATAAAAGATTGGTTTAATTAATACTCCATTAATAGACTAAAAAACGATCTTTCCCAATATTAAGGGATAAGATCGTTTTTTATTATTTCAATTATAAATTTATGATGTTATCGTAAAATTTTTCGTATATTTGGCTCGTACAACAGGGTTATTTTCAAAATAAGCTCGAATTAGTTCAGTCATCTCTACTTGTACTTCCTGAACAATCGGTTTATTTTTATACATATCAAAACCACCGGCACCATTTGCTCGATAATTACTTAAAACAACATGATATGTCTCAGAAGCTTGTAATGGTTTTCCTTGATAAGTAACTCTTTCCACTCGATTTCCGACTGGTTTTGACACATTTATAGAGTATTCAATACCTTCCCACATATCATAATCATAATGTCTAACTTTTGGTGATACAAATGATGGATTAACAATAATTTCCCCGTGTTCATTTAATGAAAAATATTCAGCACTTTTTTCTAGTGCAGCAATGATATCATCTTTTGTCAATTCTAAAACGACTAAAGTGTTTGGATACATATAGTTAGAGACGACTTCACGCATTGTGACATGTTTAGTAAAGCCTTTCATATCGTTATTGAATAGCGCCGTTGTAGAAATATCTGCACCCGTTGCATCCATTTGGACTTGTTGAACAAATTGAATGAAAGGATGTTTTTCTAATCTAACTTGAAATGGATCGGTAATTTCCATATTACCTTCTATTGTCCCTAAAGGTTCATCTAACCATTTTTGGGTAGATGCCTCTAAATCTTCTACAAGTTTTACTGCATGCTCATCTGATTTTCTTTTAGATAAGTCTCGAAGATGTGCCCGTTTTTCCTCAATTTTCCATTCATTGTCTAGCTTTTGAAAATGTACATCAACTTCTCCATAAACTGTTAAATCTTTACCTGGTTGAAGTACTAATACGTCATGTACTTTTTCTACTAGTTTTCTATGTTGATGTCCTGTCAATAATATGTCGATACCTTCGATCTCTTGACATATTTTATACCCCTGATTTTCACCAGTTAATGTTTCAGTAGGTTCACCAGTTTCAAGATCTCGCTCGAAACCGCCGTGATATAAGGCAATTAATAAATCAGGTTGTTTTGTTTCTCGGATATATTCTACCCATTTTTTTAATGTATCAAAACTATCGGCAAAATGTAATCCTTCGATATGTTGTGGTGACTCCCAATTTGGAATGTAATGTGTTGTCACGCCGACGATTGCTACTTTTAGACCACTAGATAATTGCTTAATTATATAAGGCTTTCCAAAATATGGCTTCTTACTTTTTTCATCTAGGATATTTGCTGATAACCACGGAAAGTTAGATTGATGAACAGCAGCTTCAAGAGTTTGTAAACCGTAATTAAACTCATGATTACCAAAAACAGCAGCATCTAGTTCAATATGATTCATTAAATCAATCATCGGGTTTGGTTTATCCCGATGTTTCTTCATATAATGTGTCATAAGAGGCGTTCCTTGAATTAAATCTCCATTATCAAGGACTAACACATTTTTGTATTTCTCTCTATATTGCTTAACGATAGTAGTATATTTTACAAGTCCAATATTTGCTTTTTCATTTGTGCCGTATAATTTCGGTAATGCTGTTCCGTGGATATCACTTGTAAATAAGATTTTTAATGAATCTGTCTGTTTCTTCAATAGTCTATGTCCTTTCACGTAACATTATAATCCATAACATAACTTAGTGCTATTTAAGTAGTTAAACAATTTTTCTCCGGATTCTTGTAGAAATTGTATCAATAACGATAACTAATAAAATAATTCCTAACAAGATGAGACCCATTTCATTCCAATTTCGATTCATCGAAGCAAACATAATCATCGTTCCAATACCACCAGCACCAACAATTCCTAACACTGATGAAGCACGGATGTCAATTTCAAATCGATAAATCGCATAGGATAGAAATTCTGGAATAACTTGGGGAAGTACAGCATAAAATAGCACTTGTACTTTATTTGCACCATTTGCTTCCATTGCTTCAACAACTTCCATATCAATCGATTCTAATACTTCTGAATATAACTTACCTAACATTCCCGTTGAGTGTATGGCAATCGCTAAAACCCCTGCAAAGGCATTCGTTCCAACAGCAACAACGAATAAAATAGCTAAAATCAATTCTGGAAAAGCTCGATTTGCAGATAAAAGCCATTTTCCGAGCGTTGCAATAAATGTATTTGTCATATTCCTCGCTGCGATAAACCCTAATGGAATAGCTAAAATCGATGCCATCAATGTTCCAGCAAAAGCGATAAAAATTGTCTCAAGTAATTTTAATCCAACTTCTCCAGCAGAACCCCATGCCGGTTGAAACAATCTGGGAATAACGGTCATAAAATTATTAATTAACCGGTCAAAAGCTCTAGCCCAATCGATATCAATTCCTAAAAATGTCCAAATATAGATCGCAATTACAATAATTGTTATAAATATTCTTTTAAATTTTGTTTTAAAAGGAGTTTTCTTTTTTGGAGGTAATTCATAATTTTCCATTAAATGAGCGCCTCCCTTAATTTACCACTAATGTATTCAATGATAATAACGACGATAAATATGAGTACAATAATCGCCATTGCTTCCGGGTAATTGTAAAAACCTAATTCACGATCTAAAATTTGACCGATACCACCGGCACCTACAAGCCCTAAGACAACAGAAGCCCGCACATTTATCTCAAATACATATAATGCAAAGGATGTAAATTGTGGTAATACTTGCGGAACTAAACCATAAGTTATAGTTTGAATTGCACTTCCACCTGACGCTCTTATGGCCTCTAATGGATTCATATCAACAGCCTCAATCGTTTCACTAATAAGCTTTACTAAAATTCCTACAGAAAAAACAATTAAAGCTAAAATACCTGGTAAAACACCGACACCAAGAATCCCAACAAATACGACTGCCAATACGAGATCAGGGATTGTCCGCATAACATTTAAAAATATTCTCGTTACATAATAAATTGGTTTTATCGTTGATATATTTCTAGCTCCGAGTAAAGCTAATGGAATAGTAATAATTGTAGCAATTGTTGTAGAAATAATAGCCATTTGTATTGTTTGAGACATTGGTCCCCATACAGCAGGGATAATTTTTAATTTAGGTGGAAAGAACTTTTTAATCACTTGATACATATTACTAAGTGCGTTGTCAAAACCACCGACCATATCCTTTTGTGTCCAGTACATACTAAAGAGATAGAATGCAAGAATGACTAAAAAGATAATGGATATTTGTCTCTTCACTTTTGCAGGATATACAGATGGTACTCCCTTATTGTCCAACTCTAGTTTTTTATTATTGGTCAAATTCGTCACTCTCCCCGATTAAGTCATCCTCACGGATCGAGCGGCCATATATTTGTTCAAACGTCTTTTCATCAACTTCAGAAACAGGGCCGTCAAATACAACCTCCCCGTCCCTCATCCCAATAATTCGATCAGCATATTCTTGGGCCATATCGATATAATGAAGATTAACAATTGTCGTTATTTTATCTTCTTTATTAATCTTTTTTAAATATGTCATCACTTGATGGGATGTCGGAGGATCAAGAGCAGCTACCGGTTCATCAGCTAAAACATAAGATGGCTCTTGCGTTAGTACGCGTGCAATACTTACTCGTTGTTGCTGCCCACCACTTAACTCATCTGCTCGATTATACAATTTATCTCCTAAGTTTACTCGTTTTAAACTTTCATAAGCTAATCCTATATCTTCTTTGGGATATAAGTTTAAAATTGAGCGTAAAACCCCTGTATGGCCAAGACGACCAGCTAAAACATTCCGTAATACACTAGAGCGATTTACGAGATTATAATTTTGAAAAATCATCCCAATATTAGTACGAAGTTGCCGCAATTTCGCGCCTTTTACGGAAAGTATATCCTCACCATCAACAAGTAATGAACCAGATGTCGGGGTTGCGAGACGATTAATACTTTTAATTAAAGTCGATTTCCCTGCACCAGACAAACCAACGATAACTACAAATTCACCATCTTCAATTGTTAAATTGATGTTTTTTAATGCTTCCGTTCCGTTTGGATACGTAAGACTTACATCTTTAAATTCAATCATAATTATCTCCTTCATTATGACTTAAGTATTTTAAGGAATGAAGAGGAGCAGAAATCTGCTCCTTGTACATAATAAATATATAGTTTTAAACATTTATTTAATCGAGACTAATATCATCTTTAAACTCTTGGTATGTTTCTTTAACGACGTCATATTCTGAATCTTCAGCTTCAGCTATACCATCCCAATTATAAACGTCATTCATTACTTGAATCATTTCTTCATCATCATTAAAGGATAAAAACGCTTCAATGATTTTTTCTCTTAATTCGTCATCTACTTCTTTTGTTAAAGAAATCGTATCATTAGGAATTTCATCCGTATAGTCAATAACCTTTAATTCATCAAATATATCAGGATAATCGCCTTCTAACGTGTCCCGAACATCATCAAAGGTTGTAGCCACATCAGCATCACCTTCATAAACAGCTATTGCTGCTGTATCATGTCCACCAGCTTCTATGACATTATCAAAAAAGTCTGTTTCTAATTCAGAAGCTGATTCAAAACCGAAGGTATCCATCATATGTTGTGCTGGGAATAAGTATCCGGCTGTAGAACCTTTATCAGGAAAAGCCCAAATAGTATCTTCTAAATCTTCTAAACTATCAATTCCTGAATCCTCTCGAACTAAATATTGTGCTTTATAGGAACCTTCGCCGTCACGCATAGATTTTAGAACGACTTCTACGTCATACTGTTCATTAGCTAAGACGTAACCAAATGCAGGAATGAAACCAATTTGTACCTGATTCGCTCCCATTGCTTCTACCAAAGCGTTATAACTTGTCATTACTTCACCTTTTACTTCCATACCTAGCTCTTCAGCAAGCTTTTCCTCCAAAGGTTCTACTGTACTTGCAATGTTTTCAGAATCTTGTGAAGGAACAAATCCCATAACTAATGTTTCGGAATCTCCATCATCTGATCCACATGCAGCTAAAAATAATACAAGCATTAGCATTGAGGCAATTACCGAAAATCTTTTCATTTTTTTCCTCCTAATTATTTCACACTTTGATTAAAAATTGTTCTAAACTATTTTTTCAAATAAATGAAATAAAACTTCTTTTCCCAGCTTTTTATGAATACACCACCTCTATTAAGATTATTTTTTAAAGTAAACCATAACTATCATAAAGAAAAACTTCGCAGTCTTCAAGTGTTTTCCTATGAGGAAATTGTTTCTATTTATAAATGAAAAAGAAAATTATGTCCAAATATAAGAGATAAGAAAGGAAAATAAAACATGTTTACGCTTACACAATTTTAAAATAAGGAAATAAGATTAGACAACTTATTTTGCTATAACTTTACATTTAAGTTTATGAAATGTCAAGAAAGCTTAAGAGTACCCTTTTTTATACCAGATAATAAATATATAAAAGTATAATGATATTATTTTATATGAAAACATACAATGGAGTAATGATAATTTAAAGGAAGTGAAGATATTGAACAGAAATTTTGTAA
>Ga0209487_1004773_pt1 | contig 10308 bp, 9 predicted proteins | sample Poulit2012_FD_187524 | JGI IMG/M metagenome (GOLD analysis project Ga0209487, IMG submission 187524) | Agricultural soil microbial communities from Georgia to study Nitrogen management - Poultry litter 2012 (SPAdes) (version 2) | ecosystem: Environmental > Terrestrial > Soil > Agricultural land... | reverse complement strand
CTCAGAAGAAATTGCAAGAATCCGACATATTGAACCACATACGCTAGTAGCTTCACCACCCTACCACTCGGCTTTTGATACGCCATTAGAAATGGTGAAGTTTATAAAAGAACTACGCGATTTATCTGGTGGAAAGCCCGTTGGATTTAAACTATGTATAGGCCATAAAAGTGAGTTTATTGCTATTTGTAAGGCCATGATACATCTTGATATCTACCCAGATTATATATCCGTAGATGGTGGAGAAGGTGGAACAGGAGCAGCACCGCCAGAGTTCAGTAATTACGTTGGTGCGCCTTTAATCGATGGGCTAGATTTTGTTCATAACATTTTGAATGGTTTAGATATCCGTAAGCACATCAAACTTATTGCATCCGGAAAAATAACCTCAGCTTTCCATGTAGCTAGGGCTATGGCTATAGGAGCAGATGCTTGCTATCAAGCACGTGCTATGATGTTAGCTTTAGGCTGTGTCCAAGCTTTATTGTGCAACACCAACCGATGCCCTACAGGAATTACAACTCAAGACCCTAAATTAACTATAGGACTTGTGGTGGAGGATAAGAAAATACGGGTTGCGAATTACCACGAACAAACTCTAAAGAACTATGCAGAGTTATTGGGCGCCTGTGGTTTAGATGAAACTAAGAACCTAACACGTTCTCATATTTATAGACGCATATCGTTAAACGAGATGATAACCTACGAAGAGCTATTTCCATCAATTGAATTAGGTTCTATGCTAGAGGAATCTGGTATTCCAGAAAAATATAAATTAGATTTTGCCAATGCTGATATGGAAAGCTGGGGGCTGAAGTATCATAAATTATAAATGATGGAATACACAACTAGTTTTAGGGTTTTTAATAGCGAATAAGTATCTACAATAGATAAGTTATCATAGTCCATAAAAATAATCTTATGCATATGTTAATTAGCAATAAGAGTTTTGACATAAAACACCCAGTATACGTCAAAACTCTTATTGTTTTATAAAACTTAAATTGGAATATTCGCCAATCTTCAAAAGCAAAATGCCTTGTTCTTTAATCATACCTGTTATTATTATGCACCTCGCTTTAATGTCTACTCTGCTAGAAAAATAATAAGATACAAAAACGAATTTTGTAAGGAGTTAGATAAATAGCCACTAAATTGTTGAATTAGAATATTGAAGATGACAAAACTTTTAAAAGACATTCCTTTTTCTGTATTGGATTTAGTGCCTTCCGTAGAAGGGAAGGACTATAAAACTTCGATGCGCTACTCTTTAGAGTTAGCTCAACATATTGAAGCCTTAGGCTACCATCGTATTTGGATTTCGGAACACCATAACACCGAGAGTTTATTGAGTTCAGCGACCCCTATTATCATGGGGTATATAGCACAAGGAACTAGCACTATTAGAGTAGGCTCGGGTGGCATAATGCTTCCGAATCACGTACCTCTTGTAGTAGCAGAACAAATTGGAACCTTAGCCACTTTATATCCAAATCGAATAGATTTAGGTTTAGGTCGTGCTCCAGGCACCGATCAAATTACTGCTAAGGCATTAAGGCGCGATAAAATGGAAACTGTAAACGACTTCCCTAGAGAAGTGCAAGAAGTACAGCATTATCTTGACGATCGATTGGAGGAAGCACCTGTACGTGCCATTCCAGGTGAAGGCACTAAAGTTCCTATCTATATGCTTGGCTCTAGTCCATTTAGCGCACAACTTGCAGCTGCTTTAGGTTTACCCTATGTATTTGCAAGTCACTTTGCACCTGCACATTTAATGGATGCACTGGCATTATATCGTGAACGCTTTAAGATATCGAAGCAACTACAAGCCCCTTACACCATGGCTGGTATAAATGTCGTGGTAGCCGATACCGATGAAGAAGCTGAGTACTTAGCTACTAGCGGCTATAGGTTTAAACTTAATATTATAAAGAACAATAGAGTACCGTTACCTCCTCCGGTGAAGTCTATGGAGGATATGTGGAATGTACTGGAGGAAGCGCAAGTGAAAAACATGGCAAAATACAGCTTTATAGGTAGTAAAGAAACTGTCCGAAAAGGCTTAGAGAAGTTTATAGATAAAACTGGTGTTGACGAGCTTATTATCTCTACATATATTCACAATCAGGATAAAAAGTTACACTCGTTTAAACTTTTATCTGAATTAAAAGAATAGTGCTTTGTAGTACTTTAAAGTATATAAATAGTTTAGGCAGCAAGATTTCTTTAATATGATTTCTTGCTGTCTCATTTTATAAACTAAATTTATAAGCATCCTACCTTCTCATTGATTCGTATATTTGTAGCTTAATAACCGTGAGACTGCTGTTACATTTATAGCAGGTCCACTATTGAAATTACAGAAACAATACTCTTTATATTTACTATTTTAGAATAAGCAATTGGAAAATAAATCAGAAAAACATCAGAAAGATAAAGCAACTACAGAACGCGAATACCACTCTCCTATTAATGGAGTGTTGAAGGTTAGATGGGAGAAAGGAAAAAAGATTTTAGATACCGAGCACACCAATTATTCATATGGTTCGCTAGAAGATGTTTTAAACTATGGCTTGGATAATATTCCTCTTGAAAATGTAAACTCTGTACTACTTTTAGGAATGGGAGGCGGATGTATGATAAGTTCTTTAAAAAACAGATATAACTGTCAGGCTCCTGTCACTGCAATAGAGTTAGACCCTATGTTAATCGATATTGCAGAAAAAGAGTTTGGGGTTGTCCAATCGAAAAACTTAAGCATTCTAGAAACAGATGCCTACCAATATATTACAGAAACTAAAGACTCTTTCGACCTTATTATAATCGATATTTTTATCGACTTACTGGTACCAGAAAAGTTTTATAAACCTGAATTTTGGAATGCGATGACCAAAGTGGTAAACCTAAATGGTTTTGTTTTATTCAACACTGGGATAGATCTTACCGAAGAGCAAGTAAATGATTTTTTAGATACTTTACCAGACTGCTTTTTATATCAAGTTATGTTTGAAGTTTTTGAAAGTAACACCTTGATTATCTTAAATAAGTTTAGCGAAGAATAAAACACCTATTCCCGTTACAACCAAATTCGATAATTAAAACTAAGAACTTTTTCAAAGCACTTTTATTTGTCTTACGCCCTATTTTTTAGAAGGTGGTATATAAAAGTGTTCCAGATACATTCCAATAACTAAAGCTATTGCCCTCTGGTTTTCCTTGTGGGATATCTACCTCCATACTATATTTTCCAGCTGGCAAATCACCTAAAGAAATGTAATTTGGCGGAGTAACCGTAGCAGGACACCAATTAGATCTGCTTAGATCAGAAGAGGAAAGTCCATTTTGAAAGTTACCAGAAACAGGATTGTACAAGCGATATGAACCACAATCTACTCTCCAAGGAATAAAATTATGTACAAGCGTGCCATTCAGATATATTGAATTGGTCTTTTGATTAAACTCATCGCCACCTCCCCAACCACCATGACCTGTAGTTATATATCGAAGCGTAACATCTTTCGCATCCTCCTTTAGTTCAAAGTGAACTTTTAAACCTTTTTCGGTGTCAAACAAGGTCGGATATCCTTGCCCTCCCATTTCCATTACACTTGTTGTATTGAACAGTGGTATTACTTCTGTTTTGGGCGCATCGGTATACCAACCTGGATGGAAAGTCAATTCAAGACTCAATTCGTGACCACCCCCATCATAATTACCTATAAATGCTCCTATATACACCTCTTCACCGGAAAGAATATCTACAAATTCCGATATATCTTGACGATACAGAACCGAGTTTTTCCATTCCTTACCCTTTAGTTGCACTCTATCATTAAAGTGATCTATTCCAAAAGGAGTAAAGAATCGCATAAGCTCTATACTTGGCTCATAGTTTTCATTGGCTACCATTCCACGATAAACTGTACCATTCCCGTTTTCGTAAGTTGCTACTTGATCCATTCCTTCTTTCATTCCTTTTAAAAAGGTTTCTTTCTCGCTTTCACGAATCAAGAAAATCGATGCGGTTCTATCGTAAGCATCACCTAAGGATCGTTGAATTGCTTGAATAAACCCTTGCGTACCTGCTGCTAGTTCAGGAATTTGCACTTTCTTTAAAATCGTTGTTCCACTAGCAAATCGCAACACCTCATCGGTGGATTTCGGATTGTTCACAAAGTTTATTTGTTCTTTTTCAAATATAGGTATCTGGATAAACCTACTTTTCCAAATAGCATCTTGATACGTTAATGCATCGGTTTTTTCTGCATCTGGCAATTCGATAATCTGCTGTGCTTGCTCTATTTTCGACGCCGTTATGGCAGAATTGCCGTTTCTAACGTATTCTAAAACTACCCCTAAATCCTGTCCTATTGCCACTGGAGAAGCCTTATAGGGTAATTCATTTGTATACCAAAGCTCTATAGTGTTGGAGTTAATATAAGTAACTGCTTTATAACAAGTGTAACCTAATATCTCTTTGGTTTCGTTGGAGAATTTATAATCGTATCTACCCATGAATTCATTGTCGATAGTTTGCAGGCTTTCTTCGTCTGAGAAATAAGCGACTTTTATATATTCCGCTGGAGATTTCATCCAATCTATGTAGAACTCCTCAAATGGATATTCCCTCTCATCTGCCAACTTCTTCTCCGAGCTTCCTTTTACCAGTTTCTCGCTTACCAACAAAACTTGCGGATCTTGATTAGGCACTTTTTTACCATGATTACTAGATACGTACGTTATTTTATAAATTTTTTCATTTATCGCTTGCGCCGAGGTGTGCAAGACTGATGAAAACAAGAAAACAAATAGTATGAGAGACCTCATAAACAGGATTGATTTAAGTATTAGTGCTAAACTTAGAGGTTTTCTAATAAACACAATATTAAATAAGCGTATTTTTTGTCTTCTAAGCTATAAACTTATAGTTTAAATACCTGATTTTGCAACTGTACTTCTTTGAGAATTATAAAGGGAGATGCTTATCAAAACTAATAGCTACCCGTAATCGTTGGTGGTTAAATTTAATAGGAGTAGTATTCACACATCAGTGGTAAATTAATAAAGGCTACAATAGCCCCAGCCATTATTGCTGCACTTATGAATAAAGTTGCAAGCACGACTACCTTCTCCGTAGATCGATAATTTACATAGTTCAACACACATTGGAATAGCAATGCAACTATTTGAGCGCTCATCATGCGTTTAGCACATAATTCTATCGGTTCTTTATAAAGTAAAAAATACGTAAGGAGAAGCAACACTACATATAGAATAGTAATGCCAAAAACGACCATCTTAGGGAACTTAAATCTATCAGAACTTGTCATGACTTATTTTTTACACTTAAAGATAAGAATTTAACAAACAAGTAGCAGTCTAGTTATCAGTAATTTAACCTATACTTTTTTTAAATTATTTTATTCCATTTCCTCTCTTGTAATTAAGATGATAACAGTATAGCATAATAGCTTTTTACAGAAAAACAATAGATTGTATTTAATGACGAAAATTGTTTGTTACAATAGTAGGGCTACCTGATTTTCGCTATCTTTCATTTCAAAATCTATATTAACTTGAAGCTCACCTATCGACTATATCGGCTAACCAACAAAGTAAGACATAAGGTTGGGTATCGAACGTTGAAAACTGCCATTGCCACTCCATTGTCTATGGCCATTGCGCAATCTTTAGGTGTTAGCAATGTTGCTACTGCTGGCATATTAACTATGTTATGTATTCAACCTTCTAGGAGAAGATCGTTCCGCACGGCTGCCGATCGCTTCCTAGCTTGTTTATTGGCCATCGGTTTTTCTGCTATATTTTTTGAAGTATTTGGCTATTCAGCAGTTGTACTTTCCGTTTTGCTGATGGTGTTTATACCTACTACCATATTTTTTAAAATAGAAAGTGGGATTTTCACCAGTACGGTAATCACCTTAAACATCTATCTATTCGAAAACTTCAATCTAGATTTTATTTCAAACCAGCTATATCTAATCATTATTGGAATTGGTACAGGATTTATAATCAACTTATATATGCCAGGCTTGGATAAAAAATTAGAGAATTTAAAAAAGTCGGTAGAGGTCCGATTTCTAATAATATTCCGACAAATATCAAAACTAATAAAAAGGGAGGAGTCCGATTGGCAAAGAAGCGAGCTTGAAGAGCTACCTAATCTATTTAAAACTGCATCTGAATTAGCAAAAAGAGATAGAGAGAATCAGATGGATGGAACAAACCATTCTTATTCCGATTATTTCGAAATGCGAGAAAAGCAATTCCGACTCTTGCAAGAAATGTTAGACCTTATAGATGAACTTCCTGAAAAAGAAAAGGTGAATAATAAACTTGCTGTATTTATAGATAAACTAGGCAAAGCAGTTCATACAGACGATACAGCTAGAGCTTTCTTGGAAGAACTTCATGTTTTAAAAGAAAACTTTAAGCAGGTCGAGCTTCCTACAACCTATCAAGACTTCGAAACAAAGTCGGTTCTCTTTCAGCTATTACAAGTAATAGAACGATATTTAAGCCTAAAAGTAAATTTGATGGAGCCAGAAGATAAGCGAATTACCCCTCAATCAAAAGAGATGGTAAAGGATGAGTAAATCAACATTTTTATCACCCAAAAACAATAGTACATACTTTTTTTATTGAAGCACAAGCTGTCTTTTATTTCTAATTTTCAAATTACTTTCAAAATATCGGTTGTTTATCCATTTTTACATCTTTTACATAAATAGCTGATTATCAAAGACAAATCCATTTTCACGCATTTCTAAACGACTATAATCGACTATAAACGATTAATCTAGCACCACTCTATTTTCTTTTTGCCTCCTTTGTATTGTCGATCGGATAGATTGATAGACTCAATTGTTAAACCATTAAACATTAAAATCATGAGCAATTTAAGAAACAGAGTACAATTGATTGGGCACGTAGGAAACGAACCAGAAGTACAAAACCTGGATTCAGGGAGCAAAGTAGTAAAGTTAAGATTAGCCACCAATGAAAGCTATCGCAACAAGGAGGGTGAGCGCGTTACTAAAACCGAATGGCACAATGTTGTTGCCTGGAACAAAACCGCAGAAATTATCGAAAGCTATGTTGCCAAAGGGCAAGAGATCGGTGTAGACGGAAAACTAACTACAAGAAGTTGGGAAGATAAAGATGGGAACATGCGCTATATCACTGAAGTGGTATGCAATGAAGTTCTTTTATTAGGAGGGAAATAATTTAAAAAAACACCCCTCTAAGTATAATCTTGGAGGGATGTTATAAATATGAATTTCTCAGTATAAATAGAAAAGAATCTTAGTATTCGAATTTATTTTAATTCAAGAGATTATGAAAGCACAAGTATTTAAAATAAGAACAACGCAAGCATATCAACAAACGGACTTAGATAACTTAAGTGATTTTTTGAGTGATAAAAAATTAAAACGCATACAATCGGCCTATGTGGAAGCGGAGCCAAACTATTGGTCTATTTTAGCCTTTTATGAAACAAAAAGCACTAGTTCTTCTAGCACAAAGTTTAGTGTTGCCTCCGAGAAAGAATTATCCGCAGCAGATAAAGAGGTATTTGACTATTTAAGAGCTTGGCGTAAAGACAAAGCCGAGCAGCTAAACATTCCTGTTTTTATGGTGTGCCATAATACAGAGCTGATGAGTATTGCTAAAGCAAGGCCTAAATCAACAGAAGAACTACAGCAGATTAAAGGATTTGGCGAACAGAAAACAGCTAAGTTTGGAGAAGATATAATCGTAATGATAAACGCTATGTAGCGTATAGTATTTATGTAATACAACTAACCAAAAGGATTTAATAGCATATTGGTGTAGGCTCTACGTTTACTCTAAAAAGCAATGCTATTAAATCCTTTTTTCACTACATAGCCTATTCGTTTTTGCTCTCAATGCAATAAAACAAGATCTACTATAATAATTCTCGTCTTAAATCTTCCGGACTTTGAGCGGATAAATATCCCAATGGAATATCGAATACGGTTTTAGCACCGACATGTCCTTCCTTAGCTAGCTTAGCAACTGCCCTAGCAAAAGCCAACAAAACACTAGAGGTGAAATTAGGGTTACTGTCTAATGCCAAGGAAAACTCAAGTTTTTGGGTCTCTCCCACAGCACTTCTGCCTGTTCTAATTACAATTCCCCCATGTGGCATGTTTTGATGTTCTGCTTTAAGGGTAGCTTCATCAATAAAGTGTACAGTGGTTTCGTAGTCCTCAAAATAATGAGGCATCGTTTTAATGGACTTTTCTATTTTACCTAAGTCTGCTCCATTTTCAGCAACAACATAGCATATTCTCTCATGCTTATCCGATGCTGTGAACACCGGTTTTTCTCCAGCTCTTACTTTTTTTAAGGCAGATTCTTTAGGTATTGTATATTGCACACCATTCGCCACTCCCTCTACTTTTCGTAGAGCATCGCTATGTCCTTGACTCAATCCTTTACCCCAGAATGTATAATCTTCTCCTTCTGGAAGCACTACCATGCCAAGTAATCTAGCCATTGAAAACAAGCCAGGATCCCATCCAGTAGAAATTAATGACAGGGTATTATGTTCTAAATTAATCGAATTTACTTTCTCAAAATATTCAGGAATTTTAGCGTGTGTATCGAAACTATCTACCGTATGAAAATACTTTGCTACTTCCAATACCTGAACAGGCAAGTCTTGCAAAGAACCACCACAAAGAATTACGACATCAAGCTTGTTTTTAAACTCCAGTAATTCATCTATATGATAAATAGGAAAATCAGCAGTTACTGCTTTAGGATCTCTACGTGTAAAAATACCAACCAATTCCATATCAGAATTTTGGGTAGCAGCAAGTGCTACTCCTTTCCCTAGATTTCCGTAACCAATAACTCCAAATTTAATACGTCTCGTTTTGCTCATCTAACCTTGATTTTTAATAACAGTAAAATTGCAACATTTATTGATCAACTTTTAGGTTTAAAGGAAATTTTTCCATTAACCTAGATCATCCTAATCAATAAACAACAAAATATTAAACCATAATTTCTGAACCTATTCCATAATTTAATTCTTGATGTCCTTTATACAAATACAATTAATTTTAGGTAACTTTCATGTTCATATTTATGTTCCAATAAAACTCCTTCTCAATGAGCGATATAAACAACTTGGATGATTTTGATAATATAGAAGACCTTCGCAAAGAGCTTGAAAAACGAATAAAGGCACATAACGAAGATATAACAGAAGATTTTGAAGGGTTATCGCCAGTTGAAATGCATGCTTTACACTACGATTTTCCAAGTAAACAATCACCACTTACTCTTAATACGCTTCCTGATAAAAAATTAGAGCAATGCCCGTTACTAATGCAAGTTCGATTTCTGATAGACTTAATGAAAGGAGAAAACACCTTGCAGCTTACCAAGACAGGAGCTCTAAACACCAAGTTAGTGAAAGACCTATACGCTCTCGGTTATTTAAAAAGTGAATGGATAGAAAATGGTAGACAGAAGCTTTACAAGGAAAGCGATGCACCAACTGTTAGCATTACTAGAATCTTATTAGAGTTAAGTAGTTTAACCAAAAAAAGACATGGTAAATTGAGCCTAACTAAAAGAGGGGAGAAGCTTGTAAACGACAATAATGCTATTCTAAAAGAATTGATTTCTGTGTTGTTTAAAAAGTTTAATTGGGGCTATTTTGATGGCTTTGAGTCCGATAATATTGGGGCGGTTAATCCTGCTTACAGTTTATACCTGCTAAAAAAGTATGGAGAGGAAAAACGAAATACTGATTTTTATGCCGATCGATATTTTAAAGCATTCCCAATGCTCTTTACAGATGGAAAAAATCCATATCGCTGTTATGCAGTTCGTACTTTTGAACGCTATTTCCGTTACTTAGGATTATTGAAAATACAAGAAAGAAAAATTCTTGATCCCTATATAATTCAGAAAACCCCTTTCTTAGACGCTCTTATTTCATATAATTCAGACGATAACTCTTAAATTATCAATTTTAAAATCTTTATAACCATTCCATGGCTGTTCTATTTTTTAAGCTAATGAATGCAACAAGAACATCGGAGCAAACTTAAGAGCCAACTATTATTACTTAGTTAGCGGCAAGAAATTCCATCCAAGCAAAAAAATTGCCTTTATCACTTCTACTATACTTCCCAATAATCGCAACAGAAACTTTTGAGATATAATTTCCCTTTAAAACTCAAAAATACAGTAACGGAATGCTTTTTTCGGATTTTACATGCTGAAACCGTGGCTTTTAAACAT
>Ga0209487_1004772_pt1 | contig 10309 bp, 9 predicted proteins | sample Poulit2012_FD_187524 | JGI IMG/M metagenome (GOLD analysis project Ga0209487, IMG submission 187524) | Agricultural soil microbial communities from Georgia to study Nitrogen management - Poultry litter 2012 (SPAdes) (version 2) | ecosystem: Environmental > Terrestrial > Soil > Agricultural land... | reverse complement strand
AAGAGAAACTACGGCCCTGCCTAGTTGACAACAGCAATGAATGGATGCATGGTTGTGCTCCAGAGGCTCAGATTGGCGCATGACGAAAAAACGTCTCATCCGACAAGGAAGTGCCGTCGGTGGTTCTAGAGGCTGTGGACGCACATGCCTTCTTCCTCCACCGAGGCCGTCCGGTGCGGGTTCCCGGCTAAGACCTCGACTAGTGGCCGCGCTGCCGGATCATCCGGGTTGTATTGGCCGTGGAGGTCCGACGACGCCAAAGGCCGTGTCCGGCGGGTACTCGTACGTGACGAAGGCGAGCTTCACGATGCGACCTCCTCCGGGCGATAGCTCCCCCGCTCGGGGTCTCCCCACTTCGGTACTCTGGACTCGTACATCAGAGGATCCAGCGGTGCTGGCGGCTGGAAGTAGCCGCGTAGCAGCCCGCGGTGGTACTTGGCCCCGGCCCGTGCCCGCCACATGCCGACATCATCGCCGGTCATCATCTTCTTAAACAGAGCCCCGTAGCAGCGCAGCATCTGCAGAGTGTTGTTGAGCAGGAAACGCGGCTCGCGCCGGGCCCGCGCCGCTCGCCCCCAGCCGATCCCGTTTCGGAAGGCCCGTCGGACCGCCCATGCCGGATTGCACCGACTCTGAGGAACGTAATGCGTGACGACCGCCTCGGGCACGTTGATCATCCGACACCCCCGTCCCAGCAGGCGCCGCTGCATCTGGGACTCCTGCCCTGTGCTCCCGGTCGGCGAGCCGGGGCCGAAGTTGGGATCGAACCCTCCCGCTGCGATGATGTCCTCGGCGAACGCCGCCCAGTTAAACCCCAAGTAAAGCTGGTTGCAGTCCTTCCCCCCGAGATCCAGTCCTTTGGCGGAGGGTGGCAGCAACGCTAGCAGCCACTCCGGCGGGGCTTCTTCCCAGCGGGTACGAACGCTCCCCCCGAAGAAGGCGCCTTCAGCAAGGCCTCTAGCCGCCGACGCATACTGCTTGAGCACGTCCTCACCCACCTCCACGTCGTCGTCGAAAAACACCACAAGCCCCCCCCATACCCGACAGCGCCACGTTCAGCGCGTGACTCTTATTGGCGCGAGATACGTGCAGATACCGAAGATTCAGATGAGGCCACTGCGATGAGGCTGCGGCTACTGTGTCTTCGGCCCCGCTCTTCCCGCCGTTTTCGATTACTACCGTCTCGACGTATCCCTCCGGAATGATGCACTCGGCGAGAGAAGCCAACGTCCGCCCGAGAAGCGTCGCACGGCCGTGGGTGGGGATGAGGACGCGGATGCGAGTGGAGACCGGTGTCTCAGCATCCACGTCGGCGATAGGTTCCTTCAATGCATAATGGGTTTTTGGCAAGCAGATATGACGGTGGCGCTTTGCCCTTACCGTCCGGCGCGCATGTTTATCGCCTCGTGGATTACAGCTCTGAGCTGCGTCAGACGTCCCTCCAGCCCCAATTCCTCCGACGATCGGAGGCGACCGGCAGCGCCTAGATTCGCAGCGTAGCTTGCGTCTCGTATGAGAGCTGCCATGTGTCCAGCCATGCCGCGTGTGTCCCGTTCGTCGACCAGAGCAACTCGAGCAGACCTCTGAATCACCCAGCGTTTGCTAAGACAAATCGAGCAGATCAAGGCGTGCAAGGAGTTGCAACTGAGACGTACTTTCATACGTCGCAGTGAGCGCCGACGAAGCACAACGCAAAGAGATGTTTGACTTACCAACGGCCAGTTAGGCCAAGCGGGCCGAATGTGACGGTTCTCAATAACATTTAGACGCATTCGGGCCTTGAAAGATGTAAGAAGTAAACTACAGCCCATCCTTCTTCACCGTTGCATCGAGTGGATACAACGATGTGCGCCGAGGGCGCATATCTCCTTCCGATGCGATGTTCTACTCCAAGGATCAAGCAACATAGCTCAGACCGATTCTGAGGTGACAGCTCACACTGCCCGCATAGCGGCTCGATGGCCTCTGTACGAGCCGCTATATATTACCCTGCCGTTTGACGTGTTCGGCCAGGTTTACGACAAACCACGTCATCCGGGTACACATGCTATCTGACTGAGCAACAGACCAGAAAGACATTGCCCGGTCAGTCTTCATAATGTTCGGATTCGTAAAGCGCCAAACTGAGCGATCATACATATGCCTGTGATGACCACAATAAGATTGATTAACGCTCAGGTTGGCAGTTCCAGGCTCTGGTGGGGCCGTGGGCGGAGCGGGGCCATGAGCCGCCGCCTGAAAGTTAAAATCTGCTCCGTACGGCGAAAGCCCAGCTTCCGGTAAAGACGCCCCAGCGCCCCCTTTTCCGGCGGGTCGAAATCAGGGTCTAGCCGATAGACCCAGTCGGCCACCTCGGCTGCATCTTCGGGATGTGTCCGTGCAATCCAGTGTGCCAGGGGCCAGAGGGCCTTTGCTGCCGCCCGTCTGCGTCGCGGCGTGAGCTTGCCCTGGTCTGCCAGTATCCCTACGGCCTGCCGATAGATCAGGAGGTGCTGGATGTTCGTCCCCACGTCGCGGAGACCCGCGGCAAATTGCAGGCGGCCTCTATCGTGATGACGATGGCACAGCGCCGGCTCATCGTAAACCGCGACCTCCGGCTCGTTGATGGAGACTTCGATCATGAAACAGCGATCATCACGGGAGGCAAAATCGGCACCTCCAAAAGACGTCCGGTGGGGGATGTCCTTGATGAACGCCTTCCGAAAGAGGAAGGATGAGTAGTGCGAGCTTCCGCACTCCCCAAGCTGTTGTGCGATGAAATCGTCACAGTGCGGCCAGTCGTAGCTGTGCTCGAGCTCGCCATCACGATAAAACTGCTGCCCGGAGACGACGACGTCAGCACCGGTCTCCTCCGCCAGTTCGAACTGCCCGTCGATCGCACCTTCCGCGAGCCAGTCGTCGGAGTCCAGAAAGCGGACATACTTCCCCTTCGCGTACTTGAAGGCCTTATTCACCGCCCACGGCTTCCCCCAGCGGTGCGAACGCATCGCCACCACATCCGGTTGTTCCTCGAGCCACTCCCAGGTGCCATCGTTGCTTCCATCGTCGACGACGATGATCTCGGTCGAGCAGCGCGTCCCGCGGCAGGACTCCACGGCCTGCGGAAGAGACCAGAGACGGTTGTAGGTGGGGATGATAACGGTTACGTCTACACTCATACTGGCACACTGGCTATCCGTGTTTCGGCGCGGGGAATCAAGGAGCGCACACGGACGAAGATTGTAATTGCGTTTTCGTTCAGGCCCGTCGAGATACTACGCCACGACGGAGTCATAGAGCCTACGAAGGCGCTCGCATTCGCGTACAAGATTGAATTCGCCTTCCACCTTTCTCCGACCCCTCTCCGTAACGCCTGCAAGCACGCTCTGGTCAGCGGAATGTAGTGCATGCATGCGCGCCGCAATCTGTTCTACGTGGCCTTCGTCCGCAAGCAGCCACTGATTCTCTTCGGGAATCACTTCAGGAATCCCCGAGTGCCACGTCGTGACGCACGGCAATCCCAGCGCCTGGGCTTCCATGAGAACCGTCGGCACGCCTTCTCTGTCGCCCCAGCGATCGGTCTTGCTACAAAGAATGAAGGCATCTGCAGCCGACATCTGGCTCCTCACTTCATCATGTGGCAGCGGCCCCGTCAAGCGAATGCGATCACCGAGGCCGCGGTCGGAAACATACTTGCTTGCATCCTTGAAAAGCGGCCCATCGCCTATCATGGTTAACTGCTGCTCCGCATCATGTTCAAGCAGGCCTTCGAACGCTTCAATGCACTCAAGCGGACTCTTCTTCTCGCAGAAGCGGCCCACCGTGATCCACCGCCGAATTGGCCATGAGGGCTCCGCACGCATCGGGTAGTCCGACGCGCGCTTACCCACCCTTACGACGTGCACGAGCTCACTCGGACAGCCAAGTTCGATCATTTTTTTCTCCATCAGATGGGAGACTACTGTCACAGCCGAAACGGCTGCAAACAGCCGCCGGTACTTCTGCCGCCACTCAGGAAGCGTCGGAAGTCTGAACGCGTCGTATCCATGGAAGGAGGCAACGAGAGGCACGCGCAGGCGATTTGCGATGGGCGCGACAAGAACGGCCGCCGGGCCGAAATGTGCGTGAATGACGTCCGGCTGCACATCTTCGATGCTACGTCGAATGGCACGTCGAACCAGCGGCGTAGCCGACTCCGTGGCATCGCCCAATCCGATCGCGGCAAGTGCCCGCCTCCATATGCGCCGGGGATGGAAGCGTGAAGGCTGGTCGACAACGTGTACCTTTTCGAACGGTCGCTCCTCCACATTCTCTCGGCTCCTGGTGAAGACGTGGTTGTCGACTCCCTGGTGCTCGAGCTCCGTCACGTAGTCATAGATGAACGTTTCGGACAGGGGAGAAAAGTTTTTGCAGTAGTGGGCAACGCGCATTATCGGCGGCAATTGTCAGAAGGAATCGACGCGGGCGCAGGGAAACGTCCGTTTTCGGTGGTACGTCAGCATCTTACGCCATGGATGCCGTCTCAACAGCATCCTCTGGCTGAATCGGCTTGATGGATCGGCCACTCGGCAGCTCGCCTACGGCTAACGCAACGTCGCATGTTATCACAATCCGGCTGAATGACGCCAGGAAAAGATCCTTATTATGCTCACCGCTTAACCAGTCTCCTCCCGCACGTCCCAGCTCCCTTTTTCGATCGTGCCTTTACAGCAACTCCTCAACGGCACGGGCGAGCACCGGCACGGCAACAAGACCGCTTCCAGTCCGCCGGAGTAGAACACCGAGTCCGCGTACCGACTGTCTGAGCGGAAAGCATTAACGGATTTTCTTGCGGCCCAGCCGAACCCGCCAACCCGATTGATGCCACTCTCGAAAAACTCGTTCGCAACAATGCCAGCTCTTACCGCTCGCATGGAAAAGGTGAAGTGCTTTAGCAGCCCGTTGATCTTTCGGGTCATGCTGTGGCACAGATCATTTGATGATGATCGGGGCGATTCGAGCACAAAACTCTTTGATAGGCCATTGACGCGCCCTCGCTTGACCTGATCGACGCAGCGCATGCGGTCAGGCGGCCAAAAAGCGCAAAAAGGGCGGCCAGAAGGCTCGCCGCGGCGGCCATCGCCTGCTTCGGCGTGCCGATACCACACACCTTTCTCATGAGGAGCGACAGGTTGGCACAGGCGGCCTGGATGAGGTAGCGCTTGATGACGTTGTCGCGGCCTCGGAGCGTCGTTCGGCGGGCCCCTCCGCAGTCGAGCACATGCTGGAAGCTTCGCTCGAGGAGTTCGCCCCGCTTCCGGAGCAGCGCCTTGCCGTAGGCGGACGTCACGCCTCGCCGGGCCGCCCGCACCGCCCGGCGCTGCCGCTTGCTCAGCTTCTCGAGATTGCGCTTCTGCTCTTTATCCGGGATCACCGTCTTGATGCCGGCCTCCTGCAGCGCGGCCAGCTCGTCCGTCTTGTAATAGCCTTTGTCGGCCACCAGCACCTCGATGGTCGCCTCATCCTGCTCCAGGCCCAGCGCGACGTTCATCCGCTGCTCGGCATCGATCATCCGCTCGGCCAGATCCGCCGTGTCGTGCTCGTGGCCCGGCCTGAGGTCCACATCGACGATCGCCCCCGTCTCCAGATCGACCGTGTGCTCCGGCTTATAGGTCATCCGCGTCTGCCCCTTCTTCGTCCGGCCGATCTTCGCGTCCGGGTCGTGCGGATGCTCGAAATCGTCGTTCGAGACCTTCTTGTTGCGCTTCTTGTCGAAGCGCGTCACGGCGGCCTCGTCCTGGGCGTCGACGCCGGCCGCTTCGGCCAGTTGCTTGATGTAGTCGCGGTAGGCCGCGCCAGAGAGGCGGTGGGTGAGCGTCCGCATCGAGGCGTTGGCTTCGATCACCGACGCGTCGACGCCCAGCTTCTTGCCCTTGACGAGCCTCGCCTTCTTGAGCGCTGCCAAGACAAGCGTGAAGACCTCGCCGAAGACCTCTTCCGGGAGCCGCTGGCGGATGCGCGTCATCGACGAGTGGTGCGGCGTGGCCTCGGTCAGGTCGTAGCGCAGAAAATGCCGGATCGAGAGCGAGTCCGCGCACCGCGCCGCGACCGCCCGTTCGCTCGCAATGCCTTCGAAGAAGCCGACCATCAGCATCTTGAAGTAGACCACCGGATCAATGCCGCGGCGGCCCGGACCGCCGTCGGTGTAATACGGCCGGTAGAGGGCGCGAACCGTCTCGTGGAAACCCGCTTTCTCGAGCTCACGGTCGAGCCGGTCGTAAAACTGGTTAACGGGCCCCTGCACAATCTCAGCGGTCGGGACCCAGAGCGATTGTTGCAGCTCCTTCTTCTTCGAACGAAACATGGCGGAAGGAGGAAACCAGGAGAACGCAACGCCAAGAAAATACCAAACCTCAAGGCGGGGTTATGCCCCATTTTTCAACAGGCTGCAAAATGCCTTGCGGCTTCCTTTGGATTGGCGCCTCGGCGTCAGTAAGAATGTCGCAATCGTTGACGTATCAGTCCAACGACTCGAGACGCATCTTCGCTCAACTTCATCACGGCCTCTCTCTGGCGGGCTCGGAAACTATGAAGTTCAGCGATCGCTCTATCGACAGTGGTCGTTAACCCATGCGGATCGATGTCTTCGATACTCAGCACATAATCGTCAAGACCCATACCCCGAAACAACTCACGAGTCTTGAACTCATACTCGATGGGCACCACCGGTACTCCCGCTCCCATGCTCAAAATCGCTGCATGCATTCGTGTAGCAACCATCAGATCCAGTTCGGAGACGAGCGTCATGAATTCGGCCGGCGAGTGTTCCTCACGGTCTACCTTTACACGCCGCCTTACGGTTTCAGGAAGAGAATCCACGATCTTCGTCGCCACCAGGGAGTCATCATATCGATACTCGGCTACACCCTGGCACGTCGAAATGAACAGGACATCGGCGTCGTGATCATTCACCAGGTGAACCACCAAGTGACGTATAGCATCCATATAGTTCTTCATCCCCTCTTCGGTGGACGACCAGTTGAAGTAGCGCCATTCCCGAACGGATATCCCTACCCGTCTCAGTGGAGAATGTGCAGTGTGCTTGGTCCAGATTGAGGGCTCCGCAAGCATGAATGCGGAGTCGGACACTACTGTCAAATGCTCGGCTCGCACGCCAAGGTCAATCAAGTGCGTTCTCGACCGCTCATCTCGCAAGCAGACCAGCGCGGCGCGGTTCATTATTGACTTGATGGCTCGGCGGTTTGCCTCATGTGTGAACGGACCCAGAGACTGGGTGTAGAATAAGAGTGGCTTCCCCAGAGCCAATATCACATCATACTCGAACAGACGAGGCTTCATCGAGTAGTTTTCGACCAGAAAGGTACCCCCAGTGACAATCACGAGGTCTGCATCCATGACCTCGCTCAGCCAGCGTCGTTCCTCCAGGCTCAGGAAGGACTCAGCGACTATGTGACCTCTCCGAAGGAACCATAGGCCCGTTTTGAATCGGACCATGTTGGCTAGAGATGATAGTCTGTTGGACACAGACTTAAGCCAGCGAAGTCGCCGGTATTTATCGTTGTTCATCACCGTGTGGTACAACGGATGAACAAACTGCATATCCGGATACTTGCGCGATGACACACCTGGATCACTGTCGGCGACTACGAAATGCTGCTGTCCTGTAAAGACCTGGCGCACGACCATTCTGAGGCTGTCGAATATCGCAGAATCGCCCATATTGAGAAGAACCGTACTACTGACAATTACTTTCACTTGACCCGATCCTGTTGTGGATACTTTCGAAAGTCGCACTATTGGCGCCGGGCGGTACGAACCGCGGTTTCGTTATGCATGTGGTAAGACGCCATGACAATGCCCTGAGTGTTGTACAGGGCATTGTCGTCGTGATGCGGAAATGCACGGTCGTCAATCAAGTCTCTCGTACACGTTTCATTGAAGCGACAGAGGGTCGGTGAGCGGCGTTGACCCCCATGGCTGGATCATCTTGTAGCCCTTATTGCCACTCGCCATAAGTCCTTTAGTAGCGGATTCCCCCGCGAACGTGAGGCACGAAGCGAGTGCAGCCCCATGAGAATGTCGCCAGTTCGACTTCAGTGCGCGGTAATTGGATCGAAGCGGGATCAAGGGTACTCCCACACTCTTCGTAATAGTTTCCGCCCTGTTAAAGGCGCGATCGAAGTGGTCGACACGCTCCAGCGGGATATCAAAGCCATGCACGAACACGCACCTTCGGACGGTTCTGGTATTTCGGCCAGCATTATTTCGTACGTGGCGATAAAGCAAGAAGCATGCATCCGCCCCTCCGGAGAAGAGGGCGATGGCGTCCCTCCCGGCGCTATCCCGAAGTTTCTCGCTCTCAGCGCTAATATCTACCTGCCTATAGAGGTCCGGAGCCCAGCACTGCCATACACTCTGGAATGTCTCGAGATTGCGCAGGAGTCCAGATGATACCTCACCATGAATAACGAGCGATAGCCCATTCTGCATGGCCTCAAATACCGAAGCTATCGCAAAAGCGTCTGCGAATGCAGGTACCAAGTTTGCCCATTGCTCTAGCACCGAATACCTGAGCACGAAACGATGACCATTCGGGTATTCTATGACACCATCAACATGCACCCATCCATCATGGTATGTGTGCTTTTGAGGCCATACGTGCAATGTCGAATTCATATGTCACAATTTATTTCTGGCTAACTGACCGTTTAATTATCCAACGTCACAGGCCTAAGAACAAATCGAGCAATCAAGGCGTGCAAGGAGGTGCGACTGAGGCGTACTTACATACGCCGCAGGGAGTATCGACGAAGCATAACGCAGATATATTCGATTTTCCAAAAGCCTACTACACAACAAGCTTACCACGCCCTGGGACGCTCCAATGTCGATCTCATTATGTCATTGATAGCAGATGCGACTGAAACGACATCCGCCGTAAAAAACTCGGGAATCGATCGGAGCCCGTACCCATCACCGGATAATAATCATGACCGAGGGATTTACTTATGCGATAAATATGAGGGATCATAAATTTCGTCGGAAAGATATTTACGACGGATGCCTTATCCGAAAAAACCACGTTTGCGAGACCGCTTCCATGTGCGCCGACGACAATCTGCGCGTCATAGAATAATTCGATTTCCTGTTCGAAGCTCAATTTATCAGGTGCGATCGTTTCAAAGCCGTACGCGGCAAGGAGTGACTCGATCTCCGCAAAGTTAGTAATATGCCGATGGGATGCGTTTTCGCGCGAAATCAAGATCCGACGGTTTCGATTGGACGGGCGCTCGGGCAACATCGATTACGGAGCTCCGTCAGATACTGTTTTGATGACCTGGCCCTTATGTCCGCAGCAGACAATGAAGTCATTGACACCGTAGGCGCTGTATATCTTCATGATGTGCCACAGGATCGGCCGGCCGCCGATCTCGACCATGGGCTTCGGAACGACGGAGGTCTCTTCGCTCAGACGGGTACCGTAACCTCCTGCAAGAATGACGGCTTTCATGAAGATGAATGATATTGTAATGAAGGATTGGCCCAAGGATATCGCGAACACCTAAGCCGGCGGTGCGCCATCGGCGTACAAGATGTGCTCCACCTGCGCAAGGTTTACACAATGTTCGGGGCGGCCGCAGGACGATCAAGCAGAGGGTGCCGCGGGCAAGACCTTCTGAAAGACGGCACATGGGGTGCCTGCCTATCGATGACGACTGGAACGCCGTCACCATCACCCGTGGATCAAGTCCTTCTCATCCAGGAGCGGACGTGATTGCGCGTCTCATGTGGTCCCCGATCCCGTAGATCGTGTTCGACCTGTTTATGGCCGGACCAAGCGATTACGCCCGCCGGCTCGGAAATGGAGGCGCGCCTACGTCCGGGAACAATGGATTTTACTTCCCGGACAGAGTCGGGGATGAGGCACGACGGGACCTCGCGCTGTTAGCCTAACGCGAGAGAAAGCCCGGCAGATCACATCGTACATGCCGTCCTTCTACTGCAAGCACCCGCTAATTCAATCGGGCTTCGACAAGGCCACCTTTTCGGGCTGGCCTCAGTATTCCCTTCGCACCGGCTCCGTGCTTCGGCTCGCGTGCCTCGCGTATATACGGCCTGGCCCGGCCGCTTAAGATCTGTCTCAGGTGATCGACGCTCACCTCGTCCGTATGGTGGGCGAGGATATCCTGACGGGCTTCCGATCCGATCGCACCTGCCAGGAGCGGGTTCATCGCGAGGTCGATCATGTATGATGCCATCGTCTCGACATCACGCTCTTCCACAAGCAAGCCCGTGCGGCCATGATCGATCACATCCGGTATTCCCGCAT
>Ga0209487_1004771_pt1 | contig 10309 bp, 7 predicted proteins | sample Poulit2012_FD_187524 | JGI IMG/M metagenome (GOLD analysis project Ga0209487, IMG submission 187524) | Agricultural soil microbial communities from Georgia to study Nitrogen management - Poultry litter 2012 (SPAdes) (version 2) | ecosystem: Environmental > Terrestrial > Soil > Agricultural land... | reverse complement strand
GCTCAGCACGGCCCGAGCACCGAATATGCCTTAGAAGGCAGTGTATTTATCGCCGGCGCCATCGTACAGTGGCTACGCGACGGGCTGGGTATTATCCGCAGCAGTGCGGAAATAGAATCCTTGGCCCGTCAGGTAGAGAGCACCGAGGGGGTTGTGGTCGTGCCCGCATTTACCGGTCTGGGCGCCCCCTATTGGAAGCCCGATGCACGTGGCTTGATCAGCGGTCTGAGTCGTGGCACCACAGCTGCTCACATCGCTCGGGCCGCACTCGAGAGCATCGCCTATCAAAGCACTGCCGTGTTGCAGGCCATGAGCAGGGATGCCACCGCCAATCAGGGGCAGGAGCTATGCGAATTACGAGTCGATGGCGGGGCCAGTAATAATGACCTGCTCATGCAGTTTCAGGCAGACCTGCTGGGCATTCCGGTGGTACGCCCAAAAATGACAGAAACCACAGCATTGGGTGCTGCCTATCTGGCCGGGATGGGCTGTGGGGTCTATGAGGATACCGAGGAGCTCAGCGCCCTATGGCAGGCCGGGCGGGTATTTGAGCCCAATCTGTCCGCTGACGTAGCCCGGCAGCACATGCAGGCCTGGGAAAAAGCCGTGCGCCAGGCCACTACCCCTTAGTTTTCCAGATTTTAAATAGGAGTTTCTCATGTTCAGGACTCTGGCCCTCGCTGTTGTTATTTTTGTGGCCCTGATATTTGCCCTCAGTATGGGCGAAGATGTGGGCCGTTTTATCATGCAGTATGTCGGCCAGGTTTTTGATGCCCTGTTTCGGGTATTGCAGATCCTCAGCGCTCATAGCCGGGCTTTCATTGCACATCTTTGGTCCTATATGCAGGACAACCGTCTCAAGGTTTTACTGGCCTTGCTGCTAACCGCCCCCATCACCTACTGGCTGGTCCGTCAACGCAGCAGCCAAAATACCCAAGGCCCCAAAGGGCCCAGCAAAAATGTAGCGACCGGACTGGCATTTTTCCTCGGCTGGCTCGGGGCGCACCGATTTTATTTAAATCAAATCGGCTGGGGCATTGCTTTTTTGGCCTGCTGTTATATCTTTCCCCCACTGGCCCTCATCCTGGGCTGGGTGGATGCCCTGCGCTATGCCCTGATGGACAAGGGGGAGTTCACCCACCTGTACACCCAACACACCAACCAGGACATCACCCCCTGACCCCTCAAGACGGTCCAACCTGCGTCTGAGCCGACGGCTCCTCATCCCCCTTGTGCTCTGCGGCCTCATCATCTGTATCGAGCTGCAAATCCGCCACATACTGCAAGGCCTCGGGCACCTCATCAATAAAGTGGTCGATTCCGAGCTTTCTAATCAGACCCATGCGACTGAGCATGCTTTTTACCGTCGGATTGACCTCAGTGAGCACCACCACGGTATTCTGCTCAAGCAACTCGGCAATCACCTTTTCCAAAGCCTGCAAGGCAGTGCCGTCAATAAAGGGCACATAACGCAGGCGCAGGATCACCGCCTTTCTGTCCTTGGCGGTAGCCGATAACACCTGCTCAAAAGACTCTACCGCAGCAAAGAAAATCGGCCCCTCGACCACAAAGACTGCCGTATGCTTGGGCAGTTTGAGATTTGGGTCATGGGCAAACTCGCGTTTGAGCATTTTCTCGGTCAGAACCCGTACTTTGACGCTATCTGCCATGTTTTTAAGAAATAGCAACATGGCTACAATAACCCCAATATTGACAGCCACTACCAGGTCGGTAAATACGGTCAGGAAAAAAGTCACCAGCAAGATAAATACATCTGCACGTGGTGCGCGCCTGAGCGTATGCCAAAATACCCGGGGCTGACTCATGTTCCAGGCCACAATGAACAAGATAGCTGCCAAGGTGGCAAGTGGAATATTGACTGCCAGTGGCGCCAACACCAAAATCACCAGCACCAACACACTGGAGTGCACAATCCCGGCCAGCGGGCTAGTCCCTCCATTGCGTATATTAGTGGCCGTACGGGCGATGGCCCCCGTGGCCGCAATCCCCCCAAACATGGGCGACAGGACATTGGCCACCCCCTGACCAAAAAGCTCCTGATTGGAATTATGACGAGTGCCAGTCATATTGTCCGCCACCACCGCAGACAGCAATGACTCAATCGCCCCCAGCATGGCAATGGTAAAGGCCGGTCCAACCAGACTCAACATGGTCTCGGGACTGAGATCAGGCATGGCAAAAGGAGGCAGTCCACGGGGAATCTCGCCAAAGGTCGAACCAATGGTGGCAACAGTAGGGAATTTGAAGATGGCTTGAATCAAGGTCAACACCACCAAGGCGACCAGTGGCCCGGGGATACGGGACATCCGCGGAATACGGGGGGCATAAATGACCAATAGCAATGAGGCCACCGCCATAAAGGTAGTCATCAAATCCAGCGCCGGCAAATGCCTGAGAAGGAAAATCAGCTTTTCATGAAATTGCCGCCCCTCAACCGCAGGCAGACCAAAAAAGTCCTGCCACTGCCCAACCCAGATAATGACCCCGATACCAGCCGTAAATCCGATAATGACCGGCGCCGGAATAAACCGAATCACAGCACCCAGGCGGGCAATGCCCATCACCAACAGCATGACCCCTGCCATTAGTGTGGCAGTCTGCAGCCCGCTGACCCCGTGATCGGCCACCACCCCCGATAAAATCACAATAAAGGCACCGGTCGGCCCGGCAATCTGCACCCGGCTGCCCCCGAGAATACTCACGGCCAGACCGGCAATAATGGCCGTATAGATACCCTGCTCGGGTTTTACCCCCGAGGCAATGGCAAAAGCCATCCCCAAAGGCAAGGCGACGACACCAACGATTAATCCCGCAACGATGTTCGGGATCCATGTGCGACGCGCAAGAAGGCCTGCGCGCTTGGCTTCTAATAAAGCGATCATCCTTGAATGTTGCTGAAAATGTATTTAAATAGGAAGAAGAGGCTAAGAAAAGTTTATATTATAAGGGCTTACATGGACAAAACCTTTCCATAAAAAGTATCACTAGCTAAAAATCCGGCAATTATTTGTTTCTTAATAGTCTCAGGCTGTTGAATACAACCAGCAAGCTTGCCCCTACATCGGCAAAAACAGCCATCCACATGGTCGCCTCACCTAAAATGGCCCAAAACAGAAATACCGCCTTAATCCCCAAAGCTATGCTGATGTTTTCCACCAAGATCCGATGCAAGCGATGCGACAAGCGGACCACCCAATGGATTTGACGCAAATCGTCGTTCATGATCGCCACATCAGCAGTCTCAATCGCCATATCCGAGCCCAGGCTGCCCATGGCAAAACCGACATCAGCCTTGGCCAGGGCAGGTGCATCATTAATACCATCACCCACCATGCCTACGCTGTGCATATCGAGCACACGTTCGACAAAGGCCAGCTTTTGCTCAGGTAACAAACCACCGTAGACGCCGGTGATCCCCAACTGCGCGGCAATATGATGTACCGCCGCCGGCGCATCCCCTGACAGGATGGCCAACTCCAAGCCCTCGTGACGCAAGGCGCGAACCGTATCTGCAACCCCGGGTTTGAGGCTGTCCTCTAACAGGAATATCGCTAACAGCTCGTGATCCGCGCTCAAAAATACAAAAGAGGCCCCTGCCTGCAACCCCGCCTCATAAACCGGCCGCAAAGAGGCCGGAATCAGGGCAGACTCATCTGCCTGCGACGGATCTACCCCAACGGCCCACAACAGCTGCCCCAGCCGATACACTACCCCATCTATACTACTTTGTACGCCGCGACCTGGCAAAGCCTCAAAGTCAATTAGCTCGCGCACAGCATGTCCGGACTCGGCCACGACCACCTGCTGCAAGCCCTGCTGTATCGCCTGCGAGGAGGGGTGATCGGAGCGCGCTGCAAGGTCATGAGCACAGGCGAGCACCTGCGTGCTATCGCCCGAATCCGCCACTGCGTGCTTATATAACCGTGGCCGACCCGTGGTCAGCGTCCCGGTCTTGTCAAGGGCAAGGAAAGTCAAATGCCGCAAACGCTCCAGATATGCCCCGCCCTTGATCAATACCCCATGGCGGGCGGACACTGCCAGGCCACTGACCACAGCAATAGGAGTTGAGATCACCAGGGCGCAAGGACAGGCAATGACCAACAAAACGAGCGCCTTATAGAGGGCATCAAACCAACCCAGCCAACCGAACAAAGGAGGCAGTACGGCAATGCCTACTGCCAACAAAACCACAATGGGGGTATAAATGCGCGCAAAACGATCAACAAAACGCTCTAGCGGCGTGCTGGCCTGCTGCGCCTGCTGCACGGCACGGGCTATCTGGGCCAAAGTGCTTTCCTGGGCCGTTCCCTGAGTACGCACCTGCAACTCGGCCATGCCATTGATGGTGCCCGCGTAGACAAAATCCCCCTTGCGCTTGGCCACGGGGGCACTCTCACCCGTAATGGGCGCCTGATTCACCTCGGAAATGCCCTGCTCAACATAGCCGTCAAGCGCAATACGATCACCGGGACGCACGCGAATCAGACTGCCGGCCGGGATCCGGGCCGTATCGACCTGCTGCCACTGAGCCCGATGATCATCCCAAAAAAACGCCTGTTCAGGAGCAATGGACAACAGCTGCCCCACCGCATCTCGTGCCCGATCGAGTGAACGAGCCTCAATCCACTCGGCCAGAGCGAAAAGGGACATGACCATCGCTGCCTCGGGCCACTCCCCAATCAAGACCGCCCCGGTCACTGCAATACTCATCAGGGCATTGATATTGAGATTACGATTTTTGATGGCTACCCAGCCTTTTTTGTACACCTGCAGGCCAGACAAGGCGATAGCCACCATTGCCAGCAACAGCCAGAGCCAATGCCCAGTCTGTATCCAGCTGCCCAACTCTGCCACCAGGGCGAGAACCACCGCCGCACTGATGCGACCAATTTCCCAGCGCCCTTGTCCTGTGGGCTCGGCCTGGGCACGAACCTGTGCAGCTGATCCCTGGGCCGAGTTCCGGACAGGATTAAAACCCAAGCCCACAATCGCCTGCTCTATGGCCTGCTCTTGCCCAATCTCGTGCTGCACGGTCAATAAGCGCTGCATAAGTTGAAAGTCCAGCCTTTCCACCCCCTGAAAGTGCGCAAAGCGCTTGCGAATCAGCTGTTCCTCAGTGGGACAGTCCATCTCCTCGATAAACCACTGTGTCAGTGCCTGTCCTGCCTGCAAATTAATATCCACAGGGGCAGCAGGGGATAGTGTCTCTGCGCCTGCGCAGCTACCACAGTGATCATCGTGCCCATGGACATCTAGCGAATGGGCATCTTGCATGCTGTAATTATGTTTAGCCATCCAAAATCCAAACCCGATCAATGATTTTATTTGAATGACTATAGTAAACACCCTATAGTGACTACAGGGTCAAGTCTGAAAACAAAGGCCACACAATAACGGGCTTTGTTAAAATGATCGTCCATGCGGTAGATAGGGCAAATACATGCAAATAGGCACACTTTCCAAAAAAACCGGCATTCCGGTCGAAACCATCCGCTACTACGAGCGTATACAGCTATTGCCTGCGCCTCTGCGTGATGACAATAATTACCGCAAATATAGCGCCTATCATGTGGAACGACTACGCTTTATACGCAACTGTCGCAGCCTGGACATGACGCATGAGGAAATACGCAGCCTGCTCTATTATCTGGATGCCCCGGGGGGCAACTGTGGCCCCGTCACAGAGGTTATAGATGAACATCTCGAACATGTGGATGTGCGTTTACGAGAGCTGGAACACCTGCGCAAACAGCTGCTGGAATTGCAGCATGTATGCAATCACGACGGGGATACTACCGGCTGCGCCATCCTGCATAGCCTGCTAAAGATGCAGCCGGTCGATATTGACGAGGGGGATACCCACCTCGGATAAAAAACACTATTTTTGTTCGTTTTCGTCTGCCCCACAGAAAATTTGGTACAGGGTCTCCATGATGCGCAACACATCGGGATTAGCAATGCGATAAAACACATATTTGCCCTCACGACGCGTGGCCACCAAACCATCCTTGCGCAGGACTGTGAGTTGCTGAGACAAGGTAGGCTGCTGGATCCCCCCCTCTTTGCCTATCTCGGTGACATTTTTTTCACCGGCAACCAGCAGGCACAAAATCATCAACCGATCCGGATTGGCCAAACGACTCAAAAGTACAGATGCCTCATGGGCGACCTCATTTAATTCCTGTACCTGTAAAAACTCAGTGTTGTCAATGTGGGTCATAATCGTCATAGCGTTGGAATCATTATATAAATCAATATACCATAAGTATAAGCGAAAATTTAAATTAAAGGCACGAATAATGGCACAAACACAAGTGATACCATTTTTTGACTCCTATACCTCTACCTTCTCTTATGTGGTGTATGCCACAGGTCATCCCGAGTGCGCAATCATAGACTCCGTGCTGGACTACGAACCACGCGCAGCCCGGGTATCCACCGAATCAGCCCAAAAAATCGTCGACTATATCCGGGCCCACGAGTTGCAATTGCAGTGGATATTGGAGACCCATGCGCATGCGGATCACCTGTCAGCCTCTGCCTGGCTCAAGGAGCAACTCGGTGGTCAAACCGCCATTGGCGCCCCCATCACTACAGTGCAATCCACCTTTAAAAAGATTTATAACCTCGGCGAACAGGTGCACGTCGACGGCCGCCCATTTGATGTACTGCTACAAGATGGGCAGCGTTTTTATATCGGCCCGATTGCGGTCGATGTCCTGCATGTCCCCGGGCACACAGCCGCAGACATGGCCTACCATGTTCACGGTGCCGGCCTCTTTGTCGGAGACACCTTGTTTCAGCCTGATGTCGGTACCGCCCGCTGTGACTTTCCAGGCGGCAGCGCCAGCCAGCTGTATCAATCCATTCAGAAAATATTCACCCTTCCTGATGACACTGTATTGTACCTGTGCCACGACTATCCCCCAAAGGGTCGCAAGCCAAAACATGACTGCACCATCGCCGAACAAAAAAAACACAACATCCACGTACGCACAGGCATCAGCGAGGCCGAGTTTATCGACATGCGTACCGCCCGCGATGAAACTCTGGCAATGCCCCGTTTACTGCTGCCCTCACTACAGGTCAATATCCGCGCAGGCGAGCTGCCCGAGCAGGAGGATAATGGGCAGCGTTATATGAAAATCCCCCTCAACATGTTTTAAGCTGTTACTGCTGACATGAAAAACAAACTGCCTGGCAGAAACTCGGCAGGCCACAACCCCTATTTTTCATGCAAATAATCGCGGTCCAAAAAGGTCAATACCCACTGCGGTTTATAGGCCACCAAGCCTGCGATGCACATGCCATTGAGTACCCCTTCAGGAAACAACATGAGGAGCACAATGGCAAAATAATCATTCATGATGACATACCAATCGTAGATGCCCGTAACCCGATAATACAGGGCGAACAAAAACATCTGCGCCGTGATTGTAATCGCCGCATTAAAGAACGCGGCTATAAATATATACACAAATAAATGTCGGCTTAGGTAACTATAAGTAACCAGAAAGATAAAATAGGTCACGCTAATAGGCACCAACATGCCCAAAAAGAGATTAACCCCAAATTCGTGTAACGGGTAAATCCCCAGCACCGTCAGCACCAACAGGGCGACCGGTGCGACCAGGGTACTCAAGCGCCAACCCAGCATCAGGGTCATCGCCGTCAGGCCCAAAAAATGAACATTCAGACCGGGCTGAATCCCTGTTTTGAGCGTCCATAAAAACACCACGCCCAGCACGCAAGCGCCCATCAGCTGCAAGCGATCGCTATTCTTTAACAGCGCCCGAAAATCAATACTGCTTTGTGCAACCCAGATGATCGCCGCCGCACCCAGCAAAAACAATATCTGCAAAAACCACACCATGAAACGCCCCACTTTGGCCAAAAACAATTGCCACTGACTGCCATTTTAGACCTAAAACCAACCATGAAAACAACATTTTCATTCGGTCGCCCGTTGCGCCCTTGCCATTTTAAATAAAGCTTGCTAGTATTTACGCTTTAGATTTAGACAGAAAAGTACAGGCGCATAACCAATCATGCGATGCGTTTGGCTTGCAAACTTTTTTGTGCTGATATATAATTTATTTTTTATTCCCCGATAGCTCAGTCGGTAGAGCGACGGACTGTTAATCCGCAGGTCGCAGGTTCGAGCCCTGCTCGGGGAGCCAGATTTTAAAAGCCCGTAGATCTTGAGATTTACGGGCTTTTTGCATTATGGTGCAATTGAGTTGTAACTTTGCGCGCTTGGAATTGGTTTTAAAAATAAAAAAGCCCACAGCATCACGCTGTGGGCAAAGTCAAAAATAGGGAAAAGTTATTGTGCGTCCTTGGCGTGCTCAGCCAGGAAGTCCATCACCAGCTTACGCTGCTCCTCATCCAGACCAGCGCGCGGGAACATGCTCTCGGTAATTCCCTGCCACTGCCTGAAGGTATGATCTGCTGGTTCACGAGCCACATGACACAAGGTGCAGCGCTCATAAAAGAGGCGTTCACCTGGCAGCATATCCTGCACTGCCGCCTCACGTGCCTCACCGGCCCGGCTAATCAGACCCAAGGCAGCGATGTCGATTTCTGTCGCCACTGCATCACGCTCGAGCATCTGCGGCGGCTCATAGGCACGGTTAGGACCCTCGGCATCGGTACAGGGACGCACATAGGCCAAACAAGTATTGGCGCTATTGGCCTGACTCAGATGCGAGCTGGGGATACTGGTAGTGAGAATATTCACTGCCCCACTATTACAGCGCCCCTTACTATCTTTGGACAACCAGGCACCCTCAAAGATACTGATCACCCCGGGCATGATCTTGTCAGATACGCGCGCCCCGGCAATGAGTGCGCCCCGATCGTTATATACCTCGACCAGATCGCCGTCCTGAATCCCCCGCTCATCGGCGTCTTGCTTACTGATTAGCACAAACTCACGTCCCTGCACATTGAGAATATCGCGAATATCTGCATTGGCCATTTGCGAATGCAAGCGCATATAAGGATGCGGACTGACAACATGCAACTGCCCTTCCTTGGCATTGCCCAAATACTCGGCAGGCTCCAGGAATTTGGGGATGGGTGGAAAGCCCTCGGGCTTAAAGCGATCAAAGGCTGCACAATAAATCTCTATCTTGCCGGATTCAGTATGCAGGGGGTTATTTTCCGGATCCTGGTAAAAATCGCCATGACGCACCCACTTGCGCGCCTCATCCGGGACCGGCATATGCGCTACCCCGACCTCCCAAAACTCCTCAAAGGGCAAATCAGCATCAGACATCTCATAGGCATCCTGCACATGCTCAAGCAGTGTTTTGCCTTCGGTAAAGCCATACTCGACCCCCATCAGAGCAGCTAAACGGCGGAATATCTCGTAATCACTCAGACTCTCGCCATAAGGCTCAATCACCTGCCGCATGGCATATACCTTATCCATACTGTAGGTACCGCCCGAACTGATATCGTCACGCTCAAGCGGGGAACTGGCGGGCAGAACAATATCCGCATAACGCGCTGAAGCACACCACCAAGGATCCTGCACCACTACTGTATGCACTTTTTCCATGGCCTTGAGCAGCTCATTGGTATTTTGCTGGTGATGCACAAAGTTATTACCCGCTGCATAAATCATGTGCACATCCGGATACACCATGGTCGAACCATCGCGGGTGTATTCCTTGCCAGGATTGAGCAACATCTCGGAAATACGCGAGGCCGGGCAACGGGTTGTGACGGGATTACGACCCTGGGCCAAACCAATGGGACCCGACTTGCCGGACGGAGGCATCCCGCCGCCGCCATAATGCCAGCTAAAGCCAACCCCCTCACCGGGCTTACCGATCTTGCCCAACATGGAGGCCAAAACAATCAGGGCCCAGTGGCTCATCTCTCCATTATGGGCCCGCTGCAAGGACCAGGCACCAGCAAATTGCGTGCGCTGACTGGCAAACAGCTCGGCAAGCTCCCTGATCTTCTCAGCGGGAATACCCGTAATCTTGGCAGCCCACTCCGGGGTCTTGGGGACAGATCCCTCCTCATCCTCACCCAATAAATAAGGCAGGTATTTGTCAAAGCCAACCGTATATTTATCCAGATACTCCTGATCATGCAGATCATTGACATAAATATGGTAAGCCATGGCCGTAAACAGGGCTGTATCCGTATTTGGGATGATTTTGACCCACTCGGCATCTAATGCCTCATCGGTGGTGGTGTACTGCGGATTGATAGAAATGAATTTGACCCCCGCATCACGGATCTCCTCCCACAAAGGGTACATCTGGTGATC
>Ga0209487_1004770_pt1 | contig 10310 bp, 10 predicted proteins | sample Poulit2012_FD_187524 | JGI IMG/M metagenome (GOLD analysis project Ga0209487, IMG submission 187524) | Agricultural soil microbial communities from Georgia to study Nitrogen management - Poultry litter 2012 (SPAdes) (version 2) | ecosystem: Environmental > Terrestrial > Soil > Agricultural land... | reverse complement strand
ACATTTTGGTTAAATGTTTAAACTTATCTTTAGGGGGATGTGTCCAATGAATCATAATAAAAATGTCAATTGTTATAATGACAATTTTCGTAAAATGATGGTTGAGTTTTATCATTCCAGTCAAAAAGATAAAGATTTAAGCAGCAAATATGGCGTTTCCGATGTAACAATTTATTCGTGGATTAAAAAATTTACTCCGGTTGAGTTGGATGATGGCTCATCTATTACCCACAGACTTGAGCAAAATCACAAAAACAAATGCGAAAATTACAAGAGGAAAATGAAATATTAAAAAAAGCTATGACCATATTCTAGAGAAGAGTAAAAGATGCTGAAATAACCAAATTTATTCATGATCAGAAAGAAAATCATTCCATTCAGACAATGTGTGAGACGCTTGATATTCCACTCTGAGTCATGGCAAGGACCTTATGAAGATACTTAAGGAAATTCAGTAAACAAAATAATAGATATCTTCTTATAATAATTTTCTACTAAAGTTTTATGTACTAGTAATTATAAACTGGATAAAATTATAGATTGTCATTAAAAAAACTGAATAGTCGGACGCTGTCGAATAATCGCAATTGAGGGATAATTAATATTGTGATATTCTTGAGTAAAAAGATGAAAATATATCGGAAAAATATTACAAGTCATGATGTTACTTAATCCAAAAAATTTAATGCTAGATGAGGCAACATCGAATCTTGACAGTCATTCAGAGAAAAAGATACATCAAGCTTTAGAATATTTAATGATAAATCGAACAACGTTTGTAATTGCCCATCGATTATCTACCATTGTCAATTCTAATCAAATTATTTTTATTGACAAAGGAAAAATTACTGGAATGGGAACTCATGAACAACTATATAAAACCCATAAACTATATAGAAAGTTTACGGAACAACAGTTTAATAGGCAATTAGTAGAATAAAGAGCATTTTTAAATTCTTATTATATGAATGATATTAGTAAGATAAATTCCTGTTAGCAAACGATTAGTTTTTATAAAGGGGAAATGAGTATGCATACATTAAAGACAATTCCGGTAACAATTGTCTCTATTGGGATTTATGCGGTGATTGTTCTATTGCATTACATCATCTTTCAAGAGACCGTTTTCAGCGATGAAAGTTTGATCTTGTTTGGAGCTTTAGATCGACAGCTGGTTAGCGAAGGTCAAATATGGAGATTGCTTACACAAGGATTTAGTCATATGAGTACGAATCATTTTTTTGTCAATTTACCAGCAATATTTATTTTTTCTCGATTCCTAGAGAGATTCTATGGTAGTTTTAAATTTTTCATATTTTTAGTATTTACTACAATTAGCTCTGGTGTTTTTATCTTTTTGTTTTACGAAGGATCTATGCCGGTTTCGGGATCTTCAGGACAAGGTTTTGGATTTCTTGGAATTTGCACGTTTTTAACAATTAGATATTTTAAACGAATTTCTACTTACGATAAACTGATGATGGCCCTTATATTGTTCATCGCATTTCTCATTACTTTTATCATTCCGGGTGTAGTCATCTCTGGACATTTAGGTGGCTTTTTCGGTGGAATTTTAGTTGCCTTTATTGATTCATTATTTAAGCAAGAAAAGGCACAAACTACCGAATAAAGTAATTCTTCTATTCCAAACTCGTAGTTGATATACGCTCATCCTAAATTACAGGGTAGGTTTTAGTGTAAAGGATCTTAAATAAAATGTTATCATCAATCATAAGTGTTTATATCAATAATTATGTTTCCTTCATTGAATGGGGTTAAAAGAATATATTCACTTCAAAAATAGGGAAATATGCCATTCTAAAAACAGAAAAACGCTAATATTGAATGTATAGTGTTATAGAAGTTACAGAAAATATTCCATACAAATTCGAAAACTTCTTGGACGAACCTACGAGCATCCTAGAAAATTTAATATACAATTAGAAATAGAGTTTCCAAACAGATGTGAGGTTTACTTTTTATGAATGTAAGTTAGGAGTCTTTAAATCGTGAAAATTTTATATTAACTAGAAGCGATCACCAAATTTCATCGGAATTTCTCTTGGTATTAGCCTTTGAAGAGACAGAAAACCCCACCGTCAAATAGGAATAATATTCTTTTCCTAGGGAACTCTACGGGTAGGAAAATAAAGGCTATAAAGGAAAAAACGTTGAATTAGGTGAAATTAATGGTATATATATGTTCGGTAGGAAAAGGAATTCCTGAAAATAACTTACATCAAGAAGAAGTAAAACAACTCGTCCAACAAGTTTTTGCTAAGGAAAGTAGAAAAGTCACCCGCTTACTTCCAGTCTTTGACCATGCCAAAATTGAAAACCGGCAATTCGTCGTTGATAAAAATTGGTTTGAAAAGGAGCACACCTTTGAGGATCAAAATCAAATTTATCAAGAAAAAGCAATTCATTATTCCCTAGAAGCCATCGATCATTGTTTACATCATGAACACTTTTTAACGAGAGAGATTCCTTACGAAGCGATTGATCTAATCGCATTCGTTTCAAGCACAGGAATATCAACACCATCGATTGATGCTTTTTTAATGAATGAACGGTTGTTTCGCAATGATGTTGAACGGATGCCCTTGTGGGGTCTAGGTTGTGCTGGAGGAGCAATCGGCTTATCAAAGGTTTTTGATTTTCTTAAAGCTCATCCAGAAAAATGTGCATTAGTAGTGTGTTGTGAATTGTGTGGAATTACCTTTCAGAAAAACGATGATAGTACAAGTAATATCGTCGGAACCGCATTATTTGGCGATGGGATTAGTGCTTGTTTTCTTGCAGGTGAGGCCTCCCCTTATTTGTCTTACGCTCGAAAGTCGGTCCCAAAAATCCTAAAAAAAAGTTCTTTCTTTAAAAAGGACAGTACATCGGTGATGGGCTGGCGTGTGACAAATGGAGGTCTTGAGGTAATTTTTTCAAAAAGTATTCCAGCCCTAGTTAATACTTTTTGGCGAAAGCATATTGAACATTTTTTCGAGCAAAACGACTTGCAAACGAAAGATATATCATCCTATATTGCCCATCCTGGTGGAATGAAAGTATTGCTCGCAATGGAAAAAGTGTTGCAGGACGACCACGAAAAGCTAAAACATTCCTATGAAGTTTTAAAAAGTCATGGAAATATGTCATCAGCAACGGTATTGTACGTTTTATATAATAGGATGAAAGCCGATGCACAAGCTGGTGAAAAAGGAATATTATCTGCGTTAGGGCCTGGTTTTAATTCTGAACTGCTTTTATTGGAGTGGAAGGACTAGTGCCTAAAGTTCTTTTAGTTCTTTTGATCTTTATTGCCTTACAGCGAATAACAGAACTTATGATTGCCAAACGAAATGAACAATGGATGAAGAAAAGAGGAGGCATCGAACGGGGAAAAGAGCATTATAAATGGTTTGTCATCGTTCATACGTTATTTTTTCTTTCAATTTTATTAGAAGTTGACTTACGAGATTATTCAGGCTTTAAAATAAACCTTTTACTTCTTACAATTTTTGTTTTACTGCAAATTGCACGGGTGTGGTGTATTACGTCCCTAGGTAGATTTTGGAATACGAAAATTATTATTTTGCCATCAGAGCTGTTAGTTGAAAAAGGTCCCTATAAATACGTAAAGCACCCAAACTACATCATCGTCGGTTTAGAGTTGTTTTTCATTCCGTTATTATTCAACGCATACGTTACAGCGCTTATTTTCCCAATTTTACATCTGTTATTAATGACGATACGTATACCGATAGAAAATAAAGCCCTCGCCGAAGTGGAAAAAGGGCTTTAAGGCAGATAAAGAAATTCAACGCTATTTAGTTGCCTTCGATCAAAAAAGATTATTTTCCAAAAGAAAAAAGGTTTGGTAGAATAATCATAAGTGATCAAATAAACATCTTTGGGGGGACAACATGGTAAATGCGGGATTAGTATTAGAAGGTGGCGGTATGCGTGGACTTTATACTGCCGGAGTACTTGAATATTTTTTAGAACAAAATTTGTACTTCCCTTACAATATTGGAGTGTCCGCAGGAGCATGTATGGCAGCATCCTATCTTTCGAGACAAAAAGGGCGAAACAAAAAAGTAAATCTCGGATACATAGATGACAAGCGTTACATCTCGTTTTCTAATTTTATTAAAAATCGAGAAGTCTTCGGGATGGATTTTATTTTTGACGAAATTCCAAATCGCCTTGTTCCCTTTGATATGAGTACATTTCTTAAGAATTCTGAGGAATTTGTGATCGTAACGACCGATTGTGAAACTGGCGAGCCTGTATATTATGATAAAACGAATCATGGCCATGATCTCGTTCTTCTTCTTCGGGCATCAAGTTCCCTACCTTTTATCGCATCAAGCGTAAAATATAAAGGGCGGAAATTACTTGACGGTGGCATTACGGATCCCATTCCGATTAAAAAAGCCGAAGAAGAAGGTTACGAGAAAAACGTTATTATTATGACGAAACCAGTAGGTTACTATAAAAAGAAGCCGGGCAAATTATCTCGGCTCATTAAGTATAAAAAACATCCGATAATTAACGATTTATTAGTCGCTCGCTATAAGCACTATAATGAAACGCTTCAGTATATTTCAAAGCAAGAAGATCAAGGAAAAGTATTCGTCATCCGACCGAGCAAAACATTACCTGTTGGTAGAATGGAGCGAAAAAAGGAACGATTAGAAGAGTTGTATAAATTAGGATGGAACGATACCAAGGAGCAGTTTGATAAGTTAAAAAAATTTCTCTACATATAAACTATTAAACTATACCTTTAAAAAAGTTACTCACATACAGTAGGACAACCATAAGGAAAAGGGTTTTGGTTCTTATAAAAAATAATAAAACTTAAAAGAAGTTAGAAGCATCATAAATTGTTTGCACCTATTATTTTACTATCTTTAATGAGAGCCAAGGAACAATATATAGCATTTATACCTAGTAAAAACTAAGTCGTTTGATCGAAGGTGAAGAGATGTTTGAATCAATACTTTTATTGTTGGAACAATTAAAACAGCCATCATTACTAATTCGGGGACAATATGATCCTGTTACGTGTGAGGAACAAGTAATGGAGTTTCAGACAAAAGTACAAAATGGCCATATAATAACTTTTCAAAATAGTGGACATTTCCCACATAAGGAAGAATCAGATGAATTTGCGAAAACAATTGTTAGATTTTTGAAATAGTTTCATTTATATAAATCAAATGAGACTAAAGAATAGAATTTTATTACAAAAAGATGGGAGCGATTAGCAATAACAAATATTACACCTGTTCGGTTGTCTTTAAAATTAACGGATCACTATTTATCAAGCTATGAAAAAAGGATGCTCATGAGATATGGGGAAGCGATGAATGATGGATCCATGATTCGGGAAATACTTATTCCATCCGATATGCCTTTACATAATTTACATTATGCGATCCAGCAATTATTCGGTTGGAACAATTCCCATTTACGTGAATTTACATTACCGGAGGATGTTTATAAAAAATTAACAAAAAATACAGTGAAAGGATGGTCCGAATTAGTCGGTGTTTTATTTCAACCACCTTCTGAGGCTGAGCATGATATATTTTGGGATGATGATTATGAATCAGGGAGTATAAGGTCTTGGTTACGGAAAAAATATACGGGTCCCTATGTTTATGGTGGAAAAATGGAACATCCAGAAGTGGCAAAACGTGACATACAAGCGTTATTAGATCGTTTTCCAATGATAGATGTCCGGGAATCCTTTCAATCATTTTTAGAGCGACAAGAAAAAGGGGAGGATAGAGAGCCTGAAGTTGTTAAAAGAGCACCTCTTATTGATTTAACATTAGAAGAATTGAACTCAACTATTCATTTACCTGGAGGAACGGAGAGCTTGCTAGAAAGATTAATCGTTGATGAAGTTCTTTTATATGATGGTGAGCAAACTGACAAGTCATTATTTCCGGTTACGGACAAATTATATTATCATTATGACTTTGGAGATGATTGGACGATTACAATTACAAAGCATAGGGATTGTAATGATTTGATAGATAGTAACCTTGTCGACGAGAATGAACTTGAAGAGACGAAAGCACGCGTTATTAATGAACACCGTCCAGTTTGTATCCATAAACAAGGCATCTTATTATTCGATGATGTTGGTGGTTTAAGTGGTTTCGCTAACTTTTTAGGAACTATTTTTGAAGGTGAAGATAAAGAGGAAATAGTGAATATGCGAAAATGGGCAAGATCCTTTGGGTGGAATACTGGAAAAATATCTCTGAAAGACAAGCTGTAATAAGTAGGAAAATAGGATTTGTTGGTACATTGCACGTACAGTTATTTAAAATAAATATATAATCGCTTGTAAAAAGGTAAATAATCCACATCTAAAATATCTTCAAAAGGTATTTGACCTATGTTATCGTTTTTTCATGAAAATATTTGGTTACATTCTGTATAGATATAAAAGGGAGATTGCAAATCGTACAACTCCAGCAAAACAAACAATTGAAAATAAACTGTGGAGGATAAAAAATGTGGAAAAATTTATTTCAAGAACATATATTAGCCCGAGGGATAGATTACTATCACCGGAACCTAGTTGAAAACGTAAATAATGAAGGTGGACAAATTACAGGAATAGTGAGTGGTACGAGGGATTATGACGTAGAAATCATAAAAGAGAATGAAGAAATCGTTAATTTATCTTGCACTTGTCCCTATGCAGCCTCAGGAAACAGTTGCAAGCATATGGCAGCTGTGCTTTTTTATGTAGAAAATGATGTGTCACGTTTTAAGATGAAAGATAAAGAAGACAGTATAAAGGAGTTTGTAGAGGAAGTAAATATTGAAGTGTTAAAAGATTTTGTCGTAGATTTATTCTTGCAAAATAAAAGATTGTTCAATCGATTCAAAAACATAGCGAGAAAAGAGGTTTCACCTGCGGATTTGCTTCGTTGTAAAAATCATATAAATGATATTTTTTGGGACTACGTAGGATACGATGGATTCATTGATTACGAAAATGCCTATAATTTCACTATTGACCTAATCGATGTTTTAAAGCATGACGTTCAAAATATGGTAGATATAGCGGAGTGGGATGGTGCCTTTGAAATCACAAAGTATTTACTCATAAAACTTGGAAATCAATCAATCGATGATTCAGGTGGTAGTATTTGGTCCATTATTCATCATTGTATTGAAATTTGGGAGCAAATAGTAGATCAGTGTAATATTGATGTAAAAAGAAAAATGTTCCGCTCACTTTTGGAAATGATTGATGGAAAATGTATAGAATATCAGGAATACTTCATCGATGATATTGAACAATTTATTTTTGATCATTTTACCGAAGTAGAATTTTTACGAAGCAAAAAGAAAAGATTAGATGTCGAGATCAAAATGCATAAAAAGAAAAACAATTCCTCGTTTAAAAACTATAAATTAAATCAGTTATGTTTACGTAAAGTAAAAATATTAGAAGAGTTGCAAATGGATCTTAAGGAAATCGAAAACTACTGTAATGAATACCGCTACTTAGATGAAGTTAGAAAATATTACATCGATGTTTGTATCCAAAGAAATAATTATGAGCAAGCCATCTCTCTACTTAAAGAAGGGAAAAATCAAAAAGAAGTTAATCTAGCGGATCTAATTTTTTACAGTACACAGTTAAAGGATTTATACAAACAACTCAACATGGAAAAATTATACAAAGACAAGTTATGGCAACTATTAATAAAATATAATAAAGGGGATATTGAAGTGTTTCGTGAATTAAAATCCCTTTATGTTGAAAAGGACTGGTTGGAAAAAAGAGAATTCATTTTCAACGAACTAGCGGATAAAGTTAATATTAGTAAATTATATCGTGAAGAGGGGTTGTATGATCGATTAATTGAAGTTGTAATGGATTCTTATGATCTTTCAATGGTAAGGGAGCATGAAGATGTTTTAAAAGATTTTTATCCCGAAAAGCTTCTTGAAAAATACGAAAAAACAGTAAGGAAAATGGCAACTCTTGCTTTAGGTAGGCAACACTATCGGAAAATTGTGTCTATTTTAAGGGATATGGAAAAATATTCAGGAGGTCGAATAAAGATTTCCAAAATTATTACAGATTGGCGAAAAAAATATACGAATCGACCAGCAATGATGGATGAATTAAATAAATTACAACTTCCATAAAATATGTATCTTAAATTCCTAGTATAAATAGGAACTATAGTTTTGTGACATTAGTATTTACAAATATCTATTTAAGGACTATTGGTTCTACGTTGATATTTTGAAACAAAGGAATTAGATTTTTAATCCTTTAATTTACGAAAATTGGTATTTTAATAATTATTGCCATGCCATTTTCTTAGGATTTATTAGACACACTCTTTTAAATATAAGTTTATAAGATATGTCTATGCTCTAGGATACCGACAATAAATGGTTTACGTAAGTTTTATCAATGAAAAGGCTAAAAGAAATGTCTAAATTTCAAGTTTAGAAAATAATAAACTATAAATTTGTTTATCATCCTTTATTTGGTTATTTTCAATTCTACTTAAGTAAGAAGGGGTATAAATTCCTCTACACAACTCGTTTTTAGTTTTGTTTTTCTTAGCCCGATAATATTTTATCAACTAATTTTTGTAATTTGTGCAGTTACCCGACATCGTAGTTGAATCACCTTTGAGCTCCACAGAGACAGGTTCTTAAATCCATGAATAAATCATAATTTCAGAAACACCTTATTTGCTACTATAACCTTCAACCTTTTGACCAGATGCTATATAATCAACAATCATTTCTTTCATCACGACCCGATTTATATATTTTGACGTAACATTAGCTATTTATCAGTTTTATTTATAATGCCTTTTGTTGATACAATAACTTAAGATAAGATAATAAAAATGATCATAGTTATATCTTTCAGCTATCCTAGCTAAAAGGACAAGATATTATGAAATTTTTAAAAACGAAAAATTAACCTTTGACTTCTTTATTCAAGTTGTAGGCATTTTCATATCCTTACTTTTAGGTTTCCTCTGGATGATTATTGTTATTGCAGGTGTATAACAATATGTTAGTTATAGGTTTATCTATAGTTAATCTTTCAAAATAACTGTCTTGTTATTGTGAGAGTTATCATTTTTAAAAAATTCTTTTTATTTACTAGAAAAACGAAAATAGCAATGAAAGATAGGCATGTTGATGTTAAACTTAGAAGAAATAAAAAGGAAAGGAGAATGACGATGACATTTGTTTCTTTTAGTGCCTTAACGACGGTCGGCTTAGATAAAAAGGTGAATAAATTTATTTCAGAGCATGAAGATATAGAAATCATCAACATCAAATTTTCCGCTAGTTTTGGTTCTGTATATGCAGCTATCCTCTACCAATAACTATGCCAATTATGAATAAAGAAAATAATATTCTAACATTCTAGTTTTCAAGCATAAGCTCCATAAGATGATGGAAACGGTATGTTTATTCATCAAAAACCTCCTTTTCGATTTAAACACAGATATTCAAAGGCTCGATTTATATATAACTTTAAAAGATATATAACATGCCGTTTATTCCTTTTAATCCTGAGCTTTATAGAAAAAACACCATATAGATTATAGAGATGTATACCCATTTATTGCTTGATTAATTCCTGATTTACGAATAAGAAAGGGATAAACTAGGCGATTAAGATAACTTGCTTCGGACGAATCGTTAAGTATGCAAAGTACAATTATCATAATACGAACAATGGCACATAAAATTGCTCGCTCCATGATTTACCTGAATGGGGCATCATTGTTACGTACTGCAGGAGCAATATTCCTAATTTATTCGATCTATTTTAAAAATACATAAGTTTTTAGGAATTTGCATGATATGTGGATAATCGTTAGCAATATATAATTTGGTATGTGTGATGAAAAGAAGTAGAAAACTAGTTAAAGACTGGTTGAGTATACTTGTTAGTGAATATATGAAAACCAATTGGTGTAATTGAGGCTTTTTGGAAGGAACTTATTGTGACTTTAGACATTTATTTTTAAAACAACAGAAAGTCAGATAAGATACTTACTTTAGTTTGTTTTTGTTTGTTCTAAAAGTGTGTTTCTGTATCTAGCTGGTGACAATTGGGTAAAGTTTTTAAAGTTGTTAATAAAATGTGCTTGATCATAAAAGCCATTTGCATAAATGACTTCTAACATGGCTGGAGGCCTATTTTTTAATATCATTGTTAAAGTGTTTTGAAATCTAACAATTTGGCTAAATTGCTTTGGAGAAAATCCGATATACTTATTAAATAA
>Ga0209487_1004769_pt1 | contig 10311 bp, 9 predicted proteins | sample Poulit2012_FD_187524 | JGI IMG/M metagenome (GOLD analysis project Ga0209487, IMG submission 187524) | Agricultural soil microbial communities from Georgia to study Nitrogen management - Poultry litter 2012 (SPAdes) (version 2) | ecosystem: Environmental > Terrestrial > Soil > Agricultural land... | reverse complement strand
AAAAAGTATACGTTCCTTGGTCAGATAAGCCGAATGTATGGACGATTATTTTATGTAATGTATCAAAGTTAATGTAATCTTTCACTTGAATCATTCGTATAACTGGTACTGTAGCTTCTTCTATATGTAAGTTCAACTCGTAAATCATAGTAGGTTAGAAATCCCCTTTCACATCCTCTACCAATACGATAATAGATTTGATAAAAAAACACGAATAATATGGAACTAAAAAAGAAAGACTGGACTTTTGTCGTAAGTCTCAGTCTTTTCTGTCACAGTTCTATATATTGTATCACATTTCTTCATCGTCCGTTATATCTTTTTCATCATTTTTCGACGTATCTTCTTTGTTCGTTTCTTCATCTTCTTTTTTTTCATCGTTCATCTGCTTCGTGCGTTCGATAAAATAATGTAACTTGTCGGCAACCTTTTGATAAACTGTCTTTTCGCCGAAACTATCTTTCTGTTCTATCTCACGTGCTTTCATCCCTGTTAAAAGTGCGATTCCCTCTTCGACTGTCTCGATAGCATAAATATGAAACTTGCCTGCTTCTACCGCTTCGATAACTTCGTCTTTTAACATAAGATGTTTTACGTTTTGATGTGGAATTAATACACCTTGTGTTCCAGTTAACCCTTGCTTTTTACAAACTTCAAAAAACCCTTCAATTTTTTCATTGACGCCACCGATCGGTTGTACTTCACCCCATTGGTTCACGGAACCTGTAACAGCAAGTCCTTGATCGATTGGCACCTCAGCTAAGCTCGATATAAGCGCGTACAACTCTGTCGACGATGCACTATCGCCGTCTACACCACCATACGACTGCTCAAAAGCAATATGCGCCGTTAATGATAACGGTCGCTCTTGTGCAAATTGTTGACCTAAATAACCACTTAAAATATAGACACCTTTATTATGAATATTCCCACTCATTTTACTTTCTCGTTCAATGTTAACGATCCCTCGACGACCGACGAACGTCGTGGCTGTAATCCGCGTCGGTTTGCCGAAACTATATTGACCGAGTTGATAGACAGCTAAGCCGTTTACTTGTCCTACTTTTTTCCCTTTCGTATCGATTAAGATCGTGCCTTCTTCGATACTTTCTTGAATTTTTTCCTCATACATGTTCGAGCGATAGTCACGTTCTTTAATCGCTTTACGAATATGTTCTTCTGTTACGAGGTTAGCACCTTCAAGTTTTGCCCACGTATCTGCTTCGTAAATAATTTCTACTTGTTGGTTAAAACGAGTAGAAAGTTTTTCCTGGTGTCCTGCAAGGCGCATACTATGTTCAACAATCTTTGCGACAGCTTTACGATTAAAATGAAGCAAGTTATGCTCTTTGCAATGCGTATGGATAAAACTTGCTAATCGATTCATATTTTCTAGTGTATGATCCATTTCAACATCGAAATCAGCCTTAACTTTAAACAGTTTACTAAAGTCTTCATCGTAATAGTAGAGCAATTGATAAAGATTGATGTTTCCGATTAAAATAACTTTTACATCTAATGGCATCGGATCTGGGTCTAATGATGTCGTCGTCACTAAGCCGGAATGTTCGCCAATATTCTCAATTTGGATTTGCTGATTTAATAACGCACGTTTTAGACCATCCCATGCAAATGATTTTGATAAAATATCTTTCGCCTGAATGATTAAGTATCCACCGTTTGCATAGTGAAGAAAGCCAGGTTTTATTTTCGTAAAGTCTGTACTCATCATCCCCATCCGACTTTCGTATTCAACTTTACCGATTAAATTGTAAAACGTTGGGTTATCAGCTGTTATGACTGGAGCACCTTCTGTCTCACTGTTATCAACGAGCAAATTAATGTAATATTTATTTGGAAATGACTCCGAGTCACTCCGGCGCATCATCAATTGCAATGGATTTGCGTTTTGCTCGGTATCGTCTTGTAAAAAATCACTTTTATGTTCGACGATATCTTGCTGTACCGCTTCTAAATATGTAATAACATCAGGACAAGAATGATATTTCTCTACTAACGCATCCATATGATACCCAATTGCTGAAAGTGCCACTTTATTATCGAGCTCTTCAAGCGTTTCTTTCGCTTCCGTTTCAATTTCGCGTAACCTGTTTGTATAGTTTAATATTTTATCTTGTAATTTTTCAGACTTTTTATCAATTTCAGCTAATTCAGTTTGATCTAATCGGCGATACTGTTCTTCGCTAATTGGCTCCCCCTCGACGACTGGAATCGTCAAAATACCGGAGCCTGATGGGCGGATCATAAAATCATATTCAGCAGCAATACCGCTTAACTCTTCAAACACTTTTCCGCTTCGTTCATTATATTCCCGAATAATCATTGTGCGTTCTTTTTGATACGATTCTTCATTAAACGCACGTGGAATATCTGCCTTTAAAGCCTCAATAAACTGCTCCATATCGTGCTGCAAACTTTTTCCCATACCTGCTGGCAATTTCAACATTTTCGGTTTGTACGCATCTTCAAAATTGTAGACGTAACACCAGTCGTACAATTTCACATCTTTTTTTGCGAACTCTTCGACGATTGAATTTGTAAACGTCGTTTTTCCAGTACCAGCAATGCCGGCAACGTAAATGTTGTAACCAATTTTATGAACGTTTAACCCAAATTTCATCACTTGACGACCACGTTCTTGACCGACGATACTCGTAAGTTCCGGTACTTGTTCTGTCGTTTCAAACTCAAATTTCGTATAGTCTACTTTTCGTTTCAATTTGTCCACTTGTAATCTCGTTTTTGCTTTTACTCGTTCTATATATCCATCATTGGCCACTTGTATCCCCCCATTACTAGTATGATCGTTCTACATTTAATCGTACTATATTGAATCTATTTTACAAGTGATTACATTTATATAAAAGCAGTATAAAAGAGCTATTATGAAGCGTGCCTTTTAGAAACATACTAGTTTTATAACGTTATATTTTCAATGTAAAGCAATGTTCGTTTCATCGCAATACCGTCACGAAAACCAGACAATGAACCATCTTTACGGATGACGCGATGACAAGGTGTGATAATTAATAAAGGATTTTTCCCAACCGCATTCGCGACAGCTCTTACAGCACGTTTCTGACCAATTTTATGAGCAATTTCACTATACGTCGTCGTCGTTCCATATGGTATCGTTCGTAACGTTTTCCAAACGAGTCGCTGAAAATCCGTTCCAATAAGCGATTGATCAAGCGGGACGTCAAATGACGAGCGTTTTTGCAAAAAATATTCACGTAGTTGTTCGCGTTCAACTTTCACTATCTTTTCATCATTTATTAAACGATGAGAGATATTTTTTGTGCGTAACTGTGTCGTTAAAATGATTGCACTGTCGCGATTAGAACTGACATAACATAATCCATCATTCGTTTTTGCAATAAACAAATAGATCGAACCTACTTCAAGCGTTGTATAATATATATTCTGCACGATCAACACCTGCCTTTTCATTTACATTTAAAATGTACATACAATATACACACGCGTATACAAATTGTACATCACATTTTTTACATACAAGTGATAAAAACCTCAAACCTACCTAAGAAACAGTGCCGATTTCGCTGTTTAGTAGATCGTTTTCGATATGTATGAACCGCTTCCTAATTAGTCGTTTCTTTCACTAGACTATTTCGTACTAAAAACTTACCGTCAAACGTAATTGGTACTCCTACGCCATTTAATTCCGCGTGAATATGAACGTGCGGTTCCGTCGTATTACCCGAATTACCCACTTTCCCAATAAATTGACCTACTTCGACAACCTCACCAGCTGCAACAGCAAGACTTCCCCGTTTCATATGTGCTATATACACGTCAGCCTCGTGATGATCACACAACATTTGAACGTAATTTCCGGGTGCATTTGTTTCATCCGTTTCTGGTGGTATATGGTCTGGGAGTTCATTTTCCATTTCTACTACTTTACCTGTACACGGACTTACTATGTCGTCATCGAAAATATAATATTTTTCAAGCTCTTTAGGATAGATTCCTTTTGCACGGTTTCCGAAAGAATGAATTTTTAAAATATCTAACGCATATTTTTGTGGTGGAGCGTTTTGATGATTATTCATAAGTAGGTGATTGCCTCCTTGTCCAATATAATATGTGCCATCTTGTAACGGAAACTGTAAATCGATTGCCTCATTTTTAACTGAATAGCTTTTTATAGTGCCGACATTATAATAGCCGAAAACGACAATTAAAAAGATATAAATTAAAATTGTAAACTTTTCGTTTCTCGTATACCGTAAAATAAAGTCTTTTTCGTGCACTTTTTTCCATGAAAAATAAATAGCAAATAAAAGTATAATGGGCCACAAATAACGTAAATAATAACTGATCCAACTCCAATTAGCGGCTTGAGTCAACCAACTTATGAATAAAATCGTCACGATTGCATCGAACAACCATTGCAATTTACTTTTGAATGAAGTTTTCCATAAAATGATGATAAATAGAAGAGGCATAATGACTACCATCGATACGGATAACAAAATATTTTCCATTTCACATCCCCCTATTACTATTTATTCAAGTATAAATATACATCGACGTTAGTTCAATCGTCCTTTTGTAACAAATTATCATTGTTCAACCGACGCTTCGCTCCTTTTACATGTTATTTGAACATGTTTATTCAATAAAATATGAATCATGAACATAAAAAAACTTGCTCAACCCTGGAGTCGAACAAGTTTTTACGTTCGTTATATAGCCGATATCGAAACCGTACCTAATTGTTCAAAGCTTGCGACAAAAGTATCGCCTTTTTCTAGTGGAATGCCAGTTGTAAATGGACCACTTAAGACGATATCTCCTTCCGCTAACTGTTTTCCTCTTTTGACGAGTTCTTTTACTGTTTCAGTTACTGCTTTTAGTGGATTTCCAAGTACGGCTGCACTCGTTCCTGTTTGAACGATGTCCCCATTTTTCGTCATCACCATACCGATATTCGAAAAGTTTATGTCTGCCGGCTTATGAAAGCTACTTCCCATTACAAATTTTGCCGAGGAACAATTGTCAGCGATAACATCAGCTACTGTGAAACGATAATCTTTATAACGACTATCGATAATTTCAAGTGCCGGTGTGACGTAAGAAGTCGCTCGTAATAATGTTTCTGCCGTTACGTGCGCATCTTTAATCGTTTCACCGATAAAAAAAGCTAACTCCGCTTCGACTAGCGGATGAATTAATTCGTTACGGACGATCGGTTTCCATTCGTATGCAAGCATATCTGTCTGTAAAAAACCATAAATGGGCTTATTTATTCCGAACGATTTCTGTCTTTCTAAAGATGTCATACATAGTTTTATTCCGATCGTTTTCGTTTTATTTTCTGCCTGTCGCCGCTCTAACAAGCCATCTTGTAAAGCATAAGCTTCATCGATGGATAATGTCGGGTGTTCTGATGTTATTTTTCCGACTTCATGAACATCTCGTTCTGCATAAAGCAAATATTCAATAATATTTTCACCGCAATTTTCTTTTTGCATCATTCTATACCCCGCTTCTCTTTATAATACGTATAGAGTGCACGATACAATTACGTATGAGTTATTTATTCCATTATGAAAATGTTACTGCTAATTGACCGAGTAGACCGAAGTCGACATGGATGTGATCACTTTTTTGAACGTCGATGAACGTCTGTGCATAACTCGTAAGCACATATTGTCCGCTTTTAAACGTTACATCGTTATTGACCAATTTATTTGCACATAACGCAATCGCATGTGCCGGATGTCCATGACTGAACGCATATGCAGTTGCAAGAACGAGCTGCTCATTTTTATAAACGGTCAATCCCGTCGTTCGTAAATTCACTTCGTCAATAGTCAATTTTTCGTTTCCGAAGATGACGTTCGTAATCGCACCATTTTCTGCAACAACATCGATCGTTGCTATATCACGATCATTCCAATGACTATTAAATATTTCTATAACGGGGATGACGTAATCCGTCGCCATAAGGACGTCAACGTATGTTGCTAGAGGACCTTTAATATCGTTACGTAATTTAAAAGCGAGACTCATTCCGATTTGCATATTTTCTTTCGCAGCAATTGTAACGGGAAGTTCGCTACTTACGACCATATCGTCAAATAAATAACCGACATATAACTTTTCACGAGAGTAAGTTGCAGATCTATTAGGTAAATGGACGTGGCCAATTTTTTTACCGATCACATCACTACCATTCGTTATTTTGTTCGCCGCAATTTCTAACTGAATAGAATATGCATCTTCTAACGTCAACTTTTTATTTCGTTTTGTTATTGGAGCGAGCTTCACGTTACACCGTTCTGCTTTTTGTAATTCAGCTGCGTAATGCGTCACTTTTATTGACATATTATGCCTCCCTATATTTCTATAGGCGAAATAAAAGGCAAATGATATTCATTTACCTTTTATTTCTTCATCGTAATCGTTTTTATTTCCGAATAAAAGTCAAAACTGTGCCTTCCCCCTTCTCTTCCAATACCACTATCTTTTGCACCACCAAAGGGGGTCCGTAAATCACGCACGTACCAACAATTTATCCATAGGAGTCCAGCGTCGATTTGAGCTGTCACTCGATGGGCACGCCGTAAATCGTTCGTCCAGACGACCCCAGCTAAGCCGTATTTCGAATCATTTGCTATAGTAATTGCTTCTTCCTCTGTTTTAAACGGGATAATAACTGGAACGGGACCGAAAATCTCCTCTTGTGCAATACGCATACGATTGTCGACATCGTACAAAACAGTCGGCATATAGAAGTTACCGTGTTCTAATCCGTCAACCTTTTTACCACCGTACGCTAACTTCGCACCTTCTTGTAAACCGATTTGTACATATTCATCGACCGTTTGTAAATGATTTTTCGACACGAGTGCACCCATATCTGTCGTTTCGTCTGTTGGATCACCGATACGGATTTTTTTCGTTGCGGCAACGAACCTTTCTAAAAATTCATCGTAAATTTCTTCTTGTACTAATATTCTTGAACCGACTAAACATATTTCACCTTGATTTCTAAAAATTGCTTCGATCGAGCCTGCAACTGCTTCGTCTATATTCGCATCTTCAAAGACGATATTCGCCGACTTCCCACCTAATTCTAAGGAAACGGGAATGAGACTTTTTGCGGCGTTTTCCATCACTGTTTGACCGGTTACTGTTTCTCCGACGAAAGTTAACCGTTTGACAAGTGGATTCGTCGACATTTCCGTTCCGACAGTACTACCTGGTCCTGTGATGATATTGATGACGCCTTCAGGCATACCTGCTTCATTCGCTAACTCACCTAATCGTAACGCACTTAACGGTGTATACGAAGCTGGTTTAATAACGACGGTGTTACCGACTGCTAAAGCAGCGGAGGCTTTCCATGTCATTTGCATAAACGGTAGGTTCCAAGGAATGATGAGCGATGTAACACCAGCAGGTTTATATTGACTGTACGACATGAAGTTTTTCATATCGTATTGTTCTTGAGTGACAAACTTCGCCATTTCAGCAAAAAATCGAAAATTAGCGGCGGAGCGCGGAATATCGAATCCGCGACTTTCTTTAATCGGCTTTCCAACATCTAACGTTTCTAAATATGCTAGTTCATCAACATTTTCTAAGATGAGATCGGAAATTCGACAAAGAATAGCAGAGCGTTCCTCAACAGGTAGCTCACTCCAGACACCGCTCGTAAACGTACGATGTGCTACGTCAATTGCCCGTTTCGTATCGATTTCATCTGCCATCGCCACGTTCGCCAACAATTCGTTCGTTGCCGGATTGATTGAAGCAAACGTCTTGCCCGTATGTGATTCCACGTACTCCCCATCAATAAATAATTTCGCGTTCGTTATCTTCTCTTTATGTTTCATACGGTGCCTCCTTTTCCTTACGACTATGCCTCCACTTCAATGATCATTTCAATTTCAATCGCTGTATTGTTTGGCAATTGTGCCATGCCAACAGCTGAACGACCGTGTTTTCCTTTTTCACCGAACACTTCACCTAACAAATCAGACGCTCCATTTGCTACTTTCGGTTGATCTGTAAAATCCTCCGTCGAGTTGACCATGACGAGCAGTTTTACGAACTGTTTAATTTTACTCAAATCGCCGATTTCTGCCTTTACTGCACTTAGTAAGTTTAACATTGATTGACGCGCAGCTTTATATCCTTCTTCGACTGTTAAATCACGGCCTAATTTTCCGTGGTATTCATCTACTCCTTGTCCCGCCGTAAAGATGATATTACCGACACGTACGCATCCAACGTACGTGCCGACAGCTGGACGTGGCTTCGGTAACTGTAATCCTAACTGTTCAATCTTTTCCTCTGGTGTCATGAAGTCACTTCCTTTATATCTACATTTAAAAAGTTTAGTGCGTTGGCACCTAAAATAGCGCGTTTCACTTCGTCGCTTAATGCAGCTGCGGCATCGTCAACGACTTTACCCGGATTTATTTCACGTAATAAGAATGGATAGTCAGACCCCATTAAAATTTTATCGTACCCGAAACGTTCGATTAAAAAGTGCAAGTTATGTGGGTCATAAATGAGAGAGTCGAAATAAAGTTTCTTCGCATAATAGCTCGGTGGTTTTTCAATTTCACGTAAATGTGGCCATACGTTCCATCCTTGTTCAAGACGAGAGAGTAAGTAAGGGAACGAACCTCCACCGTGAGCGAGACAAATTTTTAAGTTTGGATACTTCGCTAAAACGGCTCCTTTAATGAGGCTTGCCGCTGCTAAAGCCGTATCACTCGGATAACTAATCGTATACATAAAATTATGACGTTGCATTCGATCTAATCCGAGTGACTCCCACGGGTGAATGAAGAGTGGTACGTCCCACTCCGCTGCTTTCTCAAAGAACGGAGCAAATGATGGATGATCTAAGTTCTCTCCATTTACGTTCGTACCAATTTCAATCCCTTTTAATCCTAATTCTTTTACGCAACGCTCCATCTCTTTAATTGCTGCTTCCGCATCTTGCATCGGTACGGTTCCGAGCCCGATAAATCGTGATGGATAATCTCGGACGATATTAGCGATGAAATCATTTTGTATTCGTGACATTTCCGTCGCTTGGTCTACATCTGCCCAGTAAGAAAACATGAGTGGAATGGGAGAGAGGACTTGAATGTCAACTCCCTCTTTATCCATATCTTCGATTCTTCTCGTTGGACTCCACACTTGATCTGTTACTTCTCGGAAATTTTTTCCTTCCATGACGATATTTGCTCCACATGAACACGTTTTTTCTAATACTGGCCAACGTGGATCACCGTATTTTTCGATAAAGTTTGGTAGCGCTTCTGGAATAATATGTGTATGGAAGTCAACGCGAATTATTCTGGTTTCCATAGTTCAACTTCCTCCGGCATGACGTGGCCACAATTAGAACAAGTGCGCAACTCTTCGCTACCATCAAATTCATGAATTGCTTCTTTTAATTGGACGGCGATATCCTCCAGTTCTAACGTCACACGATGTAACTCTTCGTTACAGTTGTCGCAATACCAAACCATATGCTCCTCTTCACCGTCTGCACGTGCTTCTTCAATTACCATACCAATCGTATCAGCAACACGGTGTGGTGAATGGGGTACGAACGCTGGAAGCATGAACACTTCGCCTTCCTTAACTGTAACGACCTCTCTTTCTCCTTCGTCATTAATAATTTCTACATAACAATCACCTTTAATTTGGTAAAATAGCTCCTCAGCAGGACTAACGTGAAAATCACGACGTCGGTTCGGTCCACCGACCATCATAACGATCATATTTGCATCAGGGAACATTTCTTTGTTATTTACTGGTGGTACGAGTTGACTTTCATTCTCTTTAATCCAACCTTGTAAACTTACTGCGTTAAACTCTCTAGCCACTATTGATCCCTCCAAATGAATTGATAAAATTATGTTCGTTCTGTACCTAGCTTCACACTTGCTCTTCTAACTCTACTGCTTCATTAAGCGCCCGCTCTACACGTGGATACGTTGGGTTGTTTCGTTTGTGTGCGTTATAAAACATTCCCATCTTCCGTACTGGATCTCCCGAGTAATAACGCTCATATTGAACGAGTCGTTGACCGAACGCTTCGCCACAAAGATCCCATGCTAACTTAAAGAGACGTACGCGATGTTCGGACGACACATCTGTTTTACCGACGTAATATTTGTGCATATCTGCTGCAATTTCAGGATTTGTAAAGTCCGCTTCTGTCGGTGACATTAATAAGCCTCCCGCTCCGATCGTTTGTAAAATTTTGATCGCACGTGGATAGGCATA